>Ga0007791_10000869_pt1 | contig 10434 bp, 7 predicted proteins | sample CryBogmetaGMA05M_FD_60368 | JGI IMG/M metagenome (GOLD analysis project Ga0007791, IMG submission 60368) | Freshwater microbial communities from Crystal Bog, Wisconsin, USA - MA0.5M | ecosystem: Environmental > Aquatic > Freshwater > Lake | place: Crystal Bog, Wisconsin, USA | collected 2009-07-06 | reverse complement strand
GATCTTGTCGTGGGGAGTCGCTTCCATCCCCAATCTGAGATTCATGGATTGAGTAGTCGGAGAGAACGGGGATCGACCTGGGCCAACGCAAGTGCAAGATTTAGTCTTTCCAAGACTTATTCGAAGCTTAGCGACCCAATGAGCGGTTTTTTTGCATTGAATTTAGAGCGTACGATTCCCTTCGTACGCTGCGTCGACGTCAATGGATTTAAGTTTCTCTATGAACTGCTTGCCCTCAGCAGAGGAAGGCTCCATATTTCAGAAATACCACTCACCTTCCAGCCTCGCGCCCATGGAACCTCCAAGCTAGACCTGGCCATCTTCTGGGATTTTCTGATCTCCGTTCTCCATAGTCTTTGTTTCCGTTTACTACCTCGAAGGGCAATTAGCTTTGCCCTTGTGGGCCTGAGTGGGGTTGCTGTACAGCTTTTTGTCACCCAAGTCCTGATGCTTGGGCATCAACTGTCCTTTGAAAGGGCATTGCCCTTAGCAGTTGTGGCTGCGGCCAGCTCTAATTACCTTATTAATAATGCCCTTACCTTTCGGTTTCAACGCCTCCAGGGCCTGGCTCTGCTTCGTGGACTGTTAAAATTTTTAATTGTGGCCTCCTTGCCTGTGTTGGCAAACGTAGGGGTTGCATCTGCATTTCATCGCTACGTGTCCACAAATTTAGTGGGCGCACAGTTGGCAGGTATTCTTGTTGTTTTTGTCTGGAATTATGCTGCTTCAAGTCGATTCGTTTGGAACACACCCTAGGCACAAACCATGTATCAAATCAACTGGGGAAAAAGCTTGAACGGAGAATCAAACAAACAGGATTCCAATAATCAAAGGTGCAAAGACATTGGAATGCATGAAAAAAAGGTCATTGGCCTAGCCATCTTGGCCCTTGGAGGACTTTGCATCATTACGTTCTTCAACCAATTAGGCACCTTGGGCTTAATGGACAAAACAGAAGGACTATTTGCTGAAATCCCAAGGCAAATGCTTTTAACCGGCGACTGGGTTACCCCCCGTTGGAATACAAAGACATTTTTTGACTATCCAGTATGGGGATACTGGATGGTTGGACTGAGCTATCGCATCTTCGGGGTGACTGCATGGGCGGCAAGACTACCTGCAGCACTGGCCGCGAGTGCAACCGTTCTTGCAGTATTCGGAACGGTCCTACGACTATCACCCAACGGTGAGGGAATTAAGAAGAGGGTCTCTCGAGCCCTACTGGCCGGGACAATTCTGACCCTGAGTCCAGGCTGGATTGGCTGGGGGAGAGCCTCGGTGACAGACATGTTTCTCTCCAGCTCGATTGCCCTCGCATTACTGGGCTTCTTACTGGTTTGGAAAGCAGGGCATTCAATAATGCAACTCAGAATCGGGCATACGTTAATTGCCCTATTCTCTGGAATCGCTGTACTAGCAAAAGGTCCAGCAGGAGTTCTACTTCCTGGACTCACTATTATTCTTTTTCTACTACTAAAAAGAAGGCTTGTCAATCAAGTCATAACAACACCATGGCTTCCAATGGTGGCACTATTTTTCGGCATTGTGCTTCCGTGGTACGCGATGGCGACCAGGGCCAATGGATTAGATTTTTTAACCAGATTTATCGGCTTTAGTAATTTTGAAAGATTTACCTCTGTTCTCTATTCCCATCCAGGCCCACCCTGGTTTTACTTCCCATGGGTATTTCTATTGCTGTTCCCATGGTCAATTTATTTGCCGGTTGCCATGGCAAGGCTTGAATTCTGGAAGTTTGAGACATGGAAAGTCGAAGACGATCCAGCTGACACTGCACTATTTGCAACAATATGGCTGGTAGTGATTCTCAGCTTCTTTTCGGCAGCAGCAACAAAACTCGCAGGATACATATTGCCAGTTGTTCCAGCTGGAAGCCTTCTAATTGCACTCTTGTTTCAGCCTCTCGGCAAACCAAAGCCTTTCGCCAAGGGACTTCGGGTTAGCATCTGGGTTAATAGTGGATTGTTTGCATTGGCGGCAATCACAGTCGCATCTACAAAACTCATTATTAAGTCCTCCACCGATTATCCAGGCCTGACCAAATCGATACTGGATTCAGGATTACCAGTTCTTCTATTCATTGTGATAAGCGCATCATCAGCAATCCTAGGATGGATTGCCATCAATCGATCTAGATTTCAGTGGGCTTGGGTCCCCAATGCCGCACCACTTCTAGTCCTTCTTGCTACAGCCATACCAGTACTGCTGCCAATCATCGACCACGAGCGGCTTTTGCCGATACGTGAGCTATCAGCTTTAGCAGGAAAATCTGCACAACCAGGTGATTCTATAGCAGTAATAGGATTTAAACGCTACAGCGCAATTCTTTACAGCAACAAACCAGTAATCTTTGCAAACAATCCAGGCGATCTAGTCAATAAAATATCCTCCAAAAACCAAGAAGGAGACGTTTTCCTTTTAGGCACAGAGCGCGAACTATCTAAATTTGGCCTTAATCTGAAAGAATGTAAAAGCAGTGAATGCTCTATAATTGGTAGCAAAGACGCACACTTCCTGCTCAGGTCATCAATCAAAAATCTATTAAGCATCAGAGCTTGAATCAATGCCAAATTCTTCCCACGTCGAAAGGGCACTCATGTCCGCGAAAAACATTGCAGCATCTGGGCTGAAATGGGTTAGTCACCAGCCATTGCTACTACTTGTATTTGCAGTAGCTCTTATACGCCTAGCCATGCTTGGAAGTTATCCATTGATGGACACTACCGAAGCTCGCTATGGTGACATAGGAAGAATGATGGCTGCTCAAAATGATTGGATAACCCCATGGATTAGACCAGGAATTCCATTCTGGGCTAAACCACCACTTTCATTTTGGTCGACGGCTTTAAGTATCAAGGTCTTTGGTGTTAATGAATTTGCAACTCGTTTTCCATCCTGGCTCTTGGGGATTATTACAGGAGTGATGGTTTGGGATATGGCCGTTCGGCGGTCCTATCGGGAGGCAGTTATTGCTATTTCACTGCTTACTGGATGTCTTATTTTCTACTTTGCTTCCGGCGCCGTGATGACCGACATGGCCCTCACCCTAGGGATCATGTTATCGATGTGGGGATTCTGGTTTGGTGTGCATCCTGATCAGAATCAAGCCTTGGCCACTCGGGGGAAGTGGTTATTTTTCGTTGGATTGGGGTGGGGTTTGCTAGCGAAAGGACCCTTAGCGCCAGTGCTCATTGCACTCAGTCTTGCCCTATGGCTCGTTTTGTGCCGTCAATACTGGCCCACAATTCGGCAGCTTCCTTGGTTTAGGGGATTGCTATTGACAGCTCTGATAGCAGTGCCTTGGTACTGGGCAGCCGAGAAAAAAACACCTGGTTTTCTTGATTACTTCCTGATTGGTGAACACATCAAACGATTCCTTGTACCTGGATGGAAAGGAGATTTGTACGGAAATGCCCACATCCATGCCCATGGAACAATCTGGCTGTTCTTGATGTACATGGTTGCTCCGTGGACAATACTCATTCCACTATATCTATGGATGAATCGGAATCAAATCTCCCTTAGCGCGAAACCTCTTATAATAGAGAAGGAGTCTGATCTAAAATCATGGCGGATCTACCTCGTCTGCTGGGGCCTGATGCCTGCAATATTTTTTACGCTTGCAAGTAATATCATCATGCCGTACGTGTTGCCAGGGATCCCAGCGCTTGCTCTCCTTGGTGGCTCTTATCTGAAACCAATAGATCAACGTATTGTTGACAAAATGCTTGCTGTCGGCCTTTCTATCATCCTGATCGGCTCGCTTCTATTTATCATTGTTTTCCCACTAACTGGCTATGGAGACAGGAAATCAGAACGATCTCTAATCCGAGCATTTCAGATGCTCAAAACATCTGATTCCAAACTCGTATACTTGGGTACCCATCCTTTCTCAGCAGGATTTTACGGAAACGGGGACGTCATCGATTTAGAAACAGTATCCCAACTCAATAATTACCTTGAAAAGGAGCATCATTCTTTTATTGCAATCCCCAATGGCATATCAAATTCGGAGTTGATTCAACTTAAACAGCTTCAGATGATCCAGCACTTCCGCCGCTACAGCCTTTACACCCAGGCCCCGAATCTTCCAAACCCATCTGCCCATCCCCAGGGTTAAAGCCCGTGGTCGACAATCTCGGTCTCTACGGACTCGTCGGCGCCATCTCCGCAGGGCTGCACGCCCTGCTCTTGGTCATCCTGCCCCGCGGTGGGGTGCCCTTACCCGTGGCGAACCTAACGGGTTTTTTGGTGGCGTCACTGTGGAGCTACCTCGCCCACGCCAAGATCAGCTTTCGGCAGCAAACCAAAGGCAAGGTCTTCCCGCGACGCTGGCTCCTGCTGCAGCTGGCCCTGAATGTGGTTCTAAGCCTGCTGCTGCCTGCGGTCTTCGCGCCCTGGGCCAAGAGCCCAATTGCCACGCTGATTCTTGTGTTCACGCCAACGGCGGTGAACTACGGGGTTTGGAACCTCGCCGCCAGTCATGTTGCCCGACTGCAACCAGGGATTCACCGCACGCGACCTGATTGCCATGCCGATGATCTGGGCCTTGATGAATCCATCAACGACGCCATTTTCGATCTTGCTGATGCCGGTCAACTCCAGGGAGCCAGCCTGATGGTTGCCGGCCCTGCCGTAGCCCACGCCATCGCTGGTCTGCGCAGCCGTCCAGGGCTCAAGGTCTACCTCCATCTTGTGCTGAGTGAGGGCCCGCCAATTTCTGCCCCTGGGAAGATCCCCCTTCTTGTCAATGGCCAGGGCTTGCTGAACCTTGGCTTTGGCCAACTGCTCCTGGCCTCCATTTGGCCAACCAGGCATACCAGGAAACTCGCTCGCCAATTAGCAACAGAAATCAAAGCTCAAATTCTCAGATTCCAGTCACTTGTTGGCCCCCAAGATCTCCGCATGGATGGCCATCAACACATTCACTTAGTTCCGCTGGTCTGGCACGAACTCCTCAAACTCGAACCAGGCCTCCGGCCCGTCTGGCTACGCAGCATTCGCGAACCCTGGCCCACGGCCATCACAAGCAGGGCCTGGATAGAATCCCTCATCTCGGCTGGATTGCTCAAATGGTTGATCCTCAGCCTGCTGTCATCAGTATTAGAACCATCACTTACAAAAAATAAGATTGCTACCAATAGTAGTTTTTCCGGTGTCCTTTTTACGGGTCGCATGGCGGGTTCAACCCTCAGGGCTTCGTTTCAGCAACTCTCGAATCAGCCCCCCACGCCTAGTAGCGCCGGCGCTACGCCCCCCCTGCTGTTGATCCACCCGGCCAGGAGATCCGGATCGAACTTAGACGGGTTCAGACCAGACAAGACCCAATCCGCATGGGCCATCGACGGGCGTTACCACCTATCTTTAGGCTTTTACTCTTCACCATGGCGCCAAAGGGAGTATCAATCCTTGGCTCAACTCACCGAAGATGTCGTAGCCACAGATGTAGCTGGCTAAGACATCGAAGTTTTGGAGGCCTCGATCGACCGGATCAAATAGACGGGTCTGGCCTTAACTTCCAGGAAAATACGACCGATATATTCCCCCAAAATACCAATGCCAATCAATTGAATCCCGCCCAGGAAGGTGATAGCCACAATCAGGCTAGGGAAGCCCGCCACATCGGCCCCATAGAGCAAGGTGTGGGCTGCAAAATAGAGCGCATAGGCAACACTTGAGGCCGAGATAATGGCCCCGAGACGCGACCAAACCTTCAACGGAACCAGCGAAAAGCCAAAGATCCCGTCAAGGGCATAGTTCCACAGGCTGCTCATCGACCAGGAGGTTGTGCCGCTCGTACGGGTCGGACACTCAAAGAGCAGGTCCACATTCTTGAAGCCAATCCAAGGGAAGAGCCCTTTGGAGAAGCGCACGCCTTCACGAAGGCGCGTGAGGGCTTCAAGGGCTGGGGCACTCAGCAAGCGGTAGTCACCGGCGCCATCCACCAGTTGGATGGAATCCACCAGGCTGTTGAACAGGGAGTAAAACCAGCGGGATGTCGCCACCTTCAGGCCCGATTCCCCTTGGCGGTTCTTCCTGATCGCCGTGACAATCTCGGCGCCGGCTTCAAAGGCCGCCACCATCTCGGGAATGAGGGCTGGCGGATGTTGGAGATCCGAATCCATCAGGATCACCGCATCGCACTGTCCCTTGGCAAAATCCAAGCCGGCCAGCATCGCCGCCTCCTTGCCAAAGTTTCGGGTGAGGCCGATCAAGGTGATCTCACAGGCCGATGACGATCCCCCTTGGTGATCCTGGGTCATCAGGTGGCGGATGATGCTGGCGCTGGCGTCCTTGGAGCCGTCGTCAACCAGCACCAAGCGCTCAAGCCCCGGTTGGCTTCGGATGGCGGCAATGAACTCCCGAATGCCAGCCGCTTCGTTAAAGCAGGCGGCAACCACCCAGATTCTGGGTCCGCCAGGGGGCAACTGGACCGGTGAACTGCTGGGACTGGGGTTGGACAGGTCCAGGCACAAGACAGCAAGCGTTGGTCGATGCTAATTCGGCTTTAACCCAGCCCTGGCTCCTGCAGAGTGGGCGCCGACTCTCCGTTGGCCATGAACGCCCCCGCCCCAACCAGCCTGATTTCGCTGAGGGGGTTGCGCACAGCGCCCGGCCTCAGCGAGGGCGAGGCCACGACCTTGGCCCAGGCCTTGCAGGAGGCCATGGACCGCTGTGAGTGGTTCACCGTGGGGGTGATGGCCCCTTCGGCCAGCCAAGCCATTGCCAGCCTGCGCTCCCTCGAAGGGCGCCTGGGCTGGACACCCTTGGCGGAATCGCCCGCATCGGAGCCAGCGGCCTCCGATGACCAGGCGGGGGGTGTGTTCCTAAAGGGCAACCAAAGCACCGGCCTCTATGCGGTCCGCCAGGAAGCGGGCCTGGGGGAAGGGATCTTGATCAGCGGCCACAACAGCAGCGATCCCGCCGGGGAGGACACCTGGGGCCCCCTACCCCTCGGCTTCTTCGCCTAGGGCGGATTCGCCTTGGGCCAATTTGCCTTGGGCCAATTTGTCTTGGACCGATCAAAGCTTTTCAGCAGATCACGGTCTGGGGCCTAACCCAAGGGGACATTGCCCATCAATCCTTAGGCTGGACGGCTGTGACTCGGCACTGATGGCCAACCCCCTGCGTATCGCCTCCCGCCGCAGCCAGCTGGCCATGGTGCAGACCCATTGGGTTCGCGATGAGCTGGGCAAGGCCCACGCGGGCCTCGAGATCACGGTTGAGGCCATGGCCACGAAGGGCGACAAGATCCTCGATGTGGCCCTCGCCAAGATTGGCGACAAGGGCCTCTTCACCAAGGAATTGGAAGCCCAGATGTTGGTCAATCTGGCCGACATCGCCGTGCATAGCCTCAAGGATTTGCCCACCAACCTGCCCGAGGGTTTGATGCTCGGCTGCATCACCGAGCGGGAAGATCCGGCCGATGCCCTGGTGGTCCATGCCAATCACCAGGACAAGACGCTTGCCACCCTGCCCCCCGGCAGCGTGGTCGGCACCAGCTCCCTACGGCGCCTGGCCCAACTGCGCCACCACTACCCCCACCTCACCTTTAAGGACGTGCGGGGCAATGTGATCACCCGCCTCGAGAAACTCGATGCCGGCGACTTTGATTGCCTGATCCTGGCTGCCGCCGGCCTGGGGCGCCTGGGGCTGGGCGATCGCATCCACGAATTGATCGATCCCTCGATTTCGCTCCACGCCGTGGGCCAGGGGGCCCTGGGCATCGAGTGCCGGGAAGGCGATGGGGAGGTGCTCGCCCAGATCAAGGTGCTGGAACACGTGCCCACAGCGCGCCGCTGCCTGGCGGAGCGGGCCTTCCTGCGCCAGCTGGAGGGGGGCTGCCAAGTGCCCATTGGGGTGAATTCCCACTTCGAAGGCGACCAACTCGTGCTCACGGGCATGGTGGCGAGCCTCGACGGCCTTCGCCTGATCCGCGACGAAGCCCGCGGCGATCAAACTGATCCAGAGGCGATCGGCATTGCCCTTGCCGAAGCCCTAAGGGCCCAGGGTGCAGGAGAGATCCTGGAGGAGATTTTTGCAACCGTCCGGCCAGAAGCCTGAATCGGCAGAGCCCGAGGTCGACCTAGGGGCCAGGCCGCTCCCCTTCCAATGGAGCCTGCTGGCTTGGGCTGCCCTGGTCGGCACCCTCACCGGTGGGGCCGTGGTGGCGTTCCACGAGCTTCTGGCCTTCATCAATAACGGCCTGTTTGGCACCTTTGTGGAGGGGTTATTGGCCCTGGGCCAAGGCCAACCGCCCGAACTCCCCCCCGAGCTACCGCCGATCGCCCAAGCCACGGCCACGCCCTTGCAGGCCCTGCTGCAGGTGGGCCTGGGCGGCCTTGGTTATCTGCCCCCACCCCCGGCGGCACCCGAACCGCCACCGCTGCCCACCTCCCTGCTGCCCGATTGGCTCAGCCTCTGGCCCGTGGTGGTGGTGCCAACCCTGGGGGGCTTTGTGGTGGGCCTGATTCGGCGCTTCTCGGGCGACCTGGGCCCGGGCCTACCCAGCCTGATGGCGATGGCTGACGGGGCCGTCACGGCAAAGCCCAAGCTGCCCTTCCAACGGCTACTGGGGGCATCGGTGAGCTTGGGGAGCGGGGCCTCCCTCGGGCCTGAGGGCCCGAGCGTGGAAAGCGGAGGCAACATCGGCCTCTGGGTGGCCCTGCGCGGCAGTCTTTCGCCCCAAAGCCAAAAAGCCCTGGTGGCCGCCGGGGTGGCCGCCGGTTTGGCCGCGGGCTTTAAGGCCCCCATTGCCGGGGTCTTCTTCGCCCTGGAAGGCAGTTTCAGTGGCCTGCAGGGTCGCCCCAGTGTGCGGGCCGTATTGGTGGCCGCCGTGGCCTCTTCGCTGGTCACCCAGCTGGCGCTAGGCGATTCGCCGATCCTGCGCCTGCCCGCCTACGACGTGCGCTCGCCCCTGGAACTGCCCCTCTATCTGGGCCTGGGCCTGCTGGCGAGCTTGATGTCCTGGGCCCTGGTGAGCCTGTTGGCAGCCGGCCGCAGTGAGGCCCTGCAAAGCCGGTTGAACAAGCTGCCGGCCGGGGTACCCACCGCCATCGGGGGTGCCTTGGTGGGCCTGATTGCCCTGCTCTTCCCCCAGGTGCTGGGGGTTGGCTACGACACCATTGAGGCCCTGTTGGGCAGCAATGGGGGTGTGCCCCTGGCCACCTTGGTGGCCCTGTTAGGGGTGAAACTGCTAGCGACGGGGATCAGCAACGCCACCGGCTTTGTGGGGGGCGGGTTTGCCCCCTCCCTGTTTTTAGGAGCCGTTCTGGGCAATTGCTACGGCCAATTACTGGGCGAAAGCGGCTTGCATTTGCCGGTGGCGGAGCCGCCGGCCTACGCGATGGTGGGCATGGCCGCTGTGCTGGCGGGCAGCGCCCGGGCCCCGCTTACGGCCCTGTTGCTGCTGTTTGAGCTCACCCATGACATTCGGATTGTGCTGCCCCTGATGGCCGCCGCAGGCTTGAGTGCGGCCCTGGTCGAACGCTGGCAGGGGTTGGCCGATCCAGGCCTGCTTGGGCCCGATCTGCTGGAAGAGAAGCGGCGGCGCCAACTCACCAGCTTGTCTGTGCGGGATGCCTATGAACAGGAAGCCCCCCTGGTGCTCCCGGCTGCGTTGCCTGCCCAGGAGGCCCTCGGCCAGCTTGTGGAAAGCCATGGCCACTGCTTGGTTGTGGCTGATGGCCCCTGGGTGCTGGGCCTGGTGACCCTGCCCGATCTGCAGCGGGCGCTGAGTGCCTACCAAGCTGCCGGCATCGATCACAAGCCAATGGGCCAAAAACCAACGGCCAAAGAGACAACGGCCATCCCCACCCTCCAGTCCTGCCGCCGGGGGGATTTGGTTTGGCTCCCCGAAACGGCCCATCTGGCCCAATTGGAGGATCAACTCAGCCCGAACGGACTGCGCCAGGTGCCGATCTTTGCGGTGCCGGCCGGTGTAGCGGGGGCCCTGCCCCACGGTTTACCCAGCGGGGGGCTGCCCCTTTCAGCCTTGCGGGGACTGGCCAGCCGGGATGGCCTATCGAGGGCCCTGGCCAAACATCTCACCCAAGCCGGCCCAACCCTGAAGCTGGTCGGGGAGGAGCCCAGGGATGAAGAACAAACGAAGGTTTTGGATTCTTAAAGCCCTTCTGACACTTCAACCACTTTCAGTTGATGCCAGGGGCACGCCCTGGCCCCGGCTCGCGAAGACCTTGTAGGGCGGGATCGACCACGGCTAAGCGCGCCATGATCCTTTCGAGGTCGAGGGCCGAGAGCTCCCCATCACTAGCCCACTTCAGCGCCGTGCTGTTCAGCTGGTCGAGGTGGCGAGTTTGGGGAGTGGACATCAGCAAACCCTTGATCCACAAAAATAGGCAGTGAACAGCCAATAGAAAAGAATTCTGGGCTGATCTACAGAAAGTCTTTGGGGTT
>Ga0007791_10000866_pt1 | contig 10449 bp, 9 predicted proteins | sample CryBogmetaGMA05M_FD_60368 | JGI IMG/M metagenome (GOLD analysis project Ga0007791, IMG submission 60368) | Freshwater microbial communities from Crystal Bog, Wisconsin, USA - MA0.5M | ecosystem: Environmental > Aquatic > Freshwater > Lake | place: Crystal Bog, Wisconsin, USA | collected 2009-07-06 | reverse complement strand
GAATGACTACGGTCGAAGCTGCGAGCGCCGGGCCTAAACTTTCATTTTGGACCAAGGCGTCCTACGGATTTGGTGCCGTCGCTGTTGGCGTCCGCGACAATGGCTTGGCCTATTTTCTGCTGTTGTTTTACAGCCAAGTCATGGGTCTGGATGCCCGACTGGCAGGTCTGGCCCTGACCATGGGCTTGGTGATTGACGCCTTCCTCGACCCGATCATTGGCTATGTCTCAGACAATTTCCGGTCAAAATGGGGCCGCCGCCACCCTTTCATCTATGCCTCGATCGTTCCCATCGCTCTGGTCTATTTCCTGATCTGGAGCCCGCCGACCGGGCTTAGCCAGTCAGGCCTCTTCTGGTGGCTATTATGCACAATGGGGGCGATCCGACTGTTCTATTCAGTGTTCGAGATCCCGTTCGCGGCCCTCGCACCTGAGCTGACCAAGGATTATGACGAGCGCACTGTCCTGCAGTCCTTCACCCTGTTTTTTGCCTGGTTCGTCGGCAACTTCATGTCGGTGTTCAACTTCTGGCTATTTAGCCTGTTTGCCACCGCCACCATCAAGGATGGCCGGTTCAATCCAGCCGCCTACCATGTCTATGGCCTGCTCGCCTCGGCCATCATGTTTGTGGCCATCACCGTGACCGCCGTGGGTACCCACAGGCACATTCCCAATCTCAGCCAACCGCCAGCTCCGGAAAAGAAGTCTCTGGGTGAGATTTTCCGGGAAATTTACGAGACCCTGGTGGACAAGTCTTTCTTCTCGCTTTTCCTTTCGACCCTGTTTGGATCGATTGCCAGTGGTCTGGCGGCGGCCATGGCCTTCATCAATTATACCTATTTCTGGGCCTTCACGAGCGCCCAGAGCGGCCTGATGGTCACCGGCGTCTTTGCCTCCGCCTTCATTGGCGCTGGCTTGGCACCTTTCATTTCCAAGACCATCGGCAAGAAGCGTGGCGCGATCATAATTGGTCTGATCGCCTTCCTGGGTTCGCCCTCGCTCATGGTCCTGAGGCTGTTTCACCTGTTACCGCCGAACGGATCACCGGTTCTCTTCTGGACCTATTATGTGGTCAACGTTTTCGATGTCGGCTTGATCATCTGCTACCAGACCCTGGTCCCAGCCATGATGGCAGACTTGGTCGAACACGCTGAGGTCAAGACGGGCCGACGCTCAGAAGGCGTGTTCTATGCCGCAGCAGGCTTCATCCGCAAGTTGGTGGCTGGCAGCGGTGTGCTTCTGGCAGGCTTCATCATGGCCGCGGCCGGACTGCAAAAAGGGGCAAACCCGATGAGCGTCTCGCCTGAGACCATCTGGAAACTGGGGGCCTATTACGCCCCGACCATCGTCGGTCTTTGGATGCTGATGCTGCTGGTTCTCTCGACCTACAATATCAGCCGCGAAGGCCACGAGGAGAACCTCCGAACCATCGCCAAGAACAAGGCCGGTAACGAAGCCTAGCGGGTGAAACCTTGAAGGCGGGCCGCATCCTCGCGGACCGTCTGAGGTCCCCCAAGAATCTGGCGATCAAAGCCGATCCGCTTGAACCAATAGTGGAGGCCCACCAAATCAGTGAAGCCCATGCCGCCGTGCACTTCGGTGGATCGCCGTGCGACGAAGGTTCCTACCTCCGAAAGGTGTGCCTTGGCATGACAGGCGGTAACCGATGCTTCCGCAGGCAGGGCGTCGAGGGCATAGGCCGCATACCAGACCATGGCCCGGCAAGGCTCCAAGGCCGCGACCATTTCGGCGCACATGTGCTTGACCGCCTGGAAGGTGGCGATGGCCCGCTCGAATTGCTTGCGCTCCTTGGAATAGGCGACCGCTTGATCGAGCATGTCTTGGGCTGCACCCAAAATGTCGGCAGCGAACATGACGCGGCCAACATCGATCAGGTCTCGCAACACGGCGGGGTTGCTTGCCGCCAGAACTTCGGTGCTTACCCCATCAAAGGTCAATTCCCCGGTCGGCCGGGTTCCATCTATGGTCTTCAGCGAGGTCCGGGTTAGCCCTGGCGCATCGGCCGCTACCAGATGCAGGCCCCCATCACCATCGGCCACGATGAAGATGTCGGCTTCGAAGTCGATGACAAATAGGGCCGTCCCAAAAAGCTTCCCGTCCTTAAGTCTAACCCCAGCGTCGCTGCGGGCCCCGGTCACTTCAGAGATCGCCACACCGGCCACAAGGTCACCGGCGGCCAGCTTGGGCAGCCATTCCGTCTTTTGCGCCTCACTACCGGCACGCATGAGGGCTAGGGGCGCCAGGACCGCCGTCCCCACATAGGGCGCTGGGGTCACAAATCGACCGAGGGCTTCAGACACAACGGCGGCATCGAGGAAGGACAAGCCGACGCCCCCGAAGGCCTCAGGAATGATCAGCCCCATGACACCCAGGCCTGCGAGGCCTTCGAGCACGTCGTGGGCGCGGGTCTCACCCTCGCCAATAAATTTGCGTGTGCGAGCTAAGCCGCCTTGGTAAGCCAGAAACCGCTCAACTGAGGCCTGGAGCATGACCTGTTCTTGGGAAAGTCCAAATTCCATGGGCAGGGTCCTCAGGCCGAGGCCAGCTTGGATTCCCGGGGCATGCCCAGGCCGCGCTCGGCAATAATGTTCTTCTGTATCTGTGATGTCCCGCCGCCAATGATCAGGCCTAGGAAATACATATAATCTCTCTGCCAGCTGCCGTGGCCGCGCAGGCGTGGGGTGTCGCCATAGAGCAGGCCGAGCTCGCCAAGGACGTCGATGGCCAGGGCCTCCAACTCATGACGAAGTTCGGTTCCTTGCAGCTTGACCACCATGGCAGCTACGCCAGGGTTTTGCTTGTTCACGGCTGAGGACAGTAGGCGCAGATCGTTACAGCGCATGGCTAAAACCCGCCCTTGGATTTGCATAAGCCGATCACGATAGATCGGATTATCCATGACCGGACGGCCATCCAGGGTTTCGGTCGCCATCATGTCTGCCAAGGCGTTGACCCGGCTGAGCATGGTATTGGGGTCTGCAAGGGAGCCGCGCTCATGGCGCAGAATGGAGTTGGCGACCTGCCAGCCCTGCCCCCGCTTGCCGACAATCTGATCCTTCGGGACCCGAACATCAGTGAAGAAAACTTCATTGAAATTGGCCGCGCCGGTCATATCCACCAGAGGGCGGATTTCAATGCCGGGGGTGTCCATGGAAAACAGCAGGAAGCTGATGCCCTCATGCTTGGCGGCCTCAGGCTCGGTGCGCACCAGGCAGAACATCCAATGGGCCAGATGGGCCGTGCTGGTCCAGATTTTCTGGCCGTTGATCACCCACTCATCGCCGACCAGTTCGCCCTTGGTGGCGAGGCTGGCCAAGTCGCTGCCGGCGTTAGGCTCGGAATAGCCCTGGCACCACAGCATTTCGCCGCGCAGGGTCGGGCCGATGAACTGGGTCTTTTGCTCTTCAGTGCCCATTTCTAAGAGGGTGGGAACCAGCATAGAGATGCCCTGCCCGCCCATGCCTGGGGAGATTTGAGCCTTGGCAAACTCCTCGGCAATAATCCGAGACTTTAGGATGTCAGGCTCCGCACCATAGCCACCATAGGCCTTAGGAATGGTCCGAGCCGCATAGCCCTTCTCGATGAGCAGGGCCTGCCAGGCCAGGGGGCTGGGCCCGCCAGGACGCGGGGCAAGATGTTTATTGGCCTCAATAAAGGCCACGGTCTCGCGCCGGAAAGCTTCGTGCTCTGGACTATAGGACAGGTCCATGCGTTTCCCCTTTGTCTAGAGAGTGTTCCGAAATCGCCCGCAGCCCATCGGACCAACTCCACCCTAACCCGCTGAATTAGAGCCCTTTTTACCCGTTTTGATAATTGCGTCGAATACAAAAAGGCTTCGGGCGACGTCGTATTTTTCAGGACCTATCAGGCGACTTGCTACTTGCCCAGCACCAGTTCGGGATTGACTGGCCGCGCGCGCTCGGTTGGGACCGGCGCATAACGGACCTCAAAATGCAGCTGAACCTCAGATACGCCGCCTGTATCGCCGGCAAGACCCAATTGTTGTCCCTGCACGACCTTTTGCTGCATCTTCACGTCAATACGCGCCAGATGGCCATAAGCCGTCACCCAGCCATCCGTGTGCTTGACGAGGATCAGATTACCAAAGCCTGGAACCTGATCACCCGCATAGACCACATCGCCGGCCGCGGCGGCACGGATCATGTCCCCCGCATGGGCGCGGATATTGATACCGTCATTGCGTTGCCCGGTACCCTTGGGGCCAAAATCTGAGATCAACTCGCCCTTCAATGGCCAGGCAAAACGCCCCCGGCCGAGGGCCGAAACCTGGGCATCTGTCAGTGGCGTTGAAACCGTTGGCGGAATGGATGACGGATAGGTCGGCCTCGGCGTCACCGGCGGCGGTGTGTAAGGCCTTGGGGTAATCACCGGTGCCGCTGGACGTTCGTAAGTCGGCGATGTCTTGGTCTCAGACGGTGCTACTGGGCCATTTCGGATGGTTTCACGCACTGGGCCACGATCTCGGATCGTATCGGGCAGGGTTAGACGCTTGCCCGGCCGCACAGTCTTTCCGTTGAGTGCAACAAGGGCCTTAGGCGTCGTGGAAAACCGCTTAGCGATGAGCGCCAAGGTATCGCCTTCCACAGGCACATAGGCCTTGAGGGTTTGCGGCGGTCCCTTGAGCACCTTGCCCGGACGCAGGACGTAGGGGGCTTCAAGATTATTGAGGTCGGCAAATTCTTTGCGGGTCATGCCCATGCCATGGGCAATGGAATCGACAGCATCCCCCCTGCGCACGGTGTAGCGGATCGGCTTACCTGTGAATTCCACGACCTTCCCGGTCACGCTGACCTTGGTGGTTGTCGTCGGACGCGCCACTGGCTCTGCAGCTTGATCGGCCTCAACAGGGACAGGCTTGGTGACAGCCGTGGGATGCGAGGTCGGTTTCAGGGCCGGTGCCGGTGCTGGCATTGCATCCGAATTGCCGTCGTCAGCTTGGTCGCCGGCGACCGTGACCTGAATGCGGGTCGGCCCCTTATCTTTATACCCCGAGGGCAGGATCAACTTCTGGCCAGACTTCAGCGCTTGGCTGGTTGAAAAATCATTGGCTTCGGCCAGCGCCTTGGCGGTCACCGAGAAGCGACGGGCCACCGCATAAAGGGTGTCACCTTGCCCAACCACATAGGCCTTGGCCGTGCTCTTTGGCCCCTTAATTTTATCGCCTGGATGCAGCCTGTAGGGAGACTTCAGCTTGTTCTGTTTGGCGATATCCAGAGGATCCATATCCCAGTCACGACCAATGGCCGCAAGGGTATCACCCTTCTTTACCACATGAACCTTTGCCGGGCCCTCAGCTGACACAACCCGACCTGCAATTGTCGTCTTGGTTTCGGTGCGCGGTGCAGCCGCTGGCTTTGGTTTCTCCCGGGGCACAGCAGCTTCAGCCAGGACCCGTGCCTCTACACCCTCAGGTGCTGGAGTCGCAGGCATGGCCGGGGTTTCCCGGACACTTTCGTCAGGCTCCGCTGTGGCCGTCGGCTTCTCCTCGTCCGCCCCCTTGGGCAAGGCGATTGGAAAGTTCGGCTTGGGCATCTGCGCCCAGGCAAGGCTGGTGGTCAGTGCGCTCGCCGTTGCAAGGACAAGGGCGGTTCGGGAAATAAAATGCGTCATCGCCGCTCCGGCAGCAGTTTCGGAATCAGTCGTGGCGTTGCGGTTAACCAATGATGAAATTTAGCATCTTGGCCAACCCACAAGTTTGTAATTTTGAGGCTCAAGTTTCCTTCGCCACGCCGTCCAACAAAGGCACAAAACGAACTTCGGTCATAGACTCGACCACGAATCCGCCGTGCCCGTCGGCAGTATAGCGCTTTAACACCTGCACGGGGCCCTTACCGATTGGCGCAACGAGTATGCCATTCGGCTTGAGCTGGGCGAGCAAGGCCTCTGGCTCATCTGACGCTGCGGCTGTGACCATAATACGGTCAAATGGGGCCTGTTCGGGCCAACCCAGTCCGCCATCGCCAAATTTTGTGATGATATTGGTCAGTTCAAGCTGCTTGAAGCGCAGCTCAGCCGCCTTCATGAGCGTGCGATAGCGCTCGATCGTATAGACGAGGCGCGAAAGTTTGCTGAGGATCGTGGTCTGGTAACCGGATCCAGTGCCGATTTCCAACACCCGCGCCCGGGGCTCCAGACGAAGTGCCTGGGTCATCAGTCCCACAATAAACGGTTGGCTGATTGTCTGACCACAGGCGATGGGCAGGGCTGAGTCTTCCCAGACCCGATCCTGGAAGAGATCTGGGGTAAAGATTTCCCGCGGGGTCGACTTAATGGCCCGTAAGACAGCAGCGTCGGTCACGCCTTGGGCTTGCAGACTCGCAATCAGTGTCGTGAGGCGATGAGGTACCTCTTCAGAGCGTGAGACTTGATCGGTCATCTCATCCCCTCGGCGGCGCGCCGCCCAGGACCGACCGCATGGTGTTGACTGTGGCCAAGTGGGTCAGATCAATGTGCAGAGGCGTGACCGATATCTTCCCATCATAAATGGCGGCAAGGTCGGTTCCGGGGGCCGGTCTAGATTTTTCAGGGCGATAGCCCATCCAGTAATAAGCATTGCCGCGGGTATCTGTGCGCTTCTCAGCCCTGCGGACCTGCACATCGCGGAAGGTCTGGCGGGTCACTTCAACCTCTGTGATCGCCTCAATGGCGCGGGAGGGGAAGTTTACATTCATGACCACGTCTTTTGGCCAGCCGATTGCCACCAGTCGCCGAACCAGGCCCGGGCCGAAATGTTCTGCTGGCGCATACAAGGGTGCCGTCGACATCTCCTGACCGGAAATGGGCCAACTCATCTGCGACAGGGCAATAGAAGGTATGCCAAGCGCCATGCCCTCAATGGCCCCTGCGACCGTTCCAGACATGGTGACATCTTCGGCCAGATTGGCCCCACGATTGACGCCGGACAGAACAAGATCAGGGCGCAGGCCACCCATAAGTTCTGTGACCGCCATCATGACGCAATCGGTTGGCGTGCCTGTGGTCGAAAATCGTCGATCAGACATTTGGCGCACCCGGATAGGCTCATCCAATGTCAGGGATCGGCTTGCCCCGGATTGCTCGTATTCTGGGGCGCAGACCCAAATATCATCCGAAAGAACTCTGGCGATCCGCTCAAGCGCCTCAAGGCCCTCGGCATGGATCCCGTCATCATTGGTCAGAAGGATTCTCACCCTTCACCGCCGATATGCGTCAGACCTGGAAGGTAAGGATGCAAGGCCTGAGGAATTGCGATCCGGCCACTTTCGTCCTGATAGTTTTCCATGATGGCCACGAGGGTGCGGCCGACGGCGAGCCCAGATCCGTTCAGGGTATGCACAAAGCGTGTGCCCTTCTCCCCGGCCTTCTTGGTTCGAGCATCCATCCGCCGCGCCTGGAAATCTCCGCAGTTCGAACACGAGCTGATCTCGCGATACTGGCCCTGCGAGGGGATCCAGACCTCTAGGTCATAGGTACGACGTGCCCCGAAACCCATATCGCCCGTGCAGAGAAGCATGGTGCGGAACGGCAGTTCCAGGGCCTTAAGAACCGACTCGGCGCAGGAAACCATGCGCTCATGCTCGGCATCACTTTGGTCTGGGGTCGTGATGGAGACGAGCTCAACCTTGTAAAACTGGTGCTGACGGATCATGCCCCGGGTATCCCGTCCTGAGGCCCCAGCCTCGGAGCGAAAACACGGGGTAAGCGCCGTGACCCGCAGGGGTAGCTCCTCTTCAGCGACGATTTGCCCCATGACCAAGCTGGTCAGAGGAACTTCCGCCGTGGGGATCAGCCAGCGCCCATCCGTGGTCTTAAAAAGGTCGTCGGCGAACTTGGGCAGCTTGTCGGTTCCGTAGGCCGCGGCGTCATTCACCAGAAGAGGGGGGGAAACCTCCAGATAGCCATTCTGCTGGGTTTGCAAGTCGAGCATGAACTGGCCAAGGGCCCGCTCCAAGCGCGCCAGCTGGCCCTTAATGACCGTAAAACGGGCACCGCTCATCCGCGCAGCCGCTTCGAAATCCAGCATGCCTAGGCCTTCGCCCAATTCTACGTGGTCCTTTGGGTTCGCCACATGATTGGGCTCGCCCCAGCGTCGCACCTCGACATTTCCATGCTCGTCAGCACCCTGTGGAACATCCGCAGCAGGGATGTTTGGTAAGGATGCCAGAAGGTCCTGGAGGTCTGAGCTAAAGCCACGCTCCGCCTCGCCCTGGGCGACGAGGTCCGACTTCAAAGCTTCAACATCGGCCATCAATTGGCTGGCTAGGGCCTCGTCTTTTTGGGCCTTGGCTAGGCCGACGCGTTTCGAGAGGTCGTTGCGCTTTGACTGGGTGGTTTCCGCCGCCAGCTTGGCCGCACGGACCTTACCATCAAGATCAAGTGCCTGAGCCGCCGCCCCGGATCGCCCCTTCGCAGCCCAGGCCTTCTCGTAGAGCTCGGGTGTTTCGCGAAGGGCTCGAATATCGTGCATTGGGGGCCGCCGTTAACAATTGGCCCCTGTCTAGTCCGCGTCGCGTAAGGCGCCTAGACCGGAACGATATCCGATGCGCTGTCTTCGCGCTTCCGACGCAATTCAATGAGCTTCACGCACCAGATTGAAATCTCGTAGAGCAGGATGATCGGCATAGCCAAAAGGGTCTGGCTGATGGGGTCCGGTGGCGTGACGACGGCCGCGACGATGAATATCCCCACAATGGCGTATCGCCGTCCCTCTTTGAGCAGGTCTGAACTGACAATCCCCGCCATGCCCAGCAGGGTCAGCACCACCGGCAACTGAAAGCAGAGACCAAAAGCCAGCAGAAGCGTCGTCACCAGGGTCAGATAGTCAGAAACCTTAGGCAGCAATTCGACGGAAATCGCGCCCATTCCCGTGATCTGCTGGCTCAATGAGAACCAGAGGACGAAGGGTAGGATCATGAAATAGACCAGCGCCGCCCCCATGCAAAACAGGGTCGGCGAAGCGATGAGGAAGGGCAAAAAGGCCTTTCGCTCCTGCTTGTAGAGGCCGGGTGCCACAAAGCCGTAAACCTGGGCAGCGAGAACTGGGAAGGTCACGACCACCGCCCCAAACCCCGACAGCTTCAGCTTGGTAAAAAAGAATTCCAGGGGCGCTGTAAAAATGAGCTTCAGGTTCTGGCCAGCGACGTTTGGCACTTCCTTAAGTCCAATTAGGGCGAGCAAAAGATCGAAGGGACCGCCAGAAGCCTTATGATTGGGCGGGGTCGGTTGCAGGTGCAGGAACTGCAAAATGCCGTCGACAAACCCCACATGGGGGCCCTGGGCTTCCGCTAGCTTTTGGGCAGCAAGGATCTGCGCCGCCACCTCATAGGGGTGAAGTAAAAGCGTATAGATCTGGGTAGACAGGGCGAAACAGAGCGCAAAGCCGACGGCTAGGGCTGCAACACACACGAATAGGCGTTGGCGCAGCTCGATCAAATGATCCAGCAAGGGCGCGCGGGACGCTTCGATATCATCATCCTTGGCGTCGCTCACGAGGCAGATCCAGGCTTTGGCTTACGTTTTGCGCGGGGCTTTGGCGGGGTATCCGTCGTGGCCTTTTCAGCTGGCGGTTTCCGCTTTCTGGGCGGCTTTACCGGCTGGGGGGCAACCTCCACCGTCATGGGCTCAACCGCCGACTCAATCTGATGGCTCATGGGGGGATGAAACTGGACGCCGCTAGCTTGAAGACTGTCGCCAATCTCATTGAAAATCTGGCTCACATCACCGACCGAGTCATGATGGGCTTGGTCGAAGATTTGCCCTTTGCGCATGGCTTCGACCTCGGCGCGCAGTTCATCCAATTCGGACTGGCGCGCCATTTCATCAAAGCTGGCGCGGAACTCAGCCGCCATGCCCCGCAGCTTGCCGACAAACTGCCCGACGACCCGCAGCATTTTGGGCAGGTCTTTTGGCCCCACCACGAGCAGGGCGACGACGGCGATCACGAGGTATTCAAGCCCACCGACGTCGGGAAGCATGCCAAGGTCCTAAAAGTGCGCCCCGCCCTGTCGGCGGGGAAAAACGGAAATCAGCTGCGAGCTTCGTCTTTTTTTGCGTCGACAGCGGCGGTTTCCGCCGGCGTCGGCTCATCCTTCAGGCCGTCGCGGAAGGCCTTAATGCCCTTGGCTGCATCGCCCATAACCCCTGACAGCTTGCCACGGCCGCCAAACACAAGCAGCGCGATAATGGCGACAAGGATCAAATGGGAAGGTGATAGAGCGCCCATGGTTTTAACTCCAAATCCCGCGCTCATGCGCGAGCCTATGCCTATTATAGGGGTTCGAATGGCTCCGCGCCAAGCGACCGTCCGTCTTTAGTTGAGGCTGACGTCTTCTGCGAGGAAATCCGTATGGAATTCAGGCACCGAGCCATCGTCATCTAGCGGATCCTCGTCTGTCACCTCCCCCATGGGATTGGGAACAGAAAAATCTGC
>Ga0007791_10000864_pt1 | contig 10452 bp, 10 predicted proteins | sample CryBogmetaGMA05M_FD_60368 | JGI IMG/M metagenome (GOLD analysis project Ga0007791, IMG submission 60368) | Freshwater microbial communities from Crystal Bog, Wisconsin, USA - MA0.5M | ecosystem: Environmental > Aquatic > Freshwater > Lake | place: Crystal Bog, Wisconsin, USA | collected 2009-07-06 | reverse complement strand
TGTTCGTCGCCCATAAAGGCGTAGCCTGCCTCGATACTGACAGGTCTGGGGGGATGGCCTTCAGTGGCAAAGGCTTTCAGGCCAGCGTCCACGGTGACCAAGCCCTTGGCGTTCGCACTGACCACGCTGGCCTCCACGAATAGGGCCGCCTGAAAGGGCGAGGCATCAGGGCCCTCGCCGGTCAGGTCACAGGCAAGATATTGGTCATCCATGAAGACATAAGACCCGGCCTGTAGTTCCGTGAAGACCCCAAGCTCCAGGTCGATCTGGTGGGTTCCCGTCCCCGATCCAGTGACGATCCTTGGCGGCAGCCCCGCTTGTGTCAGGGCGTCGATCACCGTTCTGAGATAGGCGGTCTTGGCTTCCATGGCTGCCCGCCGTTCAGCGTAGCCCGCGATATGTTGCTCACGTCCGCAATAGAATTGGATACCACCATAGACCAGGGTCTTGGCCGCAGTGATGGCCTGGACAGCGGCCAGGGCGGCATCTGGGGAGTTCACCCCCGTTCGATGAAATCCAGGATCAATATCGACAATGACCGTGAGGGGTTGTGTCGCGGCCGCCGCGAGATCGGCAATGTTCTTTAGATTGTCGACCACGACCGATAGGTCTGGGGTCTTGGTCTGTAGGGCGATCAGTCGAGCAATTGCCTGGGGCGTCACAACCGGAGAGGTGATGTGCAAGCCGGTTACGCCCCCTTCGGCCAGGGCCTCGGCTTCGCCAAGCTTGGCACAACAAAGACCGACCGCACCCGCGGCGATCTGTCTATGGGCAATGTCCACGCTTTTATGCGTTTTGGCATGAGGCCGAAGGGCAATGCCATAGCCCTTCACCTTTGCCGCCATAGCCGCGATATTGGCCTCAAGCGCTGCCAGTTCGACGATCAGAACCGGCGTATTCAGCTCTCGTCGGGACCCTTGCCGGCCAATCAGGTGACCATGCATGCGATGATCGTCATGGGTGGTCATGCAGGACTCCAAAGCTAGCGTCTCGCAATTGGCGACGCGCACGCCTATATGACCGCGCTTCGCCCGCAAATCCATGGGTCCGCCAATGTCTGCCCTCTTCGCCGCTGTCACCGACAATCATGTTGCGCCTTTCCAGATTGAGGGCGAGCCCGTGCGCGGTCGCATTGCGCGCCTAGGCGAGGCGGTCGACAAGATCCTCGCTGCCCACGCCTATCCCGAGGCTGTGGCAAACCTCCTTGGAGAAACCTGCGCCCTTGCGGCGCTCGTGGGCTCCAATCTGAAGTTCGATGGTCGGATGATCGTCCAGGCTCAGGGCGATGGACCCGTGCGGTATGTGGTCTGTGACTATGACACGTCGGGCCATATCCGTGGCTATTGCCGATATGACGACGCCGCCGTCGCCGAGGCCAGCAAGGGCTTCATCCGCCCGGGTGCAAAGACCTTGTTGGGGCAGGGGGTCTTCATAATGACCGTGGATCAGGGCCCCGATATGGATCGCTATCAAGGGGTCACGGCCATTGAAGGCGAGACCCTGGCTCTCTGCGCCGAGCAATATTTCGCGCAGTCTGAGCAGACCCCGACCCGGGTCCGGCTTGCGGTAGGCCAAGTCGTCAACGCCGAGGGGACCCACTGGCGGGCTGGCGGCATGCTGATCCAGAACATTGCAGAGGACGACGCCCGAGGCTCGACGGCCGAAGCTTGGACCCGTACCCAGGCGTTTTTTGAGACTATAGGTGAGGACGAGCTGATCGATCCGACTCTGACGTCAGAGGGCCTGCTGTTTCGCCTGTTCCATGAGGATGGCGTTCGGGTGTTCGAGCCCAAGGTTTTAAAGGCGGTCTGTCGCTGCTCCGTAGAACGGATTATCGGTGTCCTCTCCTCTTTTGCGCCAGAGGAACAGGCAGACATGCTCGAAGACGACGGCATGATCCGGGTCACGTGCGAGTACTGCGCCTCGGTCTACGCCCTGACGCCAGAGCAGCTGATCGCCGCTGTGGAGACTTGACGCGAAGATGTCATTGACCTCGGCTAGAGACCTTAAATCTTTCGAGGGCTGCGCTTGAACATACTTCTCATCACCCTGGATCAGTTCCGCGGAGATTGCCTGTCTTGCGCTGGTCATCCCGTGGTCAAGACACCAAATTTGGATCGTCTGGCAGCCGAAGGCGTGCGCTTTGCCCGGCACTATAGCCAATCGGCTCCCTGCAGTCCGGGCCGGGCCAGCCTGTACACCGGCATGTATCAGATGAACCATCGGGTGGTGGCCAATGGCACGCCCCTGGACGCCAGCTTCGATAATCTGGCCCTGGCAGCCCGTCGCGCCGGTTATGATCCCACACTGTTTGGGTATACCGATCAGAGCGTTGATCCCCGAGAGACAGACGGTCCGGAGGATCCCCGGCTCCTGTCCTATGAGGGGGTGCTGCCAGGGTTTTCTGTGGGGCTTGAGCTCAAGCCCGACGACGCCCAATGCTGGTATGACTGGCTCGCGGCCCGTGGCCATGATGTCATTCCCAACTGGGACGCCATGCTGGAGTCTGAGCCCCAGCGCCCGGCAGAGCACAGCATGTCGGCCTTCCTGACCGAGCAATTTCTAGGCTGGATGGGCCTGCAAAAGAGCCCCTGGTTCGCCCATATCAGTCAGACGAGGCCCCATCCGCCCTATTCAGCAGCGGGGACCTTTTCGACCCTTTATGACGCCGCCGAACTGCCGACACCCATTGCCCCGGTCCCTGGCCTGCATAAGCTGCATGAACGCCTACTCGCGGTGACTGGCTATGCCGCCCCTGCCGACATGGATCATGTGCAGCGGCAATATTTTGGCATGGTCAGCGAGGCCGACCATCAGCTGGGACGGATCTGGGCGGCCCTGGAAGAGTCCGGGCAATGGGACGACACCCTGATCATTGTCACCGCTGATCATGGGGAGCAGTTGGGTGATCACGGCCTGATCCAGAAGGCTGCCTGGTTCGAGCAGAGCTATCACATCCTCTGCATTGTCCGTGACCCGCGGGGGAAACAGGGCCTGACCGTCGAGGCCTTTACCGAGAATGTCGATATCTTTCCAACCCTCTGCGAGGCGGTCGGGGTGCCGGTTCCGGCCCAGTGCGACGGCGCGCCACTGACTCATTTTCTGCGCAATGAAACCCCGCCCTGGTGGCGGGATGCGGCCCATTGGGAATATGACTGGCGCCAGGCCCAGATTCCGGCCAGCCCCGATCCCTGGCCCTGGGACAGGCGGCTTGAGACCCGGAACCTGGTTGTCCAGCGTCGGGCCGATGTGGCCTATGTGCATTTTGGCGACGGCGCGTCTTTATGCTTTGACCTCGCCGCCGATCCCAGCTGGCGCACCCTCGTTACCGATCCTGTCGTCATACTTGAAAACGCCCAGGCCCTCTTGACCTGGCGCGCGACGACCATGAACCGCACCTTGACCGGCATGCTTGTTCAGGCGGGCGGCGTTGGCCGCTGGCCCCCCATGCCCGCCCATTGGAGAGAGACCGCAAATGTCCCAGCCTGAACCCTTTGCTGATATTGCCGCCCTCGAGGCCTTTCTGGAGCTTATGGGCCGGACCCCGTCCTCAGAGGCCGAGGGCCTGACCGAGCTCGACCACGGCCTGCAGTGCGCCGCTGAGCTGATGGCTGCAGCGCCGCAGGATGTGGAGCTTCAGGTGGCCGGCCTAATCCACGACTTGGGGCACACCGTCTCGCATATTCGGGACCATGGGGTCGCTGGCGCCACCCTGGTGCGCGATCTAATGGGCGACCGGATCGCCGATCTGGTGGCACTGCACATTCCTGCCAAGCGCTATCTGGTCACCACAGACCCGACCTATCGGGCCAGACTCTCCCCCGACAGTGTCCGCACCCTGGCCCTGCAGGGCGGCGACATGTCGCCTGAGGAGGTTGCCGCCTATGAGGCTGAGCCTCACGGCATGCCAAGTCTGGATCTACGTCGTGCCGATGAGGCCGCCAAGACGCCAGGGCGGGTGGTTCCTGATCTGGATTATTGGCGACCGGCCTTGCGGCAGTTCGCTCGGGCTTAAGCGGCCTTCAGAAACGGCTGGGGGTTCCACTGGACCAGGGACCGCCAGAGCCACTCGAAGGGCCCGTATTGGAACCGCTCCAGCCAGGGCTTGCTCCAGATCAGGATGAAAGCCCACACGGCAAAAACCACGCCCAATTGCTGGAACCGTGACAGTTGTCCATAGAGGCCCAGGCCATAGCCGCAGAAGGTCAGGTTGGTGATGATCGAGGTCATCAGATAGTTGCTGAAGGCCATCCTACCGGCTGCAGCCAGCCGCTCGGTGAGGGCGGGAAGGGTCGCTGCCCGCACGATCAACAGCAGGACGCTGGCATGGGCCAGGCCAATGATCGGCCGTGTCGGTGCCTGCCAGACTTCGAGGGCGTGCAGGGTGATCGGCTCAAAGCCGCTCTTCCAGATTAACCAGGCCAGTATGGCTGTGACCGGAACCGCCAAGCCATATCCCACGGCGATCAAGGTGCCATAGGCGCGGTTTGACCAGCCCAGGGTGAAGAAGCCAGTCTGAAAAAGGCCCATACCGATGAACATCTGACCGATGGCCTCGGGGATCTCGTCTGTGGGCATAATGGTGGTCTGTAGCAGGGAGGTCACCCGGGTCCGGGCCTCAAGGGCCTGGAAGAAGTTGCCCCGAAATTGCATTATCTCCAGCTGACCCATTGAGGCCGGCGGATTGATCAGGAAGGAGGCCTCCTTCCAGGCCGCTATGGCGGCGGGGCTAGCGCCCGGATCAATTGCTGCTGCGTGCATGGCATCCAGCATGGCGGTCTCGAACAGGTGATAGCCCAGCAGGGCGGTCAGGACGGCGACACCGATGACGATCTGCAGACGAGCGTTCAGCTTGCGGAAGGGGAAGATGAAGATGCCGGCCAGGGCGTAGGTCACCAGAATATCGCCGAACCACAGGAAATAGGCGTGGACCATCCCAATAACGAACATCCAGAACAGGCGGCGATAGTGGGTCTGGGCGGGGCCTAGGCCTGATCCGACTTCCGCGCGGCTGGCGATCAAAACGGTGCTGGCCCCAAACAGCATGGTGAAGAGGGCGCGCATCTTGCCGTCGGTGAGGACATTGTTGATGGCCCAGGTCCAGAGGTCCGCACCCTCGTGACCGCCCGCATAGGCCGGATTGACATAGGCGAAAGTCGGCAGGCCCATGCCGACGATATTCATCAGCAGAATGCCCAGAATGGCCATGCCGCGCACGGCGTCGATGGAGATATGGCGGTCCCCCGCTGATCCCGTAGCCATCTGCCGTCTCCCCCGTCTTTGTTGGGGGCAGGATGCGCGGGACGGGACGGGAGTCAACTCAGCTGTCCAAGTTTGGGTCTCTTCGGCGAGGCCGTGATCTAGGACCTGGATACCGGCCTTCGCCGGTATGACCGGAGGTGGGGTTAGCCCAGCAACCTTGCTTCATCCACCGGTCACCCCGGCGGAGGCCGGGGTCCAGTTCATAGGGCTGTGAGGGGGTGAAGGTTCCCGGTGCGGCCCTAGCCGATAAAACCGGAGTTGGGGGTGTTAGGCAGTCAGCTTGATCGCCGTCCCAAATGGAACGGTGGTGGCTGAGGTTTGAAGTGCAGCCTTTGACTTAAGCAGCGTCCACCAGTACCAGTTCGGCGTCTTCCAGGGCGGTGACGGTCAAGGTGGCTTCATCGCGGATGGCGGCACCGTCCCGGGTCTTGAGGGTAACGCCATTGACCTCAATCGAGCCGGTGGCGGGAACCAGATAGCCGAACCGCTCAGCGCCCAAGGGATAGGTGGCGGTTTCGCCGGCCTTGAGGGTGGCGGCGACCACCCGGCCATTGGTGCGAATGGGCAGGGCGTCCTCGTCTCCGGCTATGCCTGAGGCCAGGGTCACGAACTGCCCGGCCCGGTCGCCCTTGGGAAAGGGCTTGGCGCCCCAAGAGGGCTGGCCTCCCGCCTGGTTGGGCTCTATCCAGATCTGGAAGAGGGTGGTGGCCCCGGCCTCCAGATTATACTCAGCGTGGCGAATGCCCGACCCGGCGCTCATCACCTGGACGTCGCCCGCCTCGGTGCGGCCGCGATTGCCCAGGCTGTCCTGGTGGGTAATGGCCCCTTCGCGGACATAGGTGACGATTTCCATATTGGCGTGGGGGTGGGGCGGAAATCCGGTGTTCGGGGCGATGCGGTCGTCATTCCACACCCGGATCGGGCCCCAGCCCATGCGCTTGGGATCGTAATAGTCGGCGAAAGAAAAATGGTGACGGGCGTCTAGCCATCCGTGGTCGGCGGCGCCCAGGCTGTCAAAGCTGCGGACTTCGATCATGGGAGAACTCCTGGAAGGATTTCAGATAGGCTCAGCGCTGTTAGCTGGGCAGCTGTAGACATAATGTGCACTGACCGACCCTGTGCCTAGGCATGCGGCTTCGATAAAAATCCCACCGGGTCGCCGACAAACTCGCCAAAGCCTTTCAGGCAGCCCTGCCAGACGCCCAGGTGGGCCTTGGTCTGGTCCTGGGTCATGTGGCTGTCCAGTAATGCGGCGTACATGACGCTGGGCAGACCGTCAGGGGTTTGCAGGCCGCGGCAGGCGAACTGGCTGCGGTTGAAATCGTTGAGCTGGGCCAGGGTGATGCCGGTCTTATCGAAGACCGTGAAGAGGGCCATGGCGTGGCAGGCGGCGCCCTTGGAGTCACAGCCGATCATCTGAACCCCGAAGGAGGTACCCGGCGCCGTGACGTCCAGGAAGACCATGCCGTCTTCGGACTTGGCTGGGGTCGCCTTGGCGCCCATGGTCGAAAGCAGGGTGACGATGTCAGCCGGATTGCTGGCGTTGAAGGGGCCCGACTTGGACTTGGTGTCCGTGGCCTTGGCCTGTGCTGCTTTTGCGGGTGCGGGCTTGGGCGCGCTTGTCTTTGCAGCGGCGTCTGACAGGGGCATGGCCGCCGTTAAGCAGAGGCAAAGGGCGAAAATGGCAGGGCGCATGTCTAATCTCTCCGAGGGCGGCGCAGTGCATGTGCGCCCCGAACATGGCGCGATCAAAGCCTGAGTCGGGCACTGCCGTGACATTCTGCACGGGCGAGGGCAAATTGCCCCCATGCGGCTCCCCCTCATTTCCTTACTGACGGTCGGACTCATGCTGGGGGCACCCTGCCAAGCCCTAGCTCAGGAGCGAGACCCTGCCAGCCGTCAGACCCTGGTGGACCTGGCCTATGTCCTGGGTGAGGCCCACGGCCTGCGCCAGGTCTGTGAAGGCCCTGATGATCAGTTTTGGCGGACGCGCATGGTGGATCTGGTGGAGACTGAGCAGCCCGACGCCGCCCTGGCTCGGCGGCTGAAGGAGGCCTTCAATACTGGGTTTGTGGCGCGGCAAGGGGCCTTTCCCGCCTGTACCCCGCTGGCCCGTGCCGCCATGGCCCGAGTCATGAACCATGGTAGGGTCCTTGCAACTCGCCTGGCCCATCCTACATCTCTCAGGTCTGGATCAACCCAAACAGGCGACACCGCCTCAAGACCCAGATAGGGTGTCTGCCTAGGTTCAACGGAGGCGACTATGCCCCAATTGTTTGCGACCGCACTGTTCTTCTTTCTGGCCCTCACCGTCGTTCTTGGTGCGATCAAGATCGTGCCCCAGGGCACGGAATTCACCGTCGAGCGCTTCGGGCGCTACACCCGGACCCTGAAGCCCGGCATCAGCTTCCTGACCCCCTTTGTTGAGGCCGTCGGCCGGAAGATCAACATGATGGAGCAGGTCCTGGACGTGCCTCGCCAGGAGGTGATCACCAAGGATAATGTGACCGTCCAGGTGGACGCCATCGTCTTCATCCAGGTGATGGATGCTGCGGCCGCCGCCTATCGGGTGACCAATCTCGACTTTGCCATCACCCAGCTGACCATGACCAACCTGCGAACCGTGGTCGGCAATATGGAATTGGACGAGGTGCTGAGCCAGCGCGACCAGATCAATACCCGCCTGCTAGAGGTCATCGACCAAGCCACCAGCCCCTGGGGCGTCAAGGTGGCGCGGATTGAGATCAAGGACCTTCAGCCGCCACCAGACATCACCAACGCCATGGCCCGTCAGATGAAGGCCGAGCGGGAGCGTCGGGCGGTCATCACCGAAGCTGACGGCGAGAAGCAGGCCGCCATCGCCCGGGCAGAAGGCGCGAAGCAGTCGGCCATCCTCCAGGCTGAGGGCCGCAAGGAAGCCGCCTTCCGCGACGCTGAGGCCCGGGAGCGGGCGGCTGGTGCTGAGGCCAAGGCAACCCAGCTGGTCTCCGATGCCATTGAGGCCGGCAGCGTCAATGCCATCAACTATTTCGTTGCTCAGAAGTATGTCGAAGCCTTCGCCAAGCTGGCTGAGAGCCCGCAGCAGCGCACGGTGATTGTCCCTGCAGACATGGCCTCCCTGGTGGGCTCCATTGCCGGCATTGGCGAATTGGTGAGTGGTGCCAGACAGAGCGCAAATATTGCGCCGCCTCCACCACCTCGGCCGCGGGGAAGTTCCGTGCCAACGGTCGGGAGTTAGGCCGTGGTCCAGGTTTTGACCATGGCGGCAAACCATCCCTTCTGGGTTTGGGCAGCCCTGGCGGCGGCCCTGCTGGGGTCAGAAGCCCTGACCGGCTCTGGGTGGCTGCTCTGGCCCGCCACCTGCGCCGCGATTATGGCGGTGCTGACCATGGTGTTTCCGATGGACCCCTTGCAGGCCATGGGTCTGTTTGCAGCCATGACCATCGCCTCGACCTATCTAGGGCGGCGGTTCATCCCGCAGCTGGCTGGCCATGATGATCGCGATATCAATGATGCTTCCGGGCGTTTGATCGGCCATCATGGCAAGACGGTTGGCGTCTTTGCCGGTCGGGCAGGGCGGGTCTTCATCGACGGCAAGGAATGGGCAGCCACCTCCGATGATGAGCTGGATCTCCCGGCGGGGACCACTGTGGAAGTTACAGGCCTTGAAGGCGCCCACCTGAAGGTCAAGGCCGCCTAGGTCATGCTGGCGGCTGATCCGGACGCGCTGCTGGCGAGGCTGCGGGAGGTCTGCCTCGCCTTGCCAGAGACGGGAGAGAAGGTGTCGCATGGGGCTGCGGCCTTCCATGTGAAGGGCAGGATGTTCGCCTATTTCCGGCACAATCACCATGGCGATGAGGTGACTGCGGTGCAGATCAAGACCTCTGGCCGGGACGAGCAGGACATGCTGCTTGAGGCCGATCCGGACCTTTTCATCTTCCCGCCCTATATCGGCGTGTCGGGATGGCTCTCTATGAGCGTCGGCGGAGAGGACCCAGTGGATTGGGACCACGTGGCCGAGCGGTTGCGGATCAGCTACCGCCTGGCCGCGCCACCCAAGTTGGCGGCCCTGGTCTAAGGCGCCACTTTCTTCTCTTGGCGCTTGCAACGCGTTGCGCATTTTGCCGGACATAACTACTTTTGGGCTGCCTCATTGGGGAGGCCGACTCTAGGGATGACAAGCATGCAAGGCAGGATGCAGGACTGGCCGCTGACCGTGGATCGTATCCTGGACCATGCCGCCTCCTGGCACGGGGATCGCGAAATTGTTTCGCGCTCAGTCGAGGGCCCCATTGTCCGCACCACCTATGGCGAGGTCCACAAGCGCGCCAAGCGGGTTTCAAATGTGCTTAAGGCCCTTGGGGTCGTGCAGGGGGATCGGGTTGCCACCCTGGCCTGGAACACCGCCCGTCATATCGAAGCCTGGTACGGGATTATGGGCATTGGCGCGGTCTGCCATACCCTCAACCCTCGGCTTTTCGCAGAACAGCTGGTCTACATTATCAACCATGCGGAGGATAAGGTCCTCTTCACGGACATGACCTTCCTGCCGATCCTGAACCAGATCCGCAGCCAGATTCCGACCGTCAAACACATCATCGTCTTCGCCGGCGAAGACCGGATGACCAACGAGGTCCCCGGTGCCCTCTGCTATGAGGCCCTGGTGCAGGAGGCTTCAGAGTCCTGCGAATGGGGCGGGTTTGATGAAAATGCCCCGGCCGGCCTTTGCTATACTTCGGGCACGACGGGCAATCCAAAGGGCGTGCTGTATTCCCACCGCTCGAACTTCCTGCACACCCTGGTGACCATGGGCGCAGATGTGCTGGGCATTGGGGCCTGCGATACCGTCCTGCCCGTGGTGCCCATGTTCCACGCCAATGCCTGGGGGGTCGCCTTTTCGGCCCCGGCCGTGGGTGCCAAGCTGGTCATGCCCGGCCAAAAGCTGGACGGTGCCTCGATCCACGAGCTGCTGGAGAGCGAGCAGGTCACCTTCTCGGCTGCCGTGCCGACGGTTTGGCAGATGCTGCTCAACCACCTGCGGGAAACCAATGGAACCCTGTCGACCCTCAAGAGGGTGGTGATCGGTGGCTCGGCTGTGCCTGAGGCGATTGTCCGGGCCTTCCGCGACGATTACGGCGTCAGCGTCACCCATGCATGGGGTATGACCGAAACCTCACCCCTGGGCACACA
>Ga0007791_10000863_pt1 | contig 10455 bp, 17 predicted proteins | sample CryBogmetaGMA05M_FD_60368 | JGI IMG/M metagenome (GOLD analysis project Ga0007791, IMG submission 60368) | Freshwater microbial communities from Crystal Bog, Wisconsin, USA - MA0.5M | ecosystem: Environmental > Aquatic > Freshwater > Lake | place: Crystal Bog, Wisconsin, USA | collected 2009-07-06 | reverse complement strand
CGAGGTGGACTTCATTCTGAAGGAGTCGGCGCGCTACTTGCGCAAGGCGCCCGCGCCCTCCGACGTGCGCAGCGTCTGGGTCGGTTTGCGCCCGCTGGTCAAGCCGCAGGCGGATGATGAGGGCGAGTCCACCAAGGGCTTGAGTCGCGAGCACACCGTGATCGTCAGCCGCAGTGGGCTGGTGACGGTGACCGGCGGCAAATGGACCACCTACCGCGCCATGGCCGAGGACGTGTTGAAAAAATGCACAGATTGCAAGCTGCTCGAAGCCCGCCCAGCCGGCGTGACGGCGGACTTGCCGCTGGTCGGCGCCGGCGACCCGCCCGGGTCAGAGACGCTGCACTTCATCAGCGAGCCGCCCGGACTTCACTCCTATGGCGGCGAGGCCGGCTTTGTGCTGAGCTTGCCTGGCAGCCATGCGGTCCTGTGTGACGGTCTGACCGAGGCGATGGTCCGGTTCGCCGCCCGGTATGAATACGCCATCACGGTGGAGGACGTGCTGGCCCGGCGTTCCCGCCTGCTGTTCCTTGACGCGGCACTGGCGGCGAGCCTTGCCGGCCAGGTGGGCGGTATTCTGGCCCAGGAGACGGGACTGGATCCACAAATCGCGGCATTTGAGGCGCTGGCACGGCAATACCTGCTCGCACCGTAAAATTTTCTTTGACGGGTTCGCCTAAGGTGTGCATAATGGAGGGCTTCGCTCGAAAGAGTACGAAGTTTCTGCCCAGATGGAAGTCGCATGAGTGGTTTGTGCGGCGGACAGCGGGCCCAAGACTGACTTGCTGGGATGCTCTGCGTTGGCAGACTCACAACAGGTGCAAGTTGGGAATATTGAAATGATCCAAACTGAATCTCGACTGGAAGTTGCCGACAACACCGGCGCAAAGTCCGTTCTCTGCATCAAGGTGCTGGGCGGTTCCAAGCGGCGCTACGCCAGTGTGGGCGACATCATCAAAGTAAGCATCAAGGAAGCTGCGCCCCGTGGCCGCGTCAAAAAGGGCGAGGTCTACAGTGCAGTGGTGGTGCGGACCGCCAAGGGCATCCGTCGCAGCGACGGCTCCCTGGTGAAATTCGACGGTAATGCGGCGGTGTTGCTCAATGCCAAATTGGAGCCAATCGGCACTCGTATCTTTGGACCGGTCACGCGCGAATTGCGGACTGAAAAGTTCATGAAGATTGTGTCTCTTGCTCCTGAAGTTTTGTAAGGAACTGCCATGAACAAGATTCGCAAAGGCGATGAAGTGATCGTGATCGCGGGACGCGACAAAGGCAAGCGCGGGAAAATTTCCCTGCGCAAGGATGACTCCCACGTTTTGGTTGATGGAATCAACGTGGTGAAAAAGCACACCAAGCCCAACCCCATGAAGGGTCTCGCTGGCGGCATCGTGGAGAAGTCCATGCCCATTCACCAGTCGAATGTGGCTATCTATAACGCCGGAACCGGCAAAGCCGACCGGGTTGGCATCAAGTTGCTGGCAGACGGTAAGCGCGTTCGCGTTTACAAGTCGAGCGGCGAAGAAATCAAGGTGGCATAAAAATGGCACGTCTACAACAACACTACCGCGAAAAAGTGGTGCCTGAGCTGACGGCCAAGTTTGGCTACAAGTCGCCCATGCAGGTGCCCCGCCTGACCAAGATCACGCTCAACATGGGCGTGAGCGAGGCGGTTGCTGACAAGAAGGTGATGGACAACGCCGTGAGCGACCTCACCAAAATTGCCGGACAGAAGCCAGTGGTTACAAAGTCGAAGAAAGCCATTGCCGGATTCAAGATTCGCGAAGGCCAGGCCATCGGCTGCATGGTGACTTTGCGCGGCGTGCAGATGTTCGAGTTTCTGGATCGCTTTGTGACTGTGGCGCTTCCCCGCGTGCGGGATTTCCGGGGTATCTCCGGGCGTGCATTTGACGGCCGTGGCAACTACAACATCGGCGTGAAAGAGCAGATTATTTTCCCTGAAATTGAATACGACAAGGTGGATGCCTTGCGCGGCCTCAATATCAGCATCACCACGACTGCAAAGACGGACGAAGAGGCCAAAGCGCTTCTCGCCGGCTTCCGCTTCCCGTTCAAGAACTGAGGTGACCTGTGGCTAAGATGGCTTTAATCGAGCGCGAGCTCAAACGTGACAAGTTGGCTGCGAAGTACGCCAAAAAGTATGCACAACTCAAGGCAGTCGCAGGCGATGCCAAGCGCACGGACGATGAGCGCGCGGCGGCCCGTTTGGGTTTGCAAAAGCTTCCACGCAATGCGAACCCCACGCGCCAGCGCAACCGCTGCTCCATCACCGGCCGCCCCCGCGGTACCTTTCAGCACTTCGGTCTGGGTCGCGCCAAAATTCGTGAAATGGCATTTGCCGGAGAAATCCCAGGCATTGTCAAGGCCAGCTGGTAAGCGACAGGAGAATCAAATATGAGTATGAGTGATCCCATCGCCGATCTGTTGACCCGCATTCGCAATGCCCAGATGGTTGCCAAGGCTTCGGTGTCTGTGCCTTCATCCAAGGTCAAAGTCGCCATTGCCCAGGTCCTGAAGGACGAAGGCTATATCGAGGGCTTCAACGTTGCTACGGCGGACGGAAAGTCCGAGTTGCAAATCGCCTTGAAATACTACGCCGGGCGCCCTGTGATCGAACGCATCGAGCGCGTAAGCCGCCCTGGTCTTCGGGTTTACCGCGGCAGCGACGCGATTCCCCAGGTGCAAAACGGTCTCGGTGTTGCCATCGTGACAACGCCCCAGGGTGTGATGACGGACAGAAAAGCCCGCGCCTCTGGCGTTGGTGGCGAAGTTCTGTGCTACGTCGCTTAAGCCGCAAGGAGTAATTTGAATGTCCCGTGTAGGTAAATTACCCGTTGTTATCCCCGCTGGCGTTGACGTCGCCATCGTGGCTGACCAGATCAGTGTCAAGGGCACTGGCGGTGCGCTGCAGCTGAAGCAGAACCACGTTGTCAAGATCACCAGTGATGCCGGCAGGCTGAGCTTTGCACCGGCCAACGATTCCCGCGAAGCGGATGCCATGTCGGGCACGATGCGGCAACTCGTGAACAACATGGTCGTTGGCGTTTCCAAGGGCTTTGAGAAAAAACTCAGCCTGGTCGGCGTCGGCTACAAAGCACAGGCCACGGGTGCCAAGCTCAACCTTGCAGTTGGCTACTCGCACCCCGTCAATATCGATATGCCGGCTGGTATATCGGTAGCGACCCCAACGCCCACCGAAATCCTGATCAAGGGCGCTGACCGCCAGCGCGTGGGTCAGATTGCTGCCGAGATCCGTTCCGTTCGTCCGCCTGAGCCTTACAAAGGCAAAGGGATCCGCTACTCGGACGAGAAGATCACGATCAAAGAAACCAAGAAGAAATAAGGAGCTGCAACATGTTGACCAAAAAAGAGCAGCGCCTTCGCAGGGCACGTCAAACCCGCATCCGCATCGCCAGCCAGGGTGTTGCGCGTTTGACGGTCAATCGTACCAATCTTCACATTTATGCCAGCGTCATTTCTGGCGACGGCGGCAAGGTGATTGCCTCTGCGTCCACGGCAGAAGCCGAGATCCGCAAGGAACTCGGTGCGTCGGGCAAGGGCGGTAATGTCGCTGCCGCGCAAATGATCGGCAAGCGTGTTGCTGAAAAAGCCAAGGCGGCTGGTGTTGAGAAAGTTGCCTTTGACCGCGCAGGTTTTGCGTACCACGGCCGTGTCAAGGCGCTGGCTGATGCCGCGCGTGAAGCAGGCTTGCAGTTCTAAGCAGATCGGAAATTAAGATGGCTAAAGTTCAAGCGAAAATGCAAGGTAAGGCCGAGGGTCCTGAGGACGGTCTGCGCGAAAAGATGATCGCGATCAATCGCGTCACCAAGGTGGTCAAGGGTGGCCGTATCCTCGGTTTTGCCGCCTTGACTGTCGTGGGTGACGGCGATGGGCGCATTGGCATGGGCAAGGGCAAGTCGAAGGAAGTCCCTGCCGCAGTCCAAAAGGCGATGGAAGAAGCGCGCCGCAACATGCTGCATGTGTCCCTGAAGAACGGAACGATCCACCACAAGGTGATGGGTCACCATGGCGCAGCCAGCGTCATGATGGCGCCGGCCCCTAAGGGAACGGGCATCATTGCGGGTGGACCCATGCGTGCGGTGTTCGAGGTGGTCGGAATTACTGACATCGTCGCCAAGAGCCATGGCTCGACCAATCCTTACAACATGGTTCGGGCCACGCTGGATGCGCTGTCCGTTTCCACGACCCCTTCTGCTGTGGCTGCCAAGCGCGGCAAAACGGTTGAAGAACTCTTTAGCGTCTAAGAGGTTTCTAACATGACAACACAACAAACCGTCAAAGTGCAACTCGTGCGCAGCCCCATTGGTTGCAAAGAGTCGCATCGCGCTACCGTGCGCGGCCTGGGCCTGCGCAAGATGGGCAGCCAGAGCGAGCTCGAGGACACGCCCGCAGTGCGTGGAATGATTAACAAGATCAGTTATCTGGTCAAGGTCCTCTGAGGAATTGACAATGGAACTCAATGACGTCAAACCCGCAGCGGGTGCGAAGCATGCCAAGCGGCGCGTAGGCCGTGGTATCGGTTCTGGCCTGGGCAAAACAGCGGGCCGTGGCCACAAAGGCCAAAAGTCGCGTGCGGGTGGCTACCACAAGGTCGGTTTCGAGGGCGGTCAAATGCCCATGCACCGTCGTCTGCCCAAGCGGGGCTTCAAATCCCAATCGCTCAAGTACAACGCAGAGATCACCCTGACGGCGCTCGGCGCTCTGGGACTCGAGGAAGTTAGCCTGGTTGCTCTGAAGCAGGCGGGCGCTGTGGGTGAACTCGCCAAAGTGGTGAAGGTCATCAACACGGGTTCAATTGCCAAGGCTGTTCGCCTGAGCGGCGTCGGTGCCACGGCGGGTGCCAAGGCGGCAATCGAAGCCGCTGGTGGCAGCCTAGCCTGACCATTGACTGAGAGATCGCTTACGTGGCAGTGAACGCAGCTCAAATAGCAAAAACAGGAAAGTTCGGCGACCTGCGTCGCCGGCTTGTGTTTTTGTTGCTGGCATTGGTGGTGTACCGGGTGGGTGCGCACATCCCTGTGCCAGGGATTGACCCTGGCCAGCTCCAGCAACTGTTCAAGGGGCAGCAGGGGGGCATATTGAGTTTGTTCAATATGTTCTCCGGTGGTGCCCTGTCCCGCTTTACCATTTTCGCGTTGGGCATCATGCCCTACATTTCTGCCTCCATCATCATGCAGTTGCTGACCTACGTGTTGCCCACGTTTGAGCAGCTGAAAAAAGAGGGCGAGTCCGGACGCCGCAAGATTACCCAATACACCCGGTATGGCACCTTGGGACTGGCGCTGTTCCAGTCGTTCGGAATCGCAGTGGCACTGGAGTCGTCGGCCGGCCTGGTGATCGCCCCCGGAATTGGTTTTCGCCTGACTTCGGTGGTGACCTTGACCGCGGGAACCATGTTTCTCATGTGGCTCGGTGAGCAGATCACGGAGCGGGGGCTTGGAAACGGGATTTCGATTCTGATTTTTGGTGGCATTGCTGCCGGTCTGCCCAACGCGATTGGTGGTTTGCTGGAGCTGGTGCGAACCGGTGCGATGAGCATCATCGTGGCCCTGGTGATTGTGGTGCTGATCGCTGGCGTTACTTATTTCGTGGTGTTCGTGGAGCGTGGCCAGCGCAAGATACTGGTCAACTATGCGCGCCGGCAGGTGGGGAACAAGGTCTATGGCGGGCAGTCATCGCATCTGCCTCTCAAGCTCAACATGGCCGGTGTGATTCCCCCCATCTTTGCGTCGTCCATCATTCTCTTGCCTGCCACGGTGGCCAACTGGTTCAGCGCCGGCGACTCGATGCGCTGGTTGAAAGATATTTCCAGCACGCTCAGCCCGGGGCAGCCCGTGTACGTCATGTTGTATGCCAGCGCCATTATTTTCTTTTGCTTTTTCTACACCGCGCTGGTCTTCAACAGCCGCGAGACGGCCGACAACCTGAAGAAGAGCGGCGCCTTCATTCCGGGAATACGCCCTGGTGACCACACTGCGAAATACATCGACCGCATCCTCTTGCGCTTGACCTTCGCTGGTGCGATCTACATCACCTTCGTCTGCTTGTTGCCTGAGTTCCTGATCCTGAAATACAACGTGCCGTTCTATTTTGGCGGCACTTCATTGCTGATTATTGTGGTCGTGACCATGGATTTCATGGCACAGGTGCAAAATTACCTGATGTCGCAGCAGTACGAGTCACTGCTCAAGAAGGCCAGTTTTAAATCGGGTTAGTCGGATAGGTTTGTGCAATGCCGCAGGTTCCGCGCGACTTTCAAAGTCGGGACAGAGCAAAGAGTTTTAGGAGAGAAATATGAAAGTTTCGGCTTCGGTCAAGAAAATTTGCCGTAACTGCAAAATCATCCGACGCAAGGGCGTTGTGCGTGTGATCTGTACAGATCCGCGCCACAAGCAGCGCCAGGGTTAATTGCAAGAGTTTTAGAGGACGAAAATGGCACGTATCGCTGGCATCAATATTCCGCCGCAGAAACATGCAGAAATAGGCTTGACAGCCATTTTTGGTGTTGGACGCACTCGCGCACGCAAAATTTGTGAGGCGTGCGGCATCGCTTATTCCAAGAAGGTCAAAGACCTGACGGACGCTGACCTGGAAAAAATCCGGGATCAGATCGCCCAGTTCACCATTGAAGGTGACCTGCGGCGCGAGACAACCATGAACATCAAACGTTTGATGGACATCGGTTGCTACCGTGGATTTCGCCATCGCCGTGGACTGCCCATGCGCGGTCAACGTACCCGTACCAACGCCCGCACCCGCAAGGGCCCGCGCAAGGCGGCGGCGTCTTTGAAGAAATAAAGGGATAACCTGATATGGCAAAAGCCCCCTCCAATAGCGCGGCACAACGTGTTCGCAAAAAAGTCCGCAAGAATGTTGCTGACGGTATTGCGCATGTGCACGCCTCTTTCAACAACACCATCATCACCATCACCGACCGCCAGGGCAATGCTTTGTCGTGGGCGTCCTCGGGTGGGCAGGGTTTCAAAGGCTCTCGCAAATCAACTCCCTTTGCCGCTCAGGTGGCATCCGAAGTTGCCGGGCGTGCAGCTTTGGAGCAAGGAATCAAGAACCTTGATGTAGAAATCAAGGGTCCTGGTCCAGGCCGCGAATCTTCGGTTCGCGCACTGGCAGCGCTCGGTATCCGCATCAACATGATTGCGGACGTGACGCCAGTACCGCACAACGGATGCCGGCCGCAAAAGCGTCGCCGCATCTGATTTTTCAACAAGCCCACCGCCACTGGCTTACGCCAGTGGCTCCCGTGATGACTTCACGGCAGATGACATAAAAGGAAGTTCAAGTGGCACGCTACCTCGGCCCCAAGGCCAAACTATCACGCCGTGAAGGCACGGACCTGTTCCTCAAAAGCGCCCGCAGGGCGATCGGGGACAAGGCCAAGTTCGATTCCAAACCTGGCCAGCATGGCCGGACCTCTGGAACCCGGACGTCCGACTATGGTCTGCAGCTTCGCGAGAAGCAAAAAGTCAAACGCATGTATGGTGTGCTCGAGCGCCAATTCCGTCGCTACTTTGCCGAGGCGGATCGCCGCAAGGGCAACACTGGTGCGAACCTGTTGTTCCTGCTGGAGTCCCGGCTCGACAACGTGGTCTACCGGATGGGCTTTGGCTCAACCCGTGCAGAAGCGCGCCAGCTCGTATCCCACAAAGCGATTACGGTGAATGCAAGTTCGGTGAACATCCCCTCTTACTCCGTGAAGGCTGGTGATGTGGTTGCCCTGCGCGACAAGTCGAAGAAGCAGAACCGGGTGGTGGAGGCGCTTCAATTGGCGCAGCAAGTCGGAATGCCATCTTGGGTAGACGTGAATGTTGACAAGGCTGAGGGTACCTTCAAGGCGGTCCCGGACCGCGACCAGTTTGGTGCGGACATCAACGAATCCCTGATCGTTGAGTTGTATTCGCGCTAACCCGTCGGATTTTTGTAATCGTTCCTTCGCGGCAGGGCACTGCGGCCAAGGTGCTTCACCAGCCTTACCGGCGTAACGAGCCGGGGGTATTGAGAGGGAGTCTGCATGCAAAACAGTTTGCTAAAGCCAAAATCCATCAGCGTAGAGCAACTCGGCGTTAACCGCGCCAAGGTGTCCTTGGAACCGTTTGAGCGTGGTTACGGCCACACCCTCGGTAATGCGCTGCGCCGCGTTTTGTTGTCGTCCATGCCCGGGTTTGCCGCGACAGAAGTCACGATCGCTGGCGTGCTGCATGAATACTCGTCCATCGACGGTGTGCAGGAAGATGTAGTCAATATCCTGCTCAATCTCAAAGGGGTTGTCTTCAAGCTCCACAACCGCGATGAAGTGACATTGAGCCTGCGCAAGGACGCCGAAGGCGTGGTCACGGCGGCGGATATTCAGACCCCGCACGATGTGGAAATTATTAACCCAGGGCATGTGATCGCGCACCTGTCACACGGTGGCAAGCTCGACATGCAGATCAAGGTGGAAAAAGGCCGTGGTTACGTGCCTGGCTCCATGCGCCGCCATGCCGACGAGCCGAACAAGTCGATTGGCCGGATTGTGCTGGACGCCTCGTTCTCGCCGGTCAAGCGCGTGAGTTACACGGTGGAGAGTGCACGTGTCGAGCAGCGCACCGATCTGGACAAGCTGGTCGTGGAAATCGAGACCAACGGCGCTGTCACGGCTGAGGATGCGGTTCGCGCTTCCGCCCGAATTTTGGTCGAGCAGTTGGCCGTATTTGCCCAACTCGAGGGCAGTGAGCTGGCCGCCTTTGATGCGCCTGCGCCACGCGGCAGCACGCAATTCGACCCGATCCTGCTGCGGCCGGTCGATGAGCTGGAGCTCACGGTGCGTTCAGCCAATTGCCTGAAGGCTGAAAATATCTATTACATCGGTGACCTGATTCAGCGCACCGAAAACGAGTTGCTGAAGACGCCGAATCTGGGTCGCAAGTCCCTCAATGAAATCAAGGAAGTACTGGCATCGCGTGGACTGACTCTTGGCATGAAGCTCGAGAGCTGGCCCCCGGCAGCGCTGGAAAAGCGTTAATCAAGAAAAGGGTCTCCCAAGGGCCCGCGCCAAGGTCAGTACCTGATACGGCTGACTGCGAAAACGAAAGGAATATATATGCGCCACGGATATGGATTACGTAAACTGAACCGCACAACGTCGCACCGCCTTGCGATGCTGCGTAACATGATGAACTCGCTCATTGAGCATGAAGTCATCAAGACGACGGTGCCCAAGGCCAAGGAGTTGCGCCGCGTGATCGAGCCGATGATTACCTTGTCCAAGGAAGCCACGGTGGCGAACCGCCGTCTGGCCTTTGACCGCCTGCGTGATCGTGACAGCGTCACCAAATTGTTCAATGATCTAGGCCCTCGATTCAAGACCCGTCCAGGCGGTTACACCCGCATTTTGAAAATGGGTTTTCGCGTGGGTGACAACGCGCCGATGGCCCTGGTGGAGTTGGTTGATCGCCCCGAAATTTCGGAGCAGGATGCCGCGACGCTGAAGGCTGAATAAGGTACAATGAAGGCATACCGCGCGATGGAGCAGCCTGGTAGCTCGTTGGGCTCATAACCCAAAGGTCGTAGGTTCAAATCCTACTCGCGCAACCAGAAAAATGCGGTATCCCGTAACAGCAAGGGCTCACTCAGGTGGGCCCTTTTTGTTTGGTGATGATCATGGTTCTGGCGCGGCCGCCAGCCCTATTTCCAGACCCGATCAGTTTTTTCAGAAAGCGTAAACCAAATGAGCAGTATGAATTCCTCGACAACCCCGTCGCATGGACGTCGCCAGCTTGTGCTTGGTGCGCTGCTCGGCGCAGCCGTAGCACCGGGCGCATGGGCCCAGAGCGCTGCCGCGCAGGGGTCCGTGCGGCTGGTGGTGCCTTTTACGCCGGGCACGGGCATCGATCTGATCGCAAGGCAGATCGCGCAGCCGCTGTCCGAGCGCCTCAAGCGGCCGGTATTCGTTGAAAACAAGGCGGGCGCGTCCGGCAACATCGGCACCCTGAATGTTGTTCGATCAGCGCCGGATGGCACCACATTGCTGGTGAGCGTCAATACCCTGGTCATGAATCCGACCCTGTACCCGAAGGCCGGGTTCAACCCCTTGACCGACCTGGCGCCGGTTTGCATTACCAGCCGTGGGCAACTTCTGCTGGTCGCGACGCCTGCGGCCAAGATCGATTCCCTGCAGGGGCTGCTTGCCCGGGCCAAGGCACGGCCTGGAGCGCTGAACTACGGATCCCCCGGTGCCGGTACGCCACACCACCTGGCAATGGAGTTGTTGAAGAACCGCGCCAAGGTGTCGCTCACCCACATTCCCTACCGTGGCACTGCCCCTGCGCTGACCGACCTGCTGGGCGGCCAGATTGATGTCATGTTCCTGCCGATCCACGTGGCGCTTCAACACGTGCGGGCCGGCAGGCTGCTGGCCTTGGC
>Ga0007791_10000862_pt1 | contig 10458 bp, 4 predicted proteins | sample CryBogmetaGMA05M_FD_60368 | JGI IMG/M metagenome (GOLD analysis project Ga0007791, IMG submission 60368) | Freshwater microbial communities from Crystal Bog, Wisconsin, USA - MA0.5M | ecosystem: Environmental > Aquatic > Freshwater > Lake | place: Crystal Bog, Wisconsin, USA | collected 2009-07-06 | reverse complement strand
CTCTACAGCAGTCCATTGAGCCGCTGCAGGCAACTCGCCGAAAGCCTGACCGAGCACGGCTTCGGGCCGCTGCAGACCGACGACCGGCTGCGTGAGATGAACTTCGGGCATTGGGAAGGCCGCCTCTGGAAAGAGCTGCCGCGCCATGAGATTGACGCCTGGCGCGCCGACATCGCGGGCCATGTGCCACCCGGTGGCGAGGCGCTGGCGGCGGTGGCCGCACGCGGACTGGCCTTCGTGTCGGAGTTGCCTGCCGCGCGGCCGGCGATTCTGGTGACCCACTCCGGCGTGATGCAGGCCCTGCTGCGCACGCTGCGCGGGCTGCCGCTGGCAGGCGCCGGCGGTCACAAGATCGACTATGGTCAGGTGGTGGTGCTCGAGCGCGAGCGATCGGGCGAGCGCTGGGAAATCACGAACGAGATCGGGGCGGGATAGCTCGGGACGTCACACACGACGCGGCCCGGACAACTTTCGCTGCCTGGGCCGCATTTCAGTCGACGAGTTGCCAGCTCGAGTTCAGCGACTCGACGCTGGCGCCACGCTTACTGAGGCACGAAGGCCTCAAGTCCCAGTTTCGTCAGCAAGGCATTACCTGCGTCGAGGTTCAGGCGTGCGGTTTCATACGTCGCCGGCTTGCTGACATAGCCGTAGTAGACATTGCCACCCCGCTCAACCAGGATCCGGTTGTAGCTGAGCTTGCCGGCCAGTGAGGGCGGGTTGGTGAGGCTCATCACGCGCGCATCGCCAAGCTGGGTGATCACGTAACTGCCGGTCCCGATGCTGTTGCAGTTGCGAGACGCACCACCCGTGCGGACCTGGCAAAGGTAATAGGTCACCGCATTACCCCCGGTGAATGCAAAGCGCAGATTTGCATCCTTGGTGTAGTAGTTGCCGGTGCCCGCTGGAAGGCTGGCGTAATAGCCTGTAAGCGTACCGACCGACAAGGAGCCGAAACCCCAATTTTCGTTCCGGGTGCCGGAGCTGCCGTTCTGATCGGTCGAGGGGTTAAACTGACAGGGAACGCCACGACTGACTGCAGTCAGTGCTTCGAGCGTCGTCGCCGGGCTGCTGTAATTCGAGGCAGGCGTCGTCGAAAGGATCGAAGCACAGGCCGGCGAGACACCCGATCCAGTCCGGGCATCGCCACCGGCAGCGACCGCTGCTGAAATGAGCGACACGATATTGCTTGACTGCACGTCATAGCCGGGCGCCGTCGCCGTCGATGTGGTGCTCTGGTAGAAAAGCTTGGCGCCAGCCGGGAAGGTCGCAGTTCCAAGCAGGTTGATATCGCTCGGCCCGAACTGGCTGTAGCTCACCCCGGAGTCCCCGCCAGGGAATGCCCGGATTTCGTTCACGACACTGACAAGCGTGCGTCCCGCGATATCAACCGTGGCACGCTTGCTCGTGCCACGCTCCCTTCCATTGCAGTACTCATAAACGCTATTGCCGGCCACATCCCGAACGGTCGAAGTTGATCGATCTCCGAGAGGACAATCGACCCAGGCCGATCCGCTCCAGTGAAGATCGCCTCGACGCTCGTAGGTATTGCCCAAATTCCATTGGCGCTTGACACCACCCACCGAGTCGAAGTGCTGGAGGTAGTAGCGCACCCGATTGTTCGCGTCCGGCGTATTGTCAGCGGCAGTTGCAGCAGTGGTGTAAGCGTAGTAGTTGCTGACGTCCTTGAAGGTCAGCATCCGCAGAGCAGCGCTGGCTGCCGGCGCTACCGTCGCCTGCGTCGCGGCTTCAGCCGCCGCCAGACGCTGGACACCGACCTTTGCAACCACCGCCTTGTCGTTGAGGTCTTCGTCCGAAAGGATATCAGCTGCGACCGCCTTGAATGCTGCAACCGGATCAGCCGCACCGCGAATCGCTGGATCGACCGCGGCTGCGCCAAGATAGGAGAGCAGCTCGATGAGGCGCTGCGCGACCACCTTGTCGGCATCGCCCTGCGTCACTGTCGCTCCACTCGCATCCTTCTGACCGACTGCCCCACGGACAAGCGGCTGTGCTTCCTGCGAACTCACCACGATCAGTCGCGCGAGCGCCTTGGCATTGCCCGCAGAAGTGTCGCTTGCCGCAGCGGTGGTGTAGTCGGCAAACATCGATGCATCCAGACCGGACTGCGCCTTCACATAGGCTTCGGCCTCTGTCGACGACATACCGGTGTTCTGGGCATGAACATGGACCAGCGTGGTCAGCGGGCTCACGACCGCCGGCTTGTCAGCCGGCGCAATCATCGAGAAGGCTGTCGTCACCGGGCCGAATTCAGCATCGACCGCATCGGTGCCCACCAGCGCGAGCACCGAGTACTTCCCAGCATCAGCTTCGGGGACCGACAGCGTTGCGTTACCACCAGCATCGGTACGCCCGGACGGCTCGCCCTCATCGCAGGCGCCATTGGCATTCTTGTCGAGGCAGACCAGCGCGTTCTTGATCGCGCCGTCGATGACCTTCACCGGCACGGATTTGGTCACAGGTGCAGCAGAGACCGGCGTCGAAGGCGTGCTTGCAGGGGTGTCGCTGCTCGTTGAGCCTCCGCCGCCGCAAGCCGACAACGCGGCGGCAACAGCGATCGCGAGGGCCGCAGATGATGCAAGCGGGTATTTTCGAAGGATTGACATGATTTGACAGAGCTCCATAGGGTCGGGTCGAACAAGAGTGGGAGGAGCACCTGCGCAACAGCGCCATTGACAGTCGTCGCAAAGCCCCTGACCTGGGACCTGATGCTGCCGGGCGGTCAAGGCCAAGTCGTCCCCAAAATTGATGAGGTCGCCTGCCGCCGCACTCATCACTTCTGATGAAGACAGAACGGATCCAGGCAGGCCAAAATTCAGGGTTTCGATTCGAAAACGGTAAAAAAGATTTCTTATTAAGGAGGTGTGATGACTGAATCCGCATTGAGTTTTGCAACCTTCGAACTCAAAGGCTGGGAGAACCCAGACACCGTCGCGGCCTATCACGTACTGGCGCCGCAGATCACCACGCAGTCTGCGCAGGCGCTGCTCGATGCCGCCTGCGTGACCGACGGCAAGCGCGTACTGGACATCGCTTGCGGCGCGGGCTATCTGGCGCATGCGGCAGCCTTGCGCGGCGCCGATGCCACAGGCATGGACTTCTCATCTGCACAGGTCGCACTGGCCCGGCAGCACTATCCGAACCTGAATTTCGAGCAGGGCGATGCCTTGGCTCTGCCCTTCGCGGAGCACACCTTCGATGCGGTGCTGTGCGGCTTCGGGATGTGTCATGTGGCCGACCCGCAGGCCGCGCTCAACGAAGCGTTTAGGGTCCTCAAGCCCGGCGGACATCTCGCGTTTTCTGTATGGGCCGGACCGCAGCGCGCACTGGCCTTCGGTGTGCTTTATGCCGCCATCGCAAAGCATGGCAATGCTGACGTCGGCTTGCCCCCGGGCCCGGCGTTTTTCATGTTCAGCGACCACGCGGTTGCCGCATCGAGCCTGCAGGCCGCAGGCTTTACAGACGTCGCCGTTTCCGAGGCAGCTCAGTTCATGCACGGGCGCGACCCAGGGGAGCTCTACGACAAAATCCTCCAGGGTTCGGTGCGGGCCGCGGCCACCCTCAAGGCACAAACACCGCAGGCCATTACCGAGATCCGCAAGGCTCTGGGCGAGTTGGCAACGCGATTTACTAACGGCGGCGAATACGCGGTGCCTGCGCCGGCAGTGGTGTCGAGCGGGATGCGTCCGTGAAATTGATCTGACAGGGGACGCGCCTGGCACTCGAGGTGCGAAGGCGCTTGGTCGCTGGCATGAGTGTCTCGAATGGGGACGGGCCTCCTTCAGGCCCGAGAGCGGGGCAGCCAGTTCTCTGTCAGCAGTCCTGGCACGCGCTTGACCTCACTGAGATGGTTAGTGATGCGGGTCAAGCCTGAGCAAATCCAGGCTTCCGAAGCATATGGGTCACTTCTTTCTCAAGACCCCATCGCCTAGCAAACACTCATTGCAGGCGTTCTCAACAAGTACGTGACTGGCAGGCTGGCTGAGCGCGACTTGGCATCGCCACGCCCCCCGGCTCAGCAAGGCAATGCGGTCGGCGGGCGAGGAAAGCCGACTGATGACTTAGGTACGAGGGCAGGCATCCACTGATGCCCCAATCGACAACCCGACGACGTCAAGTCGCCAGGGCAAGGCCTGCCAGCGCACTCCTCGCAAACATCAACGTCCTTGGCACAGGAACCGTTTTCCTTGCACTAAGGCGTCATCGACCAACCGTTCAATCGGTTCCTTTACCCCGGCATCTGATGCCACGGCGCAGATGGCACAGCGGTGGTGATTGGTGACCGATTGAAAGGCCGAGCTTTCGCCCAGGCGAAAGCTCGGCCGCGGAACAGGACTGCATTCCGCAACACGTGCCCTCCGAGATTAACTTCGACCAAGCTCAATACAGCTCAGTGCGTTTCGCTCCGAGCAAGCTGACGACGGGATATTAGTTTATATCATCACGAAACCCTGCGATTGATTTTTTGACGAAAACAAAAACCAAATCCCAATAATCCTGCAACCAGCATCGTATAACTTGAAGGCTCTGAGACAGAGCTAGCCGCCGTAACATCAGCTTGCAAGCTTCTCAAACCAAACCACCAGCTATCCGATCCATTCGTGCCGTTATCAAGAGCAAGCCGATGAACGCCAGAGCTCGCTACACTAAACAAACCGTAGCCGCCTCCAGTCGTGCACCCCAGCGCACCACTCTCCACCAAGCGATCGGCTATGTCGTATGCAGAATAAAACGTTGCACCTCGTCCTCCAGAAGCGCAGTTAGATGAACCCGCAGGGTTGAAACCGAATGAAATACCGCTAGCCACGTCGGCAAAAGTGATATTAAGGATATTCGAGGTTGGATAAGCCCCACTATATGTACTATTTGTTAATTCTGAAACCCCGTAATTTATAACGGTTGGCGCACCGATTGGCCCTGGACCACCAATTAAACTGAACTGCACACCCGAAAACTGGTTTGTCACCGGCGTGCCAGTTGCCAGCCCAGAGAAATTAATGGATATAGGCGCCGCATTGACCGATGAAAAACAAAGCATCGCCAACGCCGCCAGAGAATTACTGATCGAACGCATAAGTCACCTCTTGGAAAATAACAATCAAAATTAATAGTGGGCACAGTCGATCCAGCTGCACCAAACGAAACACCGCCGCTCAGCCACCAACCATCAAAGGCTTCGCTGCAAAGCCCGGACCAGCCCCGCGCTGCAATCCCTTCGCATCTTCTGACAGTGTCGCGTCCGGCTGGGCCGCAGACGCGCCCGGTTTCTCCCGCCGCGACATCACAAACCCCAACCCGGTCAGACCCATTCCCAGCAGCAATGAGGTCGACGGCGTGGGCACCTCGTTGATGTCCGCCGACGCATTGATGCCGCCGCGGTTTCCGTTGGATTTGATGCGGTACTCGACCGTGATCGAGTAGGGATCGGTGACATCCAGGAAGGACGCGAGATCGACGCTTGATGCGCCGAGCGGGCCGGCAAAGGCGCGGCTGACCAGCAGGGTGTCGCGACCGAACACGGCGTTGGTCGGATCAAGCCAGACATAAGTGTCGAGGTTCCAGCCGTTGGGGACCCGGGTGACCCCCAGGCTGCTCAGAAGACTCAGTCCATAGGTTCGGGGGGCGCTCGACAGGCCGCTTTCGGTGACGAAGACATTCAGCGAATCAGTGGTGCCCGTCGACGAAACATCAAGCGACGAGGTCGAGAAGTTGGGATAGACGAAGAAAGGGTCCGCTATTCCACTGGCCTTGACCGAGTTGTAGCCACCGATATTCGTGATGAGATCGAAGCTGCCGTCAGCGCTGCCCTGATTGACGATCGCGCCGCTATTGAGCTGCGTGCCGATCGAAACCGTGACCGCGGCGGCAGTGCCTGCTGTCATGGCCGCGAGGACCAGGGTCGTCAGCTTTCTGAGCGCAGGAATGCGGCCAGATTGAGCGGAAGTGTCGGCTCGCCGACCCACTGGTAAAGATGAAACAGTATCGCCTCTGGCATGGCGGAAGCGATCGCGAAGAATCGAGATCATGTGAAGGTCCTCAAAGGTGAATTGACCGGATAACAAAGAGCGACTGCCTGTATTCGCCTTAAATTCAAGGTAAATATTGGCTTTCGACCCGATGAGAATCCTGCCTGCCGGCTTAGGCCCTGTCCTCTTCACAATTGCTGAGGACCTGCGATGCGGGCAGTTGAGGCCGCTGCCTGGCAGCCGCTGGAACGCGGCCTGCGCGATGAGGCTCGGCTTAGGGCGAAAGGCGGCCTATATCGGCAGCCTGAACGATAATGGACCGATATCCGGCGGATTGCCTTGGGCCTTTAGGTACTGAAGGTTCAGATGATGCGGGGGCTGCTGACCCGCAGGCACTTCGATGACCGCGTAGCCGTCGCCCAGCGGCGCCAGTGTCGTGGTCACCGCCAGATTGCAACGGCCAACCGAATAGCTGTCACTCGCGAGGAAATCAGTCGGTCGACCATTGGCAAACGGGAACGGCGCATAAAGTGCCGAACTGTGGACCGACACGATCTTGAGCCGATGAGAATCGTCGACACTGGTCACAGTCGCTTCGGAGTGAAAGCTTTGATGCTCATCACCGCTCAGGAAGACGGTGTTCGTGATGCGATTGAAATAGAGAAACTCGATCAGCCGCTGCACTGACAGCGGAAAGCCATCCCAGGCATCGCTGCTTTCGCACGCCAGTGGGTTATCGACAGTATGTCGGCGGCGAGCCAGCAGCACAGAGGGCGTTGCGACAAACTTCAGCGCGTGGGGATTTTTCAGCAACCAGTCGCGCAACGCGAACCACTGGCGTTCGTCGATGATCAGACGTTGATGGGGTGCTATTGATGTGCCTCGTGGCGATCGGCCGGTGCGGGTATCCAGCAGATAGAAAGGATGCCCGCCAAAATTGAAGGCCTGATCAACCGGTCTGGACAGAATCGCATTCCGCACGCTGAAACTGCCCGTGACCGGACGCATCCGCTGATAGCGCAGAAATGCCTCACGCCCAGCCATCAGCGTCTTCTGGTTGCGCTTTGCATCCTCAGGGCGCAGCAATGCGACATCAGCCGCCAAGGGCTCCCAGTTATCGGAGAGTTCGTGATCATCGATCAGACACCGCACTAACCTGCGTCGCATCACGGATCGCAACGGGACCATCCGCAAGGCGTCGACACTGGGCTGCTCGAAACGCTCATCGATTCTGGTGGCATCGGCGATGCCGCCAGTGGCATCGGCGTAAATCTGATCGCCCAACAACAGAACTAGGTCGGGCGCATTGGCGTCATCAAGCGATGTCGCCAGTGTGCGCATACTGGCTTCGGCAATCGGCTGGTCGAAAAGTCCCGCCGGATACTGGCAACTGCCAAATACGAACGAAAGGGGCTTGGGTTTTTCAGTCTGATGCAGCTCGATGGCTCGGCGCAGATCGTCACATCGCAGGAAGGAAGCCTCGACCAGATCAGCGGTCTGATTGCTGATCCAATGCTCAACAGGACCGGCCAAAGCCTCTGCAGTGAGTGTTTGTCGCTTTGGGGTTAGCTTGATCGACTCTGATTGAAACGGAAAATTCGGCGCAGCTCCGGCTACGACCGACTTGCCTGCAGTCACCTGGCCCGGTTCATAGACCATCACCGCGATGAAGCCTGGCTCGCCGTTATGAGTCTGACCACAATGCTGCTGAGTGGACAAGTTGACCGTCAACCATTCATTGCTGCTGCCCGGAATGCTCAGGGTCAGGTCGCCTTGTCCGATCACGAATCCAGTGGAAGATCCCTGGGTCGCCTTGATCACCGGCACCAGAGCCAGATACGCCCGCCCCTGATTCGGACTCGACATTGCCGCGATCCGAAACGGTAGGTTTTCACCGACAGCAGGCAAGTCGATCCTTGGACCGATCCAGGGCAAATCAATCGTGAGGGCCGAGGCTTGCGCCATAGCACCATGAGTGCTCGTGAGTTGAGGCATAAACGGATCTTCGTCGAGGAAATTCCGGATGTCCTGAAACACTGCCACGGCCGTCAGTCCGGTCAAAATATCCTGATGCCCCAGACGGTCATAGGGGGGACGATCAGAAGGCGAGGCCCGAAACGGCACATTTGCATGCTGCATGGCCTTGCTGAGAAGGTCTTGCGTCGACACATCGACCAGCCCGTTTTCGCGGCCATGAATCGCGAGCGTCTCGATGCCACCCCAGCGGTCATGCAAGCGCTTACCAGTGACAAATTCACCGCGACCGCGCTGGTTGGTAATCGCGTTGAACCGTGCGAAGTGAATGATCTGCGAAAGCGATTCGATATTGATCGGCCCGAACAGATCGTCGATCGCCTCGAGCGTGCTGCTGCCAATGCGCGCCGAATTGAAGTCTCGGCCATACAGCAGGTCCATCCGGTGGCGAGTGGCGGTCCACGGTGTCGTCTTCCAGAATTCAGGCCAGGGATTCTCGACGTCGTAGTCTTCGGTCGGATATGGCAGGCTCGCGAGAAGTCGGTCGAAAAGCTGACTGGCAACACCGGGATCGGACGGCGGTCGAAACTGATAGTCGCCTGTCAGCACCAGGCGCCTGATCTTTCGCAAAATGAACGAACGGAAAATATTGTCATCGGTATAGCGAAGCACCGGCCCCTTCTGACTCAGCACGATCCGACGAATGCAGGGATGCCTGCCTCCGGCGGGATTCGGCTCGTTGAAAGCGGTCAGCGTGCCCAGTTGCGCGTCGGTGATCCAAGTGTCGCTACCAAGTTGCACAAGATTGCTGCGGATCTCGCTGGCATCGGTGAGCAATGCCATGCTCAACATTGCGCAGCCGACGCAGTGCGCCAGCACATCGACCGGTTGCCCCGACACAGCGCGGATATGCAGCAGTGCGGCTGGGATGTCCACCAGCGCGGGCTCTTCGATTGCCCATGGCCGGCTGGCGGTAGGCAATGCCGTGCTGGTTCGCAGATCGACGACCCAGACATCACGCCCGCTCAGGCAGAAAAACTCGGTCGCACTCTGCGGCAGGGTCTCGTGGGTGAAGCTGTTCCCGCTGGCGCTGTAGCCGTGAATCATCACGATCGGCGGCAAGCCCTTGCCTGCCTCGGGCGACGTTGTCGATTGCGGACTCTTGCGGTAATGGGTGAGCCTGACCACGATCGGTTCGTCGCTATCAGGCATCAGGCCGACTTTGAGTTCGGTGATCTCGGGTGCCGCAAGGCCTGCGATCGGACCTGGCAACCTTTGCGGCTCGCGACGACCGGCCTGATCAGGCTCATCGGATTTGCGAAAGGTCCAGAGATGGTTGTTGAGGATGACGCGAGTCATATACAGGCCAAACGACGCCAGATCAGCCAGCGCCCTGGCATGATCCCGCTGACCAACAATCCGCACCAGTGGCACGCCCTCCCTGGCCAGGAAGGAGAGGTCAAGCGTTAACACCGCCGACTCGCCCGGGACCTTTTGCGGCATCCGGGTAATCATGAGTTCGGTGAGCTGTCGCCAGGGATTTGCGCGGCGGCCAAAAGTCAGGCGTTTGACGCCTCGTATTTCGTCGCCGGTAGCGAACGACAAGCGCGGACCACCCGTACGCGGTGTCAATGACAACAGCCTGTCGACCTTGAGCGCATAGTCGAAGCGGCGAACCTCACCGGCGCGCGAGGCGGCGCTCAGGACGCCAGCAATGTTTTCGACCAGCCCCGACTCGCCTGATGGATCATCACGACCTTCTGCGCTGAAAAAGTCTCTTACTTTTTTCAGAAGGTCCCGCGCGCCGCGATTCTTGAGCCATGCCGGCAGAATCCGCACAATTCGCTGAAGGCTGCTGGAGGGCTCTCGATGCAAGAATCGAAGGCTGCCGCTCAGGCTCGCTTCTAGCACTGCATAACGGCTGAGCACCGCGTCAGACTCGAAGCGAAGCCCTTCACGGTCCCAGTCGGCCTCATTGAAAACACGCAGACGCGAGCATTGTGGATCGACAACAAGCTCGCGGCTATCGCGCGAACTGAGCTTGGAAAGTTCGGCGTGTTGGTAGCACAGTGTCAAATCGACGATGCAATCCGACGCCAGAGAGCCGCCGGCATGAAAACGCACCGGGCCGCGCATGCGCTCGACGATCTCGATTTCAGTTGACCGCGGCGTTTGAAAGGGCGGCAGAGGGAGTCGGCGACGATCAGACGCAGGCTGTTGCGTAAGGGGCAGAACAGACGTGAATCGCCAGTCTTTGCGCTGCATCAGTTTTTTCATCGCCCGCAACGCGACTGCCGCAATCGTGAGCGACGGGTTCACACCGAGAGAGCCCGGGATGATCGAGCCATCAAGGACGACCAGACTGCCTTCCCATTCGAGGTCTTCGTTCTGATCCCGGCCAGCCTCGAACACCACACCGAATTGATTGACAACCCCATCGTCCGCATTGCGGCCGATCGCGCAGCCCCCCAGGGCATGTACCGTCAGAACCGGGCCGCGA
>Ga0007791_10000856_pt1 | contig 10484 bp, 14 predicted proteins | sample CryBogmetaGMA05M_FD_60368 | JGI IMG/M metagenome (GOLD analysis project Ga0007791, IMG submission 60368) | Freshwater microbial communities from Crystal Bog, Wisconsin, USA - MA0.5M | ecosystem: Environmental > Aquatic > Freshwater > Lake | place: Crystal Bog, Wisconsin, USA | collected 2009-07-06 | reverse complement strand
TTGGCTCACGGGGAACTCGCGGTCCATCGGAACCATTCTCTTGGCGATGTTTCGCAGCACCAAGGCTGCCGCGATCAACCTTCACACCCCTAAAAGTTCTGGGATTGAAGCAGGAGCTAAACGGCCTTCATCTCCCGCGCCAGCAGGGTGCAGAGGTAATCGGGGTCTCGGTATTGGCCCGGCAAGCAGTTGTGCAAGGTTTCCAACCGCTGCCAGCACACGGTGCGGCGAATCTTGTTGATCGATTTGCCCTCCCGAAGCAGCAAGCGCATGGCCTTGCAATAGAGGGAATAATTCGCTTCAAGCTCCCCAATGGTGATCTTGGGTGCAGAACCAGCAGTCGTCATGAATGTCCGCCGCAGGCGTTGAAGGGCAACCCATAGCCCCGAAGGGCCTGTATCAACTCTGCGCCTCCCCCCTGCCATCACGAGCCCCCCATACGGGGACAATTCAGATCTGAACCCGTTAGATCTGAAACCGTTAGATCTGAACCATGCCGCAGCGCATGCCCTTGAGCACCGCCTGGAGGCGGTTGTTCACGTCGAGGGTTTTCAGCAACCGCTTGGTATAGGTCTTGGCCGTTTCCTCGCTCACCACAAGCTTCTCGGCGATGTCGCGATCGGTGAGGCCGCTGGCCAGTAAGTCGAGTACTTCGTATTCGCGCTTGGTGAGCCGGGGGCAGCTCAAATAGGGCAGGGTGCCCGAGCGCAGGGATGGGCTTCGGTAGGAGTGATGGCCCATCACGGCCATCACGGCGGCCTGAAGGGGTCGTTGATCGCCGATGAAATCAGCCTCGGCCACCACCGCTTCCAGCCAATCGGCATCGGCGTATTGGGCCGGGATCACATCGCCCAACGCCAACACCACCACCTTCAAACTGGGCTGGACTTCCCGGGCCAGGCGCACCAGCTCAAAACCATTGCCCTCTTCCAGATAATCGGTGGCGATCAGCAGCTCGTAGGGCTCCTTCGCCAGGTAGCTCAAACAGGTGGCCTGGTCGGTCACCGCGCACCCAATCCGCGTGCGGTCTTGGAAGCTCTCGCACACGGCCCGCAACAGAAATCGCCCTTTCATGGCAATGCCTACCCGGCCACGAATGGCCTCCGAGAGCAACACCTGGTCGAGGGTGGTGCCTTCCAGGCTGTTGAGATAAGGGGTGAGGTCCATCGGGGACCCTCCTTGGCGGCAGAAACAATCTGCCTAAAGGTTTTTACAAACCTAAGGCGCCGCCGCCTGATCTATCGCTAACGCTTGGGATTAGTCGTCGTAAACCCGGCACTTTTCATCCGCTGGGTTCAGCTCGCAGAACACCTCGAACGGGCTCGGGGCTTCCTCGGCTTCGGGATGACGCCCTTGGAAATCCTCAAGATCCTTGATCTGCTGCTCCAGCTTGCGGGCCACCGCCTGATCTCCATTGGCCGTGGCTGCGGCCAATGCCGAGCGATAGCTCTCCAGCTGGGACGCGATCGTGGTCATGGCAAGACTCCCAACAGGAGCACAGGTGAGAAGGCCGAGAATTTAACCCCCAGCGGCAGGAAACCCGAGGCCCCACGCAAGCGCCATGGGGAAACGCTTGACAAACCCTCACCTCGTGGCGGAAACACCACAAACGCACCTCCCCAAAAAGGATTGACACCCCCCTGACTGGAACCCCCAAGGTGGGGGGATTGCAACGTGATGCCCGATGGCAAACGCCCCCTATTTGGTCGCATTGGCGTTGGTGGAGTTGGACGGCAAACGCGCCCTGCCCCTAACGGGCAAAACCCAATCGGCCGCAGCCGCCGAAGCCCAAGACCCCGGCGACGATGGCCGCACCCTGGCCTTGGAACTGTTGCTCCGGCTTTGGCAACGCAGCGATGAGGGGCCCCTGCAGCGGGCCGCCGCAGACAACAGCCTGCTGCTGATTGAGATTCCCCTCGACGTGATGAGCGAGCAATTGCCGATACTGAAGGCCAGCTGGCTCGCCAGTGGCGACACAGCCGCCTTTGAAGCGGGCCTCAAAGCCTTGGTGATCCGCGGCTGGCGCATGGGAATTGCCAAGTACGAACCGGTGAGCTTCAGCCCCTGGTCCTAGGGGGCTGCCGATGCCCTGCCCACCCCTTATGGGGATCCATCAGAGCGCAGGCTGGAGCAAGCGACGAAAGAGATAGCCGGTGCCGCGCTCGGTGAGGATGAATTCGGGATGTTCTGGATCCGCCTCCAGCTTGGATCGAAGCCTGGCCACATGCACGTCAATCGTGCGCACCCGGGCATGGTTGGTTGGCACATACCCCCAAACCTTTCGCAACAACTCCACCCGGCTCCATGGCTTGCCAGGCTGGGAGAGCAAGATCGACAGCAGCCGGTACTCAAGGTCGGTCAGACGCACCTGTTCTGTGCCCTTAAAAACCTGCTGTCTATAGGTATCGACCCGTAACTCTCCAGCCGTAATCGTGCTCCCCTGCTCCCGCTGGAGCTCCCCTTGAACGGAGCGGCGCAGGCCTAATCGGCGGAGAATGGATCGGCGCAGGAGAGCCCGGATCCGCATCTCCAATTCCCGCGGGCTAAACGGCTTGACCAGGTAGTCGTCGGCTCCGAGCTCCAAACCGGTGACGCGCTCAAGCACATCACTGCGCCCTGACAGCATCACGATCGGCACCTGGGACTGCTTGCGAATCCGCTGGCACACCTCAAAGCCATCGAGCACCGGCAGCATCAAATCAAGAACCAATAAATCGGGCGATTCCTCGTTAAAACGCTCAAGCGCTTCCTGGCCATCGGCCGCCAAAATCACCTGAAATCCGGCCTTGGTAAGACGCAATTCCAAAAGGCGCCGCACCATCTCTTGATCATCCACGACAAGGATCGTGGGCGGCACAGAGACCTCATCCATCCTGGCTAAACCCTTCCAGCCCATCCAGGCCAGCCGCCACTGTCAAATCATTGGCCATAACAACTGGCAAATCATTGACCAGGGCAAACGGGCCAATGATTTGCAGGGCGTGCTTGTTGTAAACCTCTGCAGCCTCCCGCTCCTCCTGGTACGCCCCAAGGAAGTAGCGGCGCCCCCGCCAATACAACTGCGCGATCCACTGACCCGTGCTCTTCCGATAACTGACGCCGCGAAATAGGGAGCTCGCGCCTGGGCGACGGGGGCGGTTGGCGTAGGCGAGATAGGCCTGCTCTTGAGAAGCGTCGGTCTGCTTCGGCATGACCGATTGAGATCACGGGCGTCATCAACACTGCGACGCAGCAAGCCCCCAATGCCAGTCCCCTTTTGGGGAGGTGTTGCCGATTAGCTCTGGGCGGCAACTCTGGTCTAAGGATTACGGGATCCAACAGCACCGCCGCCACGGAGCTGCAAATCGCCGAAAAGGCCCTCCCTTGCTGCTAAGAAGAGAAATCAGCAGGCGCCGCATGACCATTCCCACTCCTGACGCCCCCAAGTCGGAGGCGGCAACGTCAGACCCAACAAAGTTGGCCCCCCTGAAGCAAACGATCTTGCTGGTGGACGACGACGCCAACATCCGGCGGGTGCTGGAAACCCGGCTGACCATGTTTGGTTACGACGTGGCGACCGCCAGCGATGGCGAAGAGGCGATTGCCCTCTTCCAAACCGTTCAACCCGATGTGGTTGTGCTGGACGTGATGATGCCCAAAATGGATGGCTACGGGGTGATTCAGGCCCTGCGCCAACAATCCGAGGTGCCGATCGTGATGCTCTCGGCCTGCTCGGAGGTCAAAGACCGCATCCTGGGCCTGGAGCTGGGCGCCGACGACTACCTCACCAAACCCTTCAGCCCGAAGGAATTGGAAGCCCGCATTCGCTGTGTCTTGCGTCGCACGGTCGGCGGTACGGGCCCTGCGGCCGCTGGCAGCGCTCCGCGGGAGATCAAGATTGGCCAGCTGATGATCCTGCCCCACAAACGCCAGGTGTTTAAGGCCGGCGAACGGGTCAAGCTCACGGGGATGGAATTCGACCTGCTCGAGATGCTGATGGCCCACTCCGGCCAGCCCCTCACCCGCCAAGAGATGCTCACCAAGATCTGGGGCTACACCCCGGAGCGCCATTCCGATACCCGGGTCGTGGACGTGCACATCTCCAGGCTGCGCAACAAGATCGAAGACGATCCCGACAACCCCGAGCTCGTGATCACGGCCCGGGGCACGGGGTACCTCTTCCAACGCCTACCAGCGGCGACGGCGATCTAGGCAGGGGCGTTCCCTAACGGGGGACACCGTTGTAGATCACCTGATCCACCTTGGTGCCATCGGCTGAAACCATGATTTGGGTTTCAACCGTTGCCTTTCGCTTCATGGTTTCCCAGCCGGGTGTGCCGCCAAGGAACTGGAAGCGATAACCGTCGGTGCTCGCGCGCACCATGCAGGTGCCGCCGCCCAATTGGTGCATGCAGGCTGCCGTGCGGTATTTGGTCAACCCGCCGTTCAGGGTCTCGGCCTTCATGCGGGCCAGGTTGGCTGCCCTCTCCTGGCTCTTTGGCACCTCTGCAGCCCTCAGGGCCATAGGAGCGAACACCGTGAGGGTGGAGAGCAGCGGCAAGGCCACTCCCAAAAGAGCAGGCTTGAACTTGGCAGAAAACATGGCTTGAGCGGGTCAACAACAATCCAGGCTTAGCGACACCGACCCCGGGGAGAGGGATCTGCCCAGGGTTCGTCGCACGATTGCATCAGGGTGTGATTTCCATCGCTAAACCGGGGGTTCCAGGCCTGAACCCATGAATCTGCTGGAGCCCACCAATCTCCTTTTGCTGGGTTGCGCCCTGATCTACGCACTGATCGGCGAACCGGTGGATGGGCTGATCCTGCTGGGGTTTGTGGCAGGGATTGTGCTGCTCGATGGGCTGCAACAGCACCGCAGCCAAAAGGCCCTGGCTGAACTTGCCCGGCTCTCCGCGCCCCGGGCCCATGTGCGCCGGCTGGGCCAGGAGCTGGACCTCGCCGCCGAGGAGGTGCTCCCCGGGGATTATTTACGCCTGGAGGAAGGCGATCGGGTGGTGGCCGATGCCGCCCTGCGGGAAGCCGTGGGCCTATGGCTCGATGAATCCCTCCTCACCGGGGAGTCATTGCCGATCGCCAAGCAACAGCTCGGCGAGAGGATCTTGGCCGGATCCCTCGTGGCGAGCGGCAGGGGTTGGGCCGAGGTCACAACCATCGCCGCCGCCAGCGAACTGGGCCGCATTGGCGACAGCCTCAAGACGGTCGTGCCGCCCCCCACCCGCCTGCAGCGCCGCACCCGCCGGCTCACGGGCCGGCTCACCCTGTGGGGGATTGGTCTCTGCGTTGCCCTGGCCTGCATTCAAGGGATCACCAGCGGCAACTGGCCCCAGGCCCTGCTGGCAGCCCTGGCCCTGGCCCTGGCCGTGCTGCCCAACGAAATCCCTGTGGTGCTCGCGCTGTTCTTGGCCCTTGGGGCCCTCCGGCTCGCCCGCCTTGGGGTGCTGGCCCGCTGGCCCGCGGCGGTGGAAAGCCTCGGTAGCGCCACGGTTTTGGCAGTGGATAAAACCGGCACCCTCACCGAAAACCGTATGGCCGTGGCCGAGCTCACCACCTGGCCCGATGGCGCCCAGTGGTCCAGCGGGGAGCCCTTGGATGAGGCCTTTCACCAGCTGGTGGAGATGGCGGTACTCGCCAGCCGGGGCGATCCGGTTGATGCCATGGAACTGGCCATCCACCGCCTGGCCCAAACCCATCTCGAAGGCAGTGAGCACCTGCATCCCGATTGGCCACTGGAACGGGACTACCCCCTTCAGAGCGATTTTTTGGTGATGTCCCAGCTCTGGCGCGATGGAGACGGTGCCTGGCACCTGGCCGCCAAAGGAGCCCCTGAGGCCATTGCCGATCTCTGCCATCTGGCGCCGGAGCGCTGCCAACCATTGTTGAGCGCCAGCGTGCAGTTGGCCAGTAAGGGCCTGCGGGTGTTGGCTGTAGCCCGCGGGCTGACGGGGGCCCCAACCCACAGCGGCGACGAACCCCACAACTTGCACGACTACCAATTTGAGGCGATCGGCCTGATTGGTCTCGCCGACCCCCTGCGCAGCGATGTGCCCGAAGCCATTGCCGTGGCCCAGCGGGCCGGGGTGCGGGTGGTGATGCTCACCGGCGATAGCCCGGTCACAGCCCGCTCCATCGCCGCCCAAGCCGGGCTGGGCTGGGGGGATGTGGCCACCGGGCCCGAGCTCGAGGCCATGCCCCTGGCCCAGCTCAGCGAACTGGTGACCAAGGTGTCGGTCTTTGCGCGGGTGATGCCCCAGCAGAAATTACAACTGGTGCGAGCCCTGCAGGCCGCCGGCGAGGTCGTGGCGATGACAGGGGATGGGGTCAATGATGCCGCCGCCCTGAAAGCCGCGGACATCGGCGTGGCGATGGGACAACGGGGCACGGCGGTAGCCCGCGAATCCGCCGATCTGGTTCTGCTCAACGACAGCTTTGGCGATCTGGTGGCGGCGCTCGCCATGGGACGGCGCATCGACAGCAATCTGCACCGGGCCTTGGCCTACACCCTGGCGATTCACCTCCCCATCGCCGCCTTGAGCTTGATTCCCCTACTGATTCCGGGCCAAGGCCTGATCTTGCTGCCGGTGCACATTGCCCTCCTGCACCTGGTGATCGACCCGGCCTGCACCGTGGTGTTTGAAGCCCTCCCCGCAGCCCCCGGGTTGATGGACCAACCGCCGCGGCCCCCCGGGGGCCCCTTGTTTGATCCACCCACCTGGAAGCACGCCACCTGGCAGGGATTGGCCCTGATGGCAGGGGTTTTGGCCATGGCCTTTTGGCCCCAGTCCGCCGCTATTACGCAGCGCAGCATGGTTGTGGGCGTGCTGCTCCTCACTGGCGGGGGCCTGGTATGGATCAACGGCGGGCATTTCGGCTCCGTTGCAGCGGCAGGGGCGGCCCTGGGCGCCGGCCTTTGCCTGGCCCTGCTCCTCTCGGCGCCCCTGCAACGGAGCCTGGCGCTCACTGCGCTGTCGTCCGTTCAGACCATCGCGGTGGTGGTGGCAACTGGACTGGCCCTACTGGTGGCCACTGGGGTGCGGCAGCGGTATGCAGACCCGCGCCAAGGCTGATGAAGCTCCACGGGTTGCCGGCAGCCGTCGCAACACTTTTGGCATGACACGCCTCCAACAGCTGATCAGCAAACAACCGGTGGATGGGCCCAGCAGGCCCATGGCCAACCTGCCCAAATCAAGAACACCATCCATCCAGCCAAGCCATGACCCAACGGGCACCGACGCAAAGGGGGATATCACAGACACCGATATCACAGACACCCGTATCACAGACACCCTTATCACAAAACACACAAAGCTCTGTAGCTTTCGCTACCATTTCAGCACGTTCATCCCATCTGGGACGCAAGCCTTGGCAGCAGGGAACGGGGCTGCCGCAAACGAGGCCCGTCATGAATCCCCTAGCCCTGATCCGCGAGCAAATCCTCAAGGCCGAAAGGCTTCGCCAGGCCCAACTCGCCAGTGTGCAAAACCCCAAGGCTGAGATCTTTTAACCGCTGATCTCAGGCCTTCCAGCTAGACATTCCAGCCGCCCCAACCAGGGGCGGTTTTTTAATGGAAGCCTGAAAAGATCATGCAATGTGCAGCAAGCCGAAGCAAATAGACAAGCCCACGATCAAACAAACGGCAGCCCTTAAGCGATCTCGCTAGACCAAAGCAAGGCGGCGAGGGGTTTTCCATCACCAGCCCAGACACTCATGATCCATAAGCCATGACCGAACTTCATCTGATTGCCCTCAGTAGCCGAAAAGTGGATGAAGCCACAAAAGCAAGGCTAGAACATGTGCTGCGCGAAAATGCAGCCCGATCAATTTACTGCGGCAAGGTGGAGTGCAACTCCAACACCTCCGATACCGAGCTGATCGCCTATGGCATCTACATCTTGAGCCAACTCGTCAATCACAAGGGGCCAGGAGTGATCCACGAATGGATCAGGGACATGGAAGGCAAGCTCTCTGGCCTGAATATCAGCTGTGATCGGGAGGCCTACAAGGACATCATCAAGGCAGAACAGGATGCCCACAACGCACGGCTCAAAATATTCTGTGAAACGGGTGACGATCCCGCCACCGGTCTCAAGACAAAATGGTGATCAAGACAAGCCCCCAATCAATCACTATCTCCCTCTTGATTGGCAAAGGTTGAGCTGGTGGGCATGGGCTGGCCATGGTGGGTGCCAAGCTCCATGGCCTGATTCAAGACGTGGGTTTTGATCTCAGCCTTATCCCGTTCGATATAGATCTCTTTCCAATCGGCTGAGCTGGCCTTTGCCAGGAGCTTGCGCAGGTCATCGACCACCTCGTGCATCACCTGGGGCGCATCGATATCGCGCTCATGGAACTCATTGCAGCTCTTGTCCAACACCCGATCCAGACGCTTCATAAACTTCGATGCTTTTGTCATCCCTTGGCATCCATAGATAGCCCGAGGTTAGTCAGCGTTTCTTTGGAAGACGCGCCGTCTTTGCAAAGAACTCGGTCTACTCGCCGCAGCCCTGTTGCAGCACCTGATTGCGCAGTTCCTGCAGTTCGGGGGAAAGCGGAGCCTTGGGGGCAAACAGCAGCGTCCAGGCCAGGGGCACATCGCCCTGGTCCAGGGCGGCGTCGACAGCCTGCAGCCACGCCGCGGGCCTGTGGGCCAAGGCAGCCATCAAGCGAGCCGTTTGGGCCATGCGCGCCGCCGATCCACCAATCAATTGCACATGGGCAAACGTGCCGGGCGCCGCTTGCTGGGGCCGCAGGCGCAGCAGCACCACTTCCCCAGGAGCCAGGGGCAGGCCCGGCCAGGCCATGGGCCCTGTGATCACCTCCCCAGATCTGGCTACATGCCGCCAAACAACCCGACCCGCCCGTTCGAGGCGAATCTCCAGCAACGGCTCCACCACCAGCAACACGGGCCTGGGCGTGGGCACCACCCCGATGGCATCCCCCTGTTGCACCGCTTCCACCCGAGGTGCCACCACACACACCGCCACCGGATCAGCCTGACGATCGGTGGCCTGCCCCCCCTGGATGGTGCCAGGCAGCACCGGGGCCACCGCCGGGGCCACCGCCAAGGCCAGCAGCAGGGGCAGGGAAGGGGGGATCAACAACAAGCCGAACCATCCCCCAGCTCTGGAGCTGGGCCATCAAATGGCAACACGCCTCCGCAACCGGGGAACAGCCCGTAATGCCGGGAGGCATCACCGATGAACTCGAAATGCGGTGCTAGCCGGCTGTCCTTGAGCATGCGGAAGGTGTTGCCGCAAACCGGAAAAACGCGGCCGGCCTGAATCGCGTGGTGCTTGTCGAACACCAGTTGGTGGGCATGGCCCGCAATCGAGCCGCGATAGATCACGGCCTGGCCGTGGTCCTCACAGGCATCCTCGAGGCCGTCGATGTTGAACAGGCGGTAGGTGGCCGAAAAGAACCGCAGTTCCCCGGTTTTGGCGGCCAACTCGGGATCGGTGATCGCCAAGGGCCGATCCGTGACCAGCCGGGGATCGATAAACCCGGCCTGGCGGGACAGCCGCAGGAAGTCGTTCCAATAAAGGGCGCCACTGAGGCATTCGCCGTAGAGCACTGGATCGCTTTGCAGGGCCTGGGGCACCCGCCGATCCGCATAGACATCGGCAAAAAAGAACTCCCCTCCTGGCTTGAGCAGCCGCTTCACCCCCTGCAGCACGGCGAGCTTGTCGGTGGAGAGATTCACCACGCAATTGGAGATCACCACATCAAAACTGGCGGGCTCGAGGTCCAACGCCTCCAACCGCTCGATCGTGCCCGCAAGAAAGCGCACGTTGGCGTAGCCGAATTGCCCGGCATGAAACTCCCGGTGGGCTTCGGCCACCGCCAATTGCTCCGGGGTCATGTCGACCCCCACCACCTCGCCGCTGGCGCCGACCAACTGGGCAAGCAGATACACATCGCGGCCGCTGCCACTGCCCAAATCCAGGACCCGCACGCCCTCAAGCAGGGGAGGGGCCACCAACCCGCAGCCGTAGTATCGCGATAGAACCTCCGGATGGATGCGGGCCAGCAAAGGCTTGAGGGCCTCGGGCACGCTGCTGCTGTCGCAGCAGGCGGTGGTGCGCAGATCCTCGCTGCCCGACAAGGTCGAGCCGTAGTACTCCTGAACAGCGCTTTGCATGGCAGGCCAGGGCAGGGAAATCAGGGAAAGCGAACTCAGGGATGGCGCCGCTAGGCAACGGCAGCCGCTGGGCTTGAGCTAAGCGCCCCGCTGCAACTGGAACCACTGCCCGCGGTACAGCCGAAACAGTGGCCTGCCACCGCGATCCCATCACCGGCAGGATCCCCATCCAACAAATCGGCCAAATGCCGGAGATTGCCCCCCAGGGGCAGGCCCAGTTGCTGGTTGAAATCACAGTCGAACAGCTGGCCCTGCCAGTCAACGCTGATCAGCTGGCGACACATCACCGCCTGCAGATTCGCCTCGCGATGGCTGGACCGCAGCAGCTCCTGGTAGCTCTCCAATTGA
>Ga0007791_10000853_pt1 | contig 10491 bp, 10 predicted proteins | sample CryBogmetaGMA05M_FD_60368 | JGI IMG/M metagenome (GOLD analysis project Ga0007791, IMG submission 60368) | Freshwater microbial communities from Crystal Bog, Wisconsin, USA - MA0.5M | ecosystem: Environmental > Aquatic > Freshwater > Lake | place: Crystal Bog, Wisconsin, USA | collected 2009-07-06 | reverse complement strand
TTGTTGACGATCGCGCACTGGTTCTGGGTGTACTTGATCGAGTTGTCCTTGAGGAGGACCGCGTTCTTCCAGCCCTTGCTCGCTGCGAACTCGGCCATGATGGAGGCCTCGCCCGGAGTTCCGTCGCCTGCGGAGAAGCCGATCTTCAGGCCGCCCTTGGGGCCGTAGATGGGATCGCCGACGCACGGTGCGATGTTCAGGACATTCTTGGCCTCGGCTACGAGAGCGGCCGGGGACGAGACGTCGTAGTCACAGGTGACGACGAGGACGTTGGCGCCCTGGTCGAGAACCTGCTGAGCATCAGCCGCGTACTGGTCGAGCTTGCTCTCGGTGTCAATGAACTTGACCTGGATCGGCTGGCCATTGACGCCACCGGCGGCATTGACCTTTTCGATCTCCTGCATGAGGGCATTACGGGCCGGGGTATCGATCGGGCCCATGAAGCCACTGCCAGCCTGAACGATGCCCAGAACGAGCGGGTCGCCAGTGGCGGGGGCAGCTGAATCCGGTGCCGCGGCAGAAGCGGTGTCCGCTGCAGCCGAAGACGAGTCAGAGCTGGAGCTTGACGAGCAGCCCGCGAGCACAACCGTGCCCACGGCAAGCACCGCAGCGAAAGACATGAGACTGCGTCTCACGTGACCTCCCTAGATCTGGTATCCCCGTTTCGGTCGAAACGAGGCGAACCACAGCAGTGCGCTGCGGCAGGGTCGCAGTGTGACATTTGATCACGGGCGGAGCAACGCGATCTGCCACCTGTCACGGACTTGTTACACGGCCGCAGCCGTTTCACGACAAATCGGGCAGCTGAGCAACCGCATCCGGGCCGAGGTGGGCGAAGTTGAGCCCGGACATCAAATCCCCCAACGTGGGCATGGCAACGTCGGATGGTGCCTGCCCTCCTTCAGCCGCCAACTTGTCCGCGGCCAAGGTGACGGACGCATTGAGGTGCTGTCTGAGCCAGCGCACCGCGTCGGGACCATCGCCGCACAGCAGAGCGGCCAAGACACTGGCGTGCTCGTGGTCACGCCGAACCTTGACATCCATACGCATCCACTCGACGCGGTAGCGCTCCGAGTTTCGCCACGCGGGGATCAGACTGCGCATGAGCCAGTCTCTGCGTGACGCCTCATAGATGGCGAAATGGAACCGCTCGTGAGCGTCGCGGGCAGTCACGGGATCGTCGGCGGCAATGGCCGCATCCATCTCTGCCAGAGCAGTGGCCGCGCGCGCACCATCGTCAGCGGTGAAATTCTGAGCGGCCTCCCACACAGCGATGGTCTCGAGGTGCAAGCGAGTGAAGTAGGTGTCCTCCAGATCAGCCAGGGTGCGCTCGCGCACGCGGGCACCCTTGCGCGGCTCCATCTCGACGAGATCGAGGGCAGCCAGCCGCCTGATGGCCTCGCGCACCGGCATCATGCTCATGCCCAACTGCTCGGACAGTTCCTTCAGGCGCAGTGGCGAGCCAGGGGGGATACGGCCATCGACGATGGCGTCGAAGAGCTCTCTGGCCGCGATATCCGAGGCGCTATCAACCTGGGCCTTAGGGAGCATGGTTGAGAAGTTATCAAATATCGAATCGCACGAGGGCGGAATTCACCGACGGGTGACTGACGTCCAGTCCGATGCGGTCATGACGAAGTCTCGCGGCTCAGCCAACATGAGCCTCAGTGCTTCGGGCCACGGCGCAGAGCCATCCGTGGTGCTCGAGGCGTGCACGATGACCATCCGACCAGACACGGCTCGTTCGCCGTCCTCGCGATCTATTCCGAACGCGTACGTGCACGAGCTCGTCCCCACCTTGACGACGCCGAGCCGCACCGTGATGAGGTCGTTGAAGTACAGGCGCGCTTGATAGTCAACTTCCACATGGACCCGTGGAATGCGGGGGGTGTGCTCGACATGACCCAGGCATCGGTACAACTGGTGCTCTGCTTCCTCCGCCCATCGCATGGCGGCAGCAAAGTGGTTGTGTCCTGACGCATCGGTCTCATGCCACGCCAACCTGCGCGTCACGCTGATGCGGGCTCCGGTGATCTCGTCCATGGGATCCATGAGCCGAATGGTGCCACGGGTGTCTCGCGACCCGAAGTCATCGTCCCCGTGCGGCATCCAGGGTTTGCATAAAGACCTCGATGGGCTGCGCACCGGAGATTGCGTACTGGCGATCGAATACGAAGAACGGCACACCGGTTGCGCCGAACTGGCGCGCAAGGTCTACATCATCAGCGACCCGGCCTCGATAGGCACCCGAGGCGAGGGCCTCGTGCGCTGCTTGACCGTCGAGCCCGACCGCGGCCACGTGCGGCAGCAGTTCTTCAGCGGTGAAGATTGGCTCTGCCTTCTCGAAATATGTGGAGTACAGGTGCTCCAGCAAATGTTGCGACGTGGCCTCGTCCTGATCCTGCGCCCACAGCAACAACTCATGGGCCACATGCGTGTTGCCGCTCGTCGTGTCCATGAGGCGATAGGTCAGTCCCTCAGTCGTGGCGACGTCGGCGACCTGGCTCATCATCTGCTCCGCGCCAGCAACATCGGTGCCGTACTTGCGAGCAATGACCTCGACCGTGCGATGCCCGTCAGTAGTGGCACTGGCATCCAATTGAAATGCGCGGTGCAAGATGTGTGCGTCGGTGATCCCAGCGTCCTTGAGCGCACGCTCCAAGCGACGCTTCCCGATAAAGCACCATGGACACACGACATCGGACCACACTTCAATTTCCATGATGACTCCCGACCTAGATGGAATCCACGCGCACGCGGTAGCGCATGGTGTGCGACGTTGCCGGCGGAAGTGTGATCGCGGCGTCGCCGACATTGCCCCCTTCGATGCACAGGAAGGTGGTCCAATCGTGCGGAGCAATGTCCGTCAAGGCCGCCGCTTTGGCATCCCAGGGGTTCCACACGATCGTGCTTGCTGACGCAATCTTCCGGATATGGATGACTCGACTCAGGACAGGGTCCACGATGCGCACCCCAGCGGTCGATGAGTAGACGCGATCGGTCTCACCAGAAAAACCGAGGTCTCCCTCGTGGACACCCACGCGTGATCCGTCAACCTTGTCGACATACGAGGCACCGTCGAGGCCTTGAACCTGCACCTTGCGCACATCCCCCACACGAAGGTAGGTGTGCAGCGCCTCCTCATACGTGAACGGTTGGTCGCCGGTGTTCTCGATCGTGAGGGCAAGATCGAGAATGGAACCGGCACTGATGGCATACGTGGCTCGATAGGGGTGCGGGAACAACGGGCTGGTCGCCGCAGTGTTGTCCAGTCGGTACACGGCGACCTTGGCGGTCTCCCCCTCGGCTATCCCTGCCAGGGACCAGTCCGATACACGGGCGAAACCATGCGACGGGGTCATGTCACCGGATCGCCCCGGACCGAACCACGGGAAGACCACCGGCACGCCACTGTGCACAGAAGCAGCCGGTTCCACATCGGTCCGGGCACTGAGCCACACGACCGGTTGATGTCCGGTGGGTGCCCACGTCATCAGGTGCGCACCTCGATCGACGGCCGAAGCCTCGCAGGACGAGCAGGTAAGCGAACGCATAGCGTCAGCCTACGGACGAGCGCTCAAGCCCCCGTCGAGGATGAGGACCTGCCCGGTCATGAAACTTGATGCGTCGCTTGCCAGGAACAGGGCTCCTTCGGCGATCTCTGCCGGCGTTCCCCATCGACCCATCGGCACGTCTTTGAGCAGATTGGTTTCGACCTCGCCATCGTCACGCAGAAATTCGGTGAGGTCAGTCTCGACCCAGCCCGGTACGAGTGCGTTCACGCGCACGCACTGGGCCGCCATCTCAATCGCGACACTCTGGGTGACAGAGATGATGGCGGCCTTCGCGGCGCCGTAGTGCGACATGTTTGGCGCGCCACGAAGTCCCAGCACGGACGACACATTGATGGCGGACCCATGTCCACTTGCCACGAGCGATGGCAAACAGGCCTGCAGCAATTCCACGGCGGCGTCGAGATTCAGGCGCAAGGTCTTCTGCCACCCCGCTGCGCGCATGCTTGACAGCGGAACTGAGAAAGAGTTGCCACCGGCATTGTTGACGAGGATGTCCAGACCACCGAGCCCCTCCATCGCCGCCGACACGATGGCGTCTGCCGCACCGTCAGTGGTGACGTCAACCGCGACCACGGTGCAGCGGCGTCCGAGCGCCTCAATGTCAGCAGCAACCTCGGCGAGAGCATCGGCTGACCGTGCCGTGACGACCACATCAGCACCCGCGCGCGCGAAACGCACCGCGATCTCGCGTCCGATGCCACGCGAGGCGCCGGTAATGATGGCTCGACGGCCGAGAAGTTGATTCGACATATGCGTCCTAGTGAGAGTGGTGGTCGACACGCTGCCACCCGTGCGGCTTGGCCTGCAGCCACGCAAGCTCCGCGCGTGCGATCAGCTCGTCGGTGGTGCCGGGAGCTTCGGGAATGCGCACCACTGTGCCGGATACGGCTTGGACCACCGGGACAGCCGCATCACCCAGCAGGGAGGCGTCCCGCAGGTCCACCACCACATCAAGTCCGTTGGCGCGCTGAGCGGCCTGAGCAAGGGTGCGCAGACAATCTTCCGGGTGCTCAAGCTCGGTCACCAGCTGGACCTTGGTGAACCGGGCAACCTCGCGGTCTCGTCCACAACCCATGACGAACCATCCCTCGCGCGCGAAGCGAAGCGCCACGTACTGACCCAGTTCGCAGTCCGGATCAGTAATGAGGACGCTCGGGGTCAGATCAGCGGGCATGGGACATGGTGGCATGTGCTGGCGCGCCCTTGGCACAGATCTGTCCTGTGATCGATCCGTGACCTACGATGGGGGCAGTCCAGGCCGACGGAGGATTCCATGGTTACCAGGCCCACCCGCGCTGCGGCTGCTTTCGCCGCCTTGGCGATCGCTGCCACGCTCTCGCTTGCCGCATGCTCTGGGTCCTCCGACGCCGGTGCGTCCGATGCCGGGTCTGCTTCAGCCTCAGCGGTTCCCTCGATGTCGGACTCCGCTGTGCCGTCGGACTCCGCCGGCGCCTCCGACCTCGCCCCGGTTGATGCCGCAGGGTCGTCCTGCGAGGCCTACTTCAAGGTCGACTTGCTCAACAGCCAGTACGCCGGTGGCGCAGTCGCTCAGGGCGACCTCACCGAAGCGGACGCCCGCACGCAGATGCAGGCCGATCTGTTCGAGATGAACAAGCAGGCCAAGGCCGCCCAGTCCGACGGCAGCGGTTCGCCGAAGCTTGCAAAGAACGCCCTGAAGATGAAGAAGCTCATCAAGGCCCTCAAGGCCGGCGCTCCGCTGTCGGCCCTGTCCAAGGCATCACAGCAGAATTTCGCCACGTACTCACTTCGCGTCCAGCAGGCGTGCGATGCCCTCGGCTACCCGCTGCCCGACGAGAACGTGACCGCGCGTTCGTCCGCCGGCATCAAGCAGTAGTGGATGGCGGTTTCTGATCGCTTGGTCTGGATCGACCTGGAGATGACCGGTCTGGACACACAGCACGACGAGATCGTCGAGATCGCCTGCATCGTCACCGATCCAGACCTCACTGAGTTGGACGAGGGCATCAGCCTGGTCATCAAGGCCCATGACGCACCCCTGGCGGCGATGGATCCCGTCGTCGTCAAGATGCACAACGACTCGGGCCTCATTCATGAGATTCCGAACGGGATCGACTTGGCCGATGCCGAGGCACAGGTGCTGGCCTACGTCCGCAAGCACGTGCCTGAGGCCCGCAAGTCGCCCCTGGCCGGCTCGTCGGTCTACGTGGACCGCGGGTTCCTTGCGCGGTACATGCCCACCCTCGACGCCCACCTGCACTATCGCCTCGTCGACGTCTCCAGCATCAAGGAGTTGTCTCGTCGGTGGTACCCGCGCACGTATTTCGCCAGCCCAGAGAAGACGGGCAACCACCGTGCTCTTGGCGACATCCGCGATTCGATCGCCGAGCTTCGCTACTACCGCGATGCCGTCTTCGTTCCGCTACCAGGGCCGGAGCTCGGTGAGGCCCAGGCTCTGGGGCAGGCGCACGCGGTCGATCCCGTTCGCTAGACTCCGGCTCCCGCCATGTGCGGGGTGGCATGTCGAGGGGGACTCCCCATCGCGTGACATGGTGGGTGTAGCTCAGCTGGTAGAGCACTTGGTTGTGATCCAAGACGTCGCGGGTTCGAGTCCCGTCACTCACCCCACATGCTCCTCCGTGAGTCATGTTCCCACTAGCCTTCCCTCCAGACTTACTCAACTCAAAGGTGGTGGCGCAGGGTGATGTCGCGCGCGGTGTCGGTTTTTATCGCCGCGGTTGTGACCGTCCTCGCCACCTCACCGCTGTCCACGACCGCCAGCGCGGCCTCGACGGTGTCCTTGCCCTACCTCGCGGTCATCGATGCCGGAAGCAGCGGCACGCGCCTCACGCTCTATGCCAATACGTCCGGCATGTTGCGCCCCCGAGCTACTTACGTGGCACCCACAACCTCACGCGGACTGTCCTCATTCGAACTCACTCCGCAACAAGCCGGACCGGAAAGCATCACCCCGCTTCTGACACAGCTGGACGTTTACCTCGCTCAGAACGGCATATCGATTTCCAGCGTGCCGGTGTCCTTGCTGGCCACTGCTGGAATGCGAGATGTGCGACGTGACGATCCTGCAGCCGCGCAGGCGATCCTCGACAGCACCGCGCAGACACTTGCCGCGAGCGGGCATCTCGTCACTGACAACCGCATCCTGCCGGGCGAGCAGGAAGCATCACTTGCGTGGCTTGACGCCAACGTGGTCGCGGGCACCCTCGACCATGCCAGCTCAAGCATTGGCACGCTCGAGGTAGGCGGAGCCTCAGCCCAAGTTGCATTTCGATCACCCACGACGCATGGCAAAGCGGTGAGTCAACTACGTGTCAACGGCACCGACGTTTTCGTCGTAGCCGTGTCTTACCTCAGACTCGGCGGCAGCGATGCACGGGATCTGATGCAGGCTGCCAACGATGCCGGCTCATTCTGCTTCCCCAACAACGTGGCAGGGAGCACACCTGTCATCTACGTGCCCAAGGCCGTGCGCCCGGTCAATGCGAGCACAGCGATGTACTCGTGGTCCAGATGCGCTCACGCGTACGACACAGTCATTACTTCGGTCGGCGCCGTGCGCACTACGGCGGCACCGGTGCCGCCTGCGCAACTACGCACCCTGCCCGGCTTCGCCGGAACAACGTTCCTGGGCCTGGGCACCATCCCATTGATATTCACCACGTTGGGCGCCGCAGGCGCCAAAGACATTCCCGCCGCGGTCCGCGCAAAGATCGCGGCAACCTGCATGGGACCGGGAGCCTGGACTCACTCTGCCGCGCTCTATCCGCCATCGCTTGCATCGTTCGCCGACACCCTGTGCTCCACATCAACGTACGAATACGAACTGGCTTTCAGCACCAAGGGCGTTGGTATCCGGTCAGATCACTTCACGGTGCTCGATCCCAATGCTCCCCAGCAGCCGGCGTGGACGTCGGGGTACGCCATCACCCGGCTTCATCCCTGAGTCCGCCCAACCACCCGACCACCCGACCACCCGAATCACCGCGTGGCCATCACGGGCCCTCTCATGCGGCTGCCCGCTACGCTTCACCCGAATTGTCATGCCTTGGGGAGACGTCAATGAGCAGCGAGTCTGACGCGACTGGCGCCGAAGGTCCTACTCAGGACACCGGTCCGAGCGGTGAGCACCCTGGTGAGCAGGCCGCCGTTCCGCCACTGGTCAAGATCCTGAAGAACCACACCTTCGTTACACCGGGGCAGGCCGAGCGCGTCCCCATGACGGTTCGAAACGTCAGCGGAATCGTCGAGAGCTTCAGCCTCACACCTCTCGGGCCTGCCGCACCCTGGGTCGAAGTTCTGCCGACTGAAGTCTCGCTTTTCCCAGGGGACGAAGGGACCGCGACCATCACCTTCCGACCACCCCGTGTCCCCGGGGTCGTGGCCGGCGAGTACGTGGTGGCCATCCGTGCGCTGTCGCAGGTCATGCGCGACTCTGCCTCCACGGACGAGTTGCTCGTCACTGTTGCGCCGTATTACCAAGCGTCCAGCGATATTGCGCGAAGCACGTTTACCGTACGCACCAAGGCCGAGACTCAGCTCGAGATCGTCAATCGCGGCAATGCAACTGTCGTGTACCACGTGTCGGCAGTTGACCCCGAGGGCTACATGAAGGTGGAGCTCGAGGAAGACAAGGTTTCGCTCGCACCCGGCGAGACCGCATGGGTAACGCTTCGACTCAAATTGGCTCCCCGGCTTTTGGGCACCGCCAATGAAAATCGCATGGTGACCGCGCAGATTGTGCCGGTGCGCAACGCCGATACCGATGCCCCGATTGTGGATGTCGAGCCGATGGTCCAACGCGTGACTGTCCTGCACAAGCCTTTCATCACCCTGCGCATGGGCTGGTTCGGCCGCATCGTATTCCTCATCACCATTCTGGCGTTGATTATGGCCGTCGTCTTTGCCCGCGTTCGAGCAAATACCCCACCGGAGAACTCGGGCGCCCCGCCCGTTCCTGTCAATTTTTCTGCCACGCTCAACGATTCGCAACAGCCGGTTCTCACGTGGGACCCGTCCTCGGGAGCCACCACGTACTCGATCTACGCGATCGGCACTGCCGGGGATCCCACAACAGGGAGCTCCCCCGCCGCGACACCAATCACCAACCCCGTGCCTGCGGTGAACCCGACGAGCTCTACACCGAGTAACTCGGCTTCACCGAGCGCCGTCGACGCCCCCGAGCGTCCCTCGCCTGTGTGCAATAACTGCAGCGAGGTCAGCACTGTCCCCGCAGGCACGACGAGGTTCGTCGTAACCGACGCCCCGCCCGGCTACGACTGCTACCGCATCGCAGCAAAGGTCGGTACGACGCAATCGTTGTTCAGTCCGCGCACATGTCTCGTCGTCCCCGGCGCGAACATTCTTGCCGACACCAATGGTTCCGCGATCTTGACCCCGGACCGCCAACTCCAGACCACGTCGCCCTCGCCAACGCCCACCACCCCCACCGTCATCGCTCCCTGCCCGCCGGTCGAGGTCAAGGCACAGGCCATTCCCGGTGGGGGCGTGGCCTTGCTCTGGAAGAAAGCGGAGGTGCCGCCCAAAGGAATGGTGGCGCCCTCGGCGGTCGCCACCTCAGCGCTGGCAACCGCCTCCGCGGTACCGGCCAAACCCCCCGCACCCGCAAAGGTGTGCGATCCGGCCAAGGCCATCACAGGATGGACGGCACAGCAGCAGTTGTTTAGCGGCTGGTCTGACGTCACGCCGAGTGGCCAGCCCAATGACACCGCTCTGCAGGTAGCCGACCTGCGTCCTGGCACCGAGTACTGCTTCCGCATGCGCGCGGACGCCGCAGACGGAAGTTCGGTTTACGCCAAAGTGGTGTGTGCGAAGACTGCGGGGGCCGCAAATCCTCCACCTGTTGCGCCTAACGCTCCAGCAGCTAGTCCATCCACCAGCGCGCCCGTCGGTTAATTCGCGTCGGCTTTCGTCGCGCGATGCCTACTACTGAGAATTCATCCCGGGCAGTCCAGGAATTCGAGAGCCTTGCTGGAACCTGAACACGGCCGGCGCCTGCGGAACCTTGAGGAAGTCCACGCCACTCACGGCTACTTCGCCCACATTGTCATTATTTCGCTCAATGGGCGAGTACACCGAGTTGATTTTGACCACGACTGTCTTTGTCAGCACATCCGGGAACTTCACCAACTGACGAACTTCATCGGACGATGACAACTCATTCAACGTACCGGCGACCGACGACCCGTTGTCAAACGTGAGGGTGAAATCTCGAGGCGTTGCCAGCGCGCGCCGGTCGAACTGCAGATTCTGTACGCCTGGGTAGATCACCATGCGATTGATGATCGATGGCTCGTCGAACGTGAACGTCAATGTCGTTCCGGAGCCGTAGTTCGGTAGCGCCGCGGAGGCCCAGAACGTCCGGGAGTCTGCATCCTTGAGATTGGAGTCCGAGGTGCCCATCAGCGACGAGGACGCCGTCACATTGTTGACCGTGGCGGTCGAACCGGTGTACGGGTCAATCCACTGATTGATCAGTTGGAACGCCTGCACCATGCCGAACTGCACGCGCATGGCACCTGGACCAAAAAAGGCGAAAACAAATGCCCCCACCACAATCCCAATGAGCGTCAGAGCCACGATCGCATTGCGCCAGCTACCGGTGATCCGGCGTCTGCGCTGCTTGCGCTTGCCATCTGCGGTCAGGGAGCCATCATCCGCGTCGTCGCCATCGACCAGCGAATACGCAATGACGTCCGGGGCCACTTGGGCACCTGGCAGCACTGCCACACAGCTCGCACAATAGCTCGCACCGCGGAGGTTGAGATGCCCGCACTGGTCACACGCCACGTCACGATTGATGCTCGTCGCGCTCAGCATCGGCTTCGACTTCTCTACGGTCGCGGCAACCAGCTGCGGTTCGCGTGAGCGAATGCGGTCCTCGTCCTCCACCACGGCC
>Ga0007791_10000849_pt1 | contig 10501 bp, 10 predicted proteins | sample CryBogmetaGMA05M_FD_60368 | JGI IMG/M metagenome (GOLD analysis project Ga0007791, IMG submission 60368) | Freshwater microbial communities from Crystal Bog, Wisconsin, USA - MA0.5M | ecosystem: Environmental > Aquatic > Freshwater > Lake | place: Crystal Bog, Wisconsin, USA | collected 2009-07-06 | reverse complement strand
GATCGTCCGGCCATGTGCCGATGACGTGCGTCGCTGCAACAACAGCTCGCGTGTGATTGGGAACAACGAGGAGGCGATCATGTGACCTGGGCATAACAGACGGCAGCAGTGCGGATCTAGCCGGAACATCGATCATCACCAGATCGAAGCCGCGAACACCTGCGTCGAGCACCGCGCCCAGAACTTCTGCATCTATCTCCGGCTGAAGCTCGCGGGCGGCCGACAACAGGAAGACCCCGTTGCTGCACGGAAGTGCGGATGCCAGGGCACCCGCATTGATGCGGCCGTGGGCCTGGGTGAGGTCGGGCCATCGGGCACCGCTGAGATTCTCTGCTCCCATAAGTAGGTCCAGGCCGCCACCGCACGGATCTACGTCCACAAGCAGTACCCGTTGCTGCTTAGCCGCAAGCAATGCCATGGACACCGCAAGCGTCGATGCTCCTGCGCCGCCCACGGCACCGGTCACCATCACGACACGGCCGTTGCGCGACGGACCCTCGCCACCTTCGGCCAAGCGTCCAATCAGCCAACGCTCGGCTTCCGGCAGGCAGGCCACGTGCTCTGCACCCACCTGCACGGCAACTCGCCACGCATCCGGGTCGTCATCACTGCTCACCACAAGGACGCCGTCGCGACGGGCGCCATCGCGTCGTGCGATATCCCGTGACAGAGCGCGGGCATTGGGGATGTCCAGCACGATGAGTGGGGCAGCCCGCCACAGTCGGGACGCAGCCTCAGTATCCGGCGCCACCTGCAACTCGACGCCAGCGGCAGCGGCGAGGCGCAGCAGGTCGTCGGTGAGTAGGGCGTCGCTTGTCACGAGTAAAGGTCGAGGTGCAGCCATGGGTTCTCCCGTCGTTGTCCAGACGACCTTGTCTTTCACGCCCCTCGTGCACCAGCCACGATTGCTGCGCTGTGGGCAGAAGACCGCGTGGTCGTTGGCTGTGGACGCGAACGCGGGGTACCGTCACGGTATGAGCAGCGCCGTGAATCCGGTTGGGCGTCCCGCTGCCTTTTTCGATCTGGACAAGACCATCTTGGCTCGATCCAGTTCCTTCGCGTTCGCCCGGCCGTTCTATCGCGAGGGATTAATCGGACGCAGCGACGTCATCCGCAGCGCCTACGCCCAATTCATCTACCTGGCCTCAGGCGCTGACCATCAGCAAATGGAATCAATGCGCGAGTACATGTCAAACCTTGTGACCGGGTGGGACGTCGACAAGGTACAGGCCATCGTCAACGAAACGTTGGACGAGATCGTCGACCCCATCGTCTTCGATGAAGCGTTCGAACTCATCGAGCAGCACAAGGCCGCCGGCCGCGACGTCATCATCATCTCGTCGTCCGGTACCGACATCGTCGAACCCATCGGCACGCGCCTTGGCGCTGACCTCTCGATTGGCACACAGGTCGCCATCGAAGACGGGCGATACACCGGCGAGATCGTGTTCTACGCCTACGGCGAGGGTAAGGCGCAAGCCATGCGCGAATTGGCAACGGAGCGTGGCTACGACCTCTCTCGCTCCTACGCGTACAGCGACTCCTACACCGACCTGCCCATGTTGGCGGCCGTCGGATATCCCACCGCTGTTAACCCTGATTCAGAGTTACGCAAGGCCGCTCACGAGCGCGGATGGCCCATTCGAGATTTTGCCAAGCCGGTGGCACTCAAAGCTCGTCAGGCGCGTCGCACAGCGGTTGCCGCCAGTGCCGGGGTTGCGCTTGCCGGCGTGGCACTCGGCATCACGTGGTACGCACGACGTCGCATGCTTCGCGGCGCCTAGCCCGCGCTCACCACGACCGCACGTGCCCCTGCGGCTAACGCAGTGGCATGCCACACCAGGTACTGCGACATTCCTTCCGGCGTCCCCGAGGCGTACGAACGCAGCGCATTCACATACGACGAACGTCCTAATTCCAGATATCCGTGCTCGGGGATGCTGAACAGTGATGGATCCACCCCGCGCTCAGCCATCACCAGTCGCACTACCGCGCGTGCCACGAGACCCGAACCCCACCGAAAGGGGCGCAGTACAGCGAGCTCACCGTGCGCGATCGCCGCAACCACGAGCGCCGGCGCTGTCGTAGGGGTCGTGAGGATGTCGGTCAGTAACGACAGACGAGAGGCCACGTTGGCTGCGGTCGGCAGATTCCCCAGAAGTAACGGATCATCGGCTGAGTCGTCGCGCCTGGGCCTGCCGAGTTGGTCCGGCTCACAAAATCCCACGGCGGTGAGGGCATGGAGGTGTGCCAAGACCTGCAGGGGTGCTCTGCCGAAGGCCTCCACCTGTCCGGGCACCGCCGCCGTCACACGTTCGGCCGCCTCGAGCACCCGGCCCATGGGCGAATCGTCGGCCACGGCCACGTCCGCCCCGTCGATCGCCGCAGAATCACGCGCGCCCCGGACCCGAGAGTCTGCGGCCACCTCCGCGGCGGCCGACCGTATGTCCCGTCGCCAGAGCAGCGCATCAATCTCCGAGCGCGCCGCATCGCATGCGGCCTGCACATCCGGCAGCCCAGAAAGTGCCCCGAGTGCGTCAAGAGTCATGCGGCGACCGTAGTCCAGCCGGTAGCGTCCGATTCCTCGAAAGGAGCATCATGAGCGAGCTCGAAAACCTGATGCATGAGACCCGCACGTTCGCGCCGACGCCGGAGTTCGCGGCAGCCGCAGTAGCCCAAGCGTCTTTGTTCGCCGAGGCCTCGGCCGATCGGCTCGCCTTCTGGGCTGACCAGGCCCGAACACTGTCGTGGGAGACCGACTTCACGCAGGTGCTGGACTGGTCGGATGCCCCCTTCGCGCGTTGGTTCGTGGGTGGCAAGCTCAATGTGGCCTATAACTGCGTCGACCGGCATGTCGAGAACGGCTACGGCGATCAGGTGGCCATTCGGTTCGAAGGCGAACCGGGCGATCGCCGCGACCTGACGTATCGCGATCTGCAGCGCGAAGTGTCCAAGGCAGCTCACGGCCTTACCGAACTCGGCATCGGCGCAGGGGATCGCGTCGCGATCTACCTGCCGATGATTCCTGAAGCGGTCATCGCGATGCTCGCGTGTGCTCGCATCGGCGCACCGCATTCGGTGGTTTTCGCGGGCTTCAGCGCCGAGGCGCTGCGCAGCCGCATCGACGATGCCCAGGCCAAGCTGGTCATCACCGCAGATGGACAAAACCGACGCGGTTCGGCCATGCCCCTGAAGCCCGCGGTTGATGAGGCGGTCGCCGATACCCCGAGCGTCACCAACGTTCTGGTCGTCAAGCGTACGGGCGGCGATGTCAGCTGGAATTCCGAGCGCGACGTCTGGTGGCACGATCTGGTCGAGCGACAGTCCGATACGCACACGCCGCAAGCATTCGACAGCGAGCATCCGCTGTTCATCCTCTACACGTCCGGCACCACGGGTAAGCCCAAGGGGATCCTGCACACATCTGGCGGCTACCTCACTCAGACGTCGTTCACGCACCGCAACGTGTTCGATCTCAAGCCTGAGACCGACATCTTCTGGTGCACCGCCGACATTGGTTGGGTCACCGGCCACTCCTACATCGTCTACGGGCCGCTGGCCAATCGCGTCACGCAGGTGATCTACGAAGGCACGCCCGACACCCCTGGTCGCGATCGCTTCTGGGACATCATCGAGCGTCACCGCGTGACCATTCTGTACACCGCACCCACGGCGATTCGCACGTTCATGAAGTGGGGCGACGACCTTCCGAAGTCGCACGACCTGTCATCGCTGCGCCTGCTGGGCTCGGTGGGCGAACCCATCAATCCCGAAGCGTGGATCTGGTACCGCGATGTCATCGGCGGAGATCGCTGCCCGATTGTCGATACCTGGTGGCAGACCGAAACCGGAGCGATGATGATTTCGCCTCTGCCTGGTATCACCAATTGCAAGCCGGGGTCAGCGATGGGCGCGCTACCCGGCATCGGCATAGCAGTCGTCAATGACGACGGTGTACCCGTGCCCAACGGACACGGCGGATACCTCGTGCTCACGGAACCGTGGCCGGCGATGCTTCGCGGTATTTGGGGCGACAACGACCGTTACGTGGAGACCTACTGGTCACGCTGGCCGCAGTACTACTTCGCCGGTGATGGTGCAAAGCTTGACGAAGACGGCGCGATCTGGCTGCTCGGCCGTGTCGACGACGTCATGAACGTGTCAGGCCATCGCATTTCGACGACCGAGGTCGAGTCGGCGCTCGTGTCTCACCACAACGTCGCGGAAGCAGCGGTCGTCGGCGCCGCCGACGAGACCACGGGTCAGGGCATCGTGGCATTCGTGATCCTGCGTGGTGGTATCGAGCACGCTGACGGCGATGCGTTGGTCACCGAACTACGCAACCACGTCGCCAAAGAGATCGGCCCCATAGCCAAGCCTCGGCAGATCATGGTGGTGCCCGAGCTGCCCAAGACTCGTAGCGGCAAGATCATGCGCCGTCTCCTGCGCGATGTCGCCGAGCACCGGGCCCTTGGTGATGCGACAACTCTCGCCGACCCGGCCGTCATGGCGCTCATCACCGAGGGACTGGCGACAGCAACACCTGAGGACTGACCGCCCCCTAGCCTTGCCCCATGGCTGAGCGCACGGTCTTCCTTGGGCGGCTTCCGAGACGTGAACGTGGGTGGGTTACCCAGCAGTTGCGTAATGAAACCGTCGGCGGGGCACTGCTTGTCATTGCTGCCGTCTTTGCGCTGATCTGGTCCAACTCGCGTTGGTCCACCGGCTACAGCGATCTCGCGTCGTTCGAGATCGGACCTTCCGCCATCGGCCTTCACCTGGCACTCGAAACCTGGGCGGCCGACGGACTGCTGGCGATGTTCTTCTTCGTGGTCGGCCTCGAACTCAAGCACGAACTTGTCGTCGGATCACTGTCACGAGCACGTGAGGCCGTGGTGCCGGTTGCGGCCGCACTCGGTGGCATGGCCCTTCCCGCGGTGATCTACACCGTGGTCAACACCACGATGGCCGATGGCCAGCCGCGCGGCTGGGGTATCCCGATGGCAACCGACATTGCTTTCGCACTTGCCGTATTGGCCATCGTCGGGCGGCGCCTTCCCATTGCACTTCGCGCCTTCCTCCTGACCCTTGCCGTAGTCGACGACCTCGGCGCGATCACCGTCATCGCTGTGTTCTATTCGCACGGCATACACCTGTGGTGGCTGGTGGGTGCGATTGCACTCTTCATCGCCTACGCCATCGCACAGCGTCTACGCCTTCGCACCCCGTTGCTCTACGTGCCGTTGGGCTTGCTGGCCTGGTACTGCCTCTTTCAGAGCGGTGTCCACGCCACAATCGCCGGAGTGGTGTTGGGGCTCTTGACCCGGGTCAAAACGGATCCGGGCGAGAAGAGTTCACCCGTCGATCGGCTGTCTCACCTTCTGCATCCGCTGAGTGCCGGAGTGTGCGTGCCGCTCTTCGCGTTCTTCGCCGCAGGAGTCAACGTGCGTTCGATCGGGCTTCTCACCGCCTTCACCACACCTGTCGCCATCGGAATCATCGCTGGGCTCGTGATTGGTAAGCCGATCGGCGTGCTTTCTGCATCGTGGGCCACCGCCCGATTCACGAGAGCACGCCTGTCCGTTGATCTGCGCTGGCGGGATGTGTTCGCGGTGGGACTGCTGGCCGGCATCGGATTCACGGTCGCTCTGCTGATCGCCGGACTGGCCTTCCCCGATCAAGGAGTCTTGCTTGATTCGGCCAAGGCCTCTGTGCTGGCGGCATCAATAATCTCGGCATTGATCGCCACCGTGGCCCTGCGCAGTCGCAACCGTCATTACGCCGCTCTCCATGACCATGATGCGGCCGACGCCCTCGACAGTGGCGGTCGGGCCTAGGAAAGGCGCCTCCTGCCGCTAACCTGAAGTCCTTGTCCACCGGAGGAACACATGCCACCTGAGCCCGAGCCGAGCATCAGCACTCTGCTGGGCCGCGCTGTGTCCGACGCCAAGCGATTGGCCACAGCCCAGGTGGCGCTGACCAAGACCGAGCTGAACCAGACGAAGAGCAAACTGGCCGCCGGCAGCATCAGTGGCATCGCGGCGTTGGGGATGATCGTCCTTGGCACGATTTTCCTGCTGTTCACCGTCGTGTATGTCCTCGTGCAGGTGGGATTGCCCGCGTGGGCGTCCTTCCTCATTGTTACGGCACTGTTGTTCCTTGGCGCCGCCGTGTGCCTGCTCATTGCCAAGCGCAGTTTCGAGTCCATTCAAGGGCCGACTCTGGCGAAGGCGGAGTTCGAGAAGACCAAGCAGGCGTTCAGTGGCCGCCGCGATGACGGGACGTCGGCGTCCTAGTGCACTTACCTGACCCAGAGTCCGTGATCCGGGCTGCCGGGCCGTGGCAGCATCGAGATGTCTCCGCGAACGGTGCGCGCTTCCACGTCGCCGAAGCCGGTGAGGGGCCTGCGGTACTGCTGCTACACGGCTTCCCCACGTTCTGGTGGACATGGCGACATCACATCGCGGCACTGGCCGACGCAGGTTTTCGCGCCATCGCCATGGACCTGCGCGGTTACGGCGGCAGTGATCACACACCGCACGGATACGACCCCCGAACACTGTCGACGGATGCGGCATCAGTCCTGAGATCCCTTGGCATCTCGCACGCAACCGTCGTGGGGCACGGCTGGGGCGGAGTTGTCGCGTGGACCCTGGCCGTACTGGAGCCCGATCTGGTCAGCGGGATCGTGCCGGTATCAGCGCCACACCCGCGTCGCCTGCGCAACGCCCTGCTGTCGGATCGACGACAGCGTCGCGCGATGAGTTACGTCGCCGGATTTCAACCTCCATTTCTGCCTGAACGCACATTGCGGCGCGATCAAGGTGCGCGCATCGGAGAGCTGATGCGTGGGTGGTCACATCACCACTCATGGCTGGATGACGAAGTCGAAGCAACGTTTCGCGGAGCGTTCGTCAGGTGGCCTACTCCGCACACCTCCATCGAGTATCACCGGTGGGCTGCGAGATCGGTGCTGCGAACCGACGGGTTGTCTTACATGTCATTGATGCAGACTCCGATCACCAGCGACGTTCTCACCGTGCAGGGTCGACTGGATCCCATGGTCCTGCCGACCACGAACGCAGACACCGGTACGTTCGTCCGCGCCGATCACCAGCATGTGGAAATGGAATGCGGCCACTTTCCCCACGAGGAGTCGCCACAGGAGTTCGGTGACGTGCTGCTGTCGTGGTTGGCACGACGGTGACGCGCCCGCGTGACCGACTTGGACGACCACTCGCGCCCGGCGACACTGCCGCAGTAGCGGGACTGGATCCCGATCTCACGCTCGACGACGCACAAGCGTGGGCCATGACCGTGGAATTCATCGATCAGGGCCTGCCCTTCCACGCGCACGAAGTGTGCGAGATGCGCTGGCGGCAATGTCCCGACGCAACGCGCCTCACGTGGCAGGCACTCGCACAATGGGGAGCTGCACTGACCCACGAGGCGCGCGGATATCCCGATAGGGCCGCTCGAGTTGCGGCCAAGGCACTGGTCACCATGGCCGCTGCATCGTCAATCCCCGAGCCCGTCGACATCGAGCGGGTGCGTGAGTCATGTCGCGTGCTTATTCCTTGATGTGACACGAACCAGATGCGACATGCGCGGATAAACCCGGTGCGCTCGCAATCGGACCCGTAAGAGCGGCCGTCGTGAGGGCGTAACCGGTGTCGTTCTGCACATCCGCCCCGAACACCATGCCCAGCACGAGCCCCTGCGGTGTCAGGAGTGGTCCGCCTGAATCACCCGGCTTGATGTTCGCTCGCAGTGAATACACCGAGCGCGTGACATCGCCTTGTCCGTAAATATCCTGTGCATGAAGGTCCAACTGGGCGCGGATGCGCGCGGGTACAGCATGAAATGGACCTCCGTTGGGGAACCCTGCGACAACGGCACTGTCATCCGTCGACGCCACCTGCGACTCAATTCCCAGTGGGGTCGACGGCAGCCCTGACACGGACAAAATCGCCACATCCTGGCTTGAGTCGAAATACACGACATCGGCCACAAACTGTTGTCCACCGATATGGATCTCAACAAAGGGGGCCTGCACTCCTGCCACCACGTGTGCGTTGGTCATGACACGTTCGGGTGCCACAACAAATCCGGTTCCACTCACAGACCCCCCGCAGTCCGGAGCATTTCCGGAAATTCGCACAACAGATGCGCGCGCCGCCGTGACGGCGGCATCGAGGCCTTTGCCACTGGGTGCTGCGACTTCTGGTCCAGCCAGGTGGGACAGGCCATCCATCGCACTCAACAGGGTCGACGACGACACGACAGATTGAAGACGTGAGAAAGCCGTGCGGACCTGATCGGGCACGAGTGAGTCCAGCGTTGAGAGCACCTTGGAGTGCTGGATCTGCTGGGCCACCGCTGGGTAAGGAACGAGAATGAGAATCGAGGCGAGAATCCACGCGATGATGGCCAGGGCGAATACGTTCAGGGCGGCGCCGCCGATGTTGTCGATGAACCTCACCGGCGACCACTTGACCAGCGTGCGCAATCTCTTGCCGATAGGACTTGCAATCGCCTGGCCCAGAACGGCCGCCACGATCACGATCAGGACGAGCGCCGGGACGCGCCACGGTGCGCCCTTGGCTACTGGATCCAAGAATCCGGGAACAAAGTGCGCAGCGAGCAGCGCACCACCGATGAATCCGACGAATGACAGCAGACCGGCGACAAATCCGCGAAGCCAACCGGCCAGCGCGAACACGGCAACTGCTCCCAGCAGAACCCAGTCAACAATGTTCATGCCGGCAACTCCACGTACCGAGGTTCCCATGGAATGGCCAAACCGAGAAGGTCAATGACGACAGAAATGACTCCGGCCGTGAATCCCCAGATCAACAGGCCACGGACCTCGAAGCCGGGGCCGACATACCCTGACGGGTGGCGTACGAGACACCGTCGTGCGGGATCGGCTAGCTCGACTAAGGAGATGCGGTGTGTGGCCGAGACTTCGGCCGGATCCTGAGCGCTCACCGCAGAAGGTTGCGCCCACCAGGCCACCACCGGGGTCACCACGAAGTCGGTGACAGGGATCCACAGGTCGGGGAGCCGACCAAGCACCACGACACCGGAAGCATCCAACCCCGTTTCTTCTACCGCTTCCCGCACCGCGGCGGCCGCGGCATCCGCATCCTCAGGATCAATGCGGCCACCGGGGAACGCGGGCTGACCGGCATGCGCGCGCATCTGCGTCGCTCGTTCGATGAGGAGCAGGTCTCGATCGGGCCCGAACAGCACGAGCACTGCCGCATGCACACCTTGGCCGTGCGGAGGCACCGCTCGCGTGACCTGCTCGGCCGTTAACGACGGGACTGCATCAATCAGCGGTTGCAGCCATCCCGGTGCTGCCGTCATGGTGTCCGGGTCGATCCACCCCACTCGCGCCCACGTCATCCGCGCCCCGATCGCTTCACTAGCGTCATGGCAACGACAGGGTCCGTTGGCCCTTCGCCGAAGGCCGGGCACCACCGAGCAACCGTGCAGGCGCCGCAGGCGGGTCGACGCGAATGACAGCAACGACGCCCGTGCCAGATGACGCGGTGGGACATCACCGTCCACTCCTTGCGTGGAAACAACTCCATGAGGTCTGCTTCGACCTTCTCGGGGTCAACCTGAGTGGTCCAGCCGAAACGCCGTGCCAGTCGTCCCACATGGGTGTCCACCGTGATGCCGGGAACCCCATATGCATCACCTAAGACGACATTGGCGGTCTTGCGTCCCACCCCCGCGAGCGTGATCAAGTCCTGCATTCGAGCGGGAACATCACCGTCGAAGTTGTCGCACAGTTGCTGGGCCATGCGCTGAAGGGTCTGCGCCTTGGCCCGGAAAAAACCGGTAGGGCGAATGAGGTCTTCGAGCTCGGAACGGTCTGCCGCAGCAAGCGCGACTGCCGTCGGAAAGCGAGAGAACAACGCGGGAGTGACACCGTTGACTCGCTGGTCGGTGCTCTGGGCACTCAAGATCGTGGCCACGAGTAGGTGGAAAGGTGTCGCGAAGTCCAGCTCGCAACGAGCATCCGGGTAGGTGATCCCCAATTCCTTCACGATCGCTCGGGCCCGGCGCTTGGTTCGCGCGGCATCCTCGAGCACCTCCATACCGCCACCCTAGGCGGATCGAGCTGACCTGCCTGCCGCCAGAGCACGGCCATGCGACACAATGACCCTGACAAACAGGGAGGCGACATGGACGAGGTGTTCTTGCAGGCGCCCCTGTTTGCTGCGCTGGACGCTGAGGGCGCCTCAGCTCTCCGTGCCTCACTCACCGAGACAGAAGTTGTCAAGGGAGATGTGCTCTTCGCCGAAGGCGAACCCGGCGACCGCATGTATGTGATCCTCGAAGGCAAGGTCAAGCTCGGCCAGACCTCCGGAGATGGACGCGAGTCACTTCTGGCGGTGCTGGGCCCCGGTGAGATGTTCGGCGAACTGAGCTTGTTCGATCCCGGCGCACGCACCTCGACGGCAACGGCACTCACCGACGCCATGGT
>Ga0007791_10000848_pt1 | contig 10507 bp, 5 predicted proteins | sample CryBogmetaGMA05M_FD_60368 | JGI IMG/M metagenome (GOLD analysis project Ga0007791, IMG submission 60368) | Freshwater microbial communities from Crystal Bog, Wisconsin, USA - MA0.5M | ecosystem: Environmental > Aquatic > Freshwater > Lake | place: Crystal Bog, Wisconsin, USA | collected 2009-07-06 | reverse complement strand
GCCAAAGCCAGTTCCAGCGCCAAGCACCACCACCGGCGCGCCCTCCGCTCCCTTTAGATCCGGGCCAATTTGCCGCAGATTGTCCGGGGTCAGCAGGGGTGCAGCCATGGCCTGGGCTGCAAAGTCATTCATAAGCCGCGCCGTTTCGAATTCGAAGGTTCCCACCAGTTCGCCTTCGGAAATACGCCAATCAATATTGGTAAAGGCGATCTCGCCGTCGACCACGGGGCCGGCGACAGCCAGGGCCGCACGGGCTAGGCGACGCCCCTTGGTGAGGTCTTCCAGATAGGTGGCAATCACCTCAGACAGAGACGCGTAGTCTGCGGCGGCATAGGTCTTGGGATGACGGATATGACCTTCAGTATCCACAAGGGCCAGGCGGGCATTGGTGCCACCAATATCGCCAACCAGGCCGACAAATTGGGTCTTCATGGGGTGACCTCAAACAGGGCGCAGGCCCCAGCTTCAGCAGGACCGGCGGCGCGGCGCATCCAGCCAAACATTTCGCGACCAAATCCGTAAGCGGCGGCCTGCGCCGTCGCAGGCGTTCGGGCCGCAAGGACGGCAGGGTCGACCATCAGGTCCAGGGTTCCAGCATGACCGTCCAATCGGATGATGTCGCCATCCTGTACCAGGGCCAGGGGCCCACCCATCTTGGCTTCCGGCGACACATGGATCGCGGCGGGAACCTTGCCCGAGGCACCCGACATTCGCCCGTCCGTAACCAGAGCCACCTTGAAACCTTTATCCTGCAAGACCCCAAGGGTTGGGGTCAGGCTGTGGAGTTCAGGCATGCCATTGGCCTGGGGTCCCTGGAACCGAACCACAGCGATAAAGTCGCGATTGAGCTCGCCACGCTTATGGGCCGCCAGCAGGTCGTCCTGATCATGGAAGACCACGGCTGGGGCCTCGATCACCAGATGCTCGTCCTTGACCGCTGAGGTCTTGATGACAGCCCGCCCCAGGGGACCGGTCAGAAGTCGAATACCGCCCTCAGGCGCGAAGGGGTCCTTTGCCGAGCGCAGGATTTCAGTGTTCAGGGATTTTTCGGGTCCATCGCGCCAGACCAGGGTGCCGTTCTCCAGAAAGGGCTCCTGCTGATAGTGGCGAAGGCCGGGGCCAGCGACGGTCATGACATCCTCATGGGCGAGACCCGCATCCAGGAGTTCGCGCACCACCACAGCCATACCGCCTGCAGCGTGGAAGGCGTTCACATCGCCCGCACCATTGGGATAGACCCTGGCCAATAATGGGGTGACCTTGGACAATTCGTCGAAGTCGCTCCAATCAACGATGACACCTGCCGCCCGCGCCATGGCCACCAGGTGCAGGGTATGATTGGTCGAGCCCCCTGTGGCCAGCAGGCCGACAATGGCATTGACCACCGCCTTTTCATCCACCACCGCCGACATGGGGATATAGGCATTGCCACCATGAGCGATCTCCATAGCCCGCCTTGGGGCAGCAGCAGTCAGGGCGTCGCGTAGGGGCGTATTGGGATGGACAAAGGCAGCACCCGGGAGGTGCAGACCCATCATTTCCATCACCATCTGGTTGGAGTTGGCGGTGCCATAGAACGTGCAGGTGCCAGGCCCATGATAGGCCTTCATCTCGCTTTCCAGCAGCTCATCGCGGGTGGCATTGCCCTCAGCATAGCGGGCACGCACCGCGGTTTTCTCAGCGTTGGAAATCCCCGAAGTCATGGGGCCTGCGGGCACAAAAACCACCGGCAGATGGCCAAAGGACAGGGCACCGATCACAAGCCCGGGTACGATCTTGTCGCAGACCCCTAACATCAGGGCGGCATCAAAGGCATCATGGGTCAGGGCAACCGCCGTGGACATGGCGATCACATCCCTGGAAAATAGCGAGAGTTCCATCCCTGGTCGGCCCTGGGTGACGCCGTCGCACATGGCCGGAACCCCACCCGCGAACTGGGCGGTGCCTCCGGCAGCCTCTGCTGCTGCCTTGATGACCTCCGGAAAGCGCTCAAAGGGCTGATGAGCCGAGAGCATGTCATTATACGAGGAGACAATGGCGATATTGGGTGCGGTCGGATTGCGCAGGCGTTGCTTATCGCCCTCTGGACTGGCCGCGAAGGCGTGGGCCCAGTTGGCGCAGGAGAGTTTGGCTCGACCCGGAGCAGAGGCACCGGCTTGCGCCATACGGTCGAGATAGTCTCTGCGGGTCTCACGACTGCGCTCAATGATCCGCGCTGTAACCGCAGCGGTGACCGGATGCATGGACATCTCCTGGTGGGTCTGGAGGATCGAGGGAAGAGGGCGGGGGGTTTAGACCTTTAACGGCAGGCTTGCACCCCTCGTCTTATCCCCGCCTAAGCGGGGCATGGGCGATCCTGAGAATATTGGCGGCACCGGGTGAGCCCATGGGCAGGCCGGCAAGGATCAGAACCCGAGCCCCTGGCTCGCAGAGCCCGAGATTAACCGCATGATCAACCGCCACCTTGGCGAGGTCTTCGGCATCGGTAATGGGGGCAATCACTTGGGTTTCGACCCCCCATGCCAGGGCCAGTCGCCGCGCCGCCGAAAGCTCTGTGGTCAGGGCCAGGGTGGGCTGAAGGGGCCGTTCCCGAGACAGGCGCAGGGCCGTCTGGCCGGTGGTGGTGAAGGCAGCAAGACAGCCGGTACTGGCCGAGTCTGCCGCGCGACGGGCGGCAGCCACCAGGGCATCGGCATCCGCATCCTCGATGGGATATTCCGCTCGCATGAGTTCTGGCCAGCGGGAATCTTGCTCAACCCGGGTCAGAATCCGGTCCATGATGGTCACGGCCTCTAGGGGAAAGTCCCCGGCGGCGGTTTCCGCAGACAGCATGACAGCGTCAGCCCCCTCATAGACCGCGCCGGCCACGTCGGAAGCCTCGGCCCTGGTGGGTGTGGGGGCGTGGATCATGGACTCTAGCATTTGCGTGGCGACAATGACGGGGATGCCCCGGGTGCGGGCGGCACGAACCAAAGCCTTTTGGACCACTGGCACGTCTTCAGGTGCAAGCTCGACCCCCAAATCCCCCCGCGCCACCATGACGGCTTCACAGAGGTCGAGGATTTCGTCCAGGGCATCAAGGGCGGCGGGCTTTTCAATCTTGGCCAGCACGCCAGCTCGCCCCCGTACAATCTGCCTTAGGTCAGCCATGTCCGCTGCCCTTTGGACAAAGGACAAGGCGACCCAATCCACACCTTGCGACAGGGCGAAATCCAGATCCTGTCGATCTTTTGGGGTCAGGGCTGGGATGGGAATGGTCAGGCCTGGCAGGTTCAGGCCCTTGTGGTCTGACAGGGCCTCCCCGCCGAGCACTGTGGTTTCAGCAAAATCAGGGCCGCAGGACAGCACCTTCAGGCGGACCTTGCCGTCATCCAACAGGATTTCAGCCTCAGGTCTCAGGGCCGCAAAGATTTCACTGTGCGGCACGCAGACTCGGGTGGCATCGCCCGGGCTTGGGTCGCGGTCCAGCCGGAAAGACTGGCCGACCTTGATCTTGATCCGCCCATCGACGAATTCGCCGAGGCGCAGCTTTGGGCCCTGGAGATCGGCTAGGACCGCAAGGTGGCGACCAACCTCGATTTCCGCCTGCCGGACGTTGGCGATAGTCTTCGCATGGTCCGCATGGACCCCATGGCTGAAATTGACCCGAAAAACGTCTGCACCAGCCCGAGCCAGGGCCACCACCTGGGCAGGATGGGCGCTAGCGGGGCCAAGGGTGGCAACAATACGGGCGCGACGGGCGCGGATCATGGGACAGTCCTAATCATGCCAGACGCGTTCAGTGCGCTCGATCAAGGCAAAAGCTCCAGCGGGACCCCAGCTGCCAGCGGCATAGGGTTTGGGCACCAAGCCTGCGTCAGCCCAGGCCTGGGATATACCATCCACCCATGTCCAGGCCTCTTCCACCTCATCTCGGCGAACAAAGAGAGTGGAGACCCCATGAATGACATCGAGCAAGAGGCGCTCATAGGCAATGTGGCGCCGGGCATTGGGACCAGCAAACGCCTTGAGAAGAGAGAGCGACAGGGGAAGTGACTGCAGTCGCATGCCGCCCTGGGACAGGCCCGGCGACTTGTTCATCAGCAAGAGTTCAATGTCTTCGTCAGGCTGCAGGTCGATGACCAAGCGGTTGGCGACAAGGTCATTCTTGGCTGCCTCGCCAAAGATGGAATGGGGGACGCCCTTGAATTGAATGACGATCTGGGTCCGACGCTCGGGCAAGCGCTTTCCGGTCCGCAGGTAGAAGGGCACGCCAGCCCACCGCCAGTTATCGATGTCGGCGCGGAGGGCCACAAAGGTATCTATGCCTGAGGGCTGGCCACGCTCGTCCTCATAGCCCTTGACGGCTGAGCCGGCGACGACGCCTGGCGTGTATTGTCCTCGCACGCTGTTTGGTCCAACGGCGGCCCGGCTGAAGGGGCGCAGGGACCGGAGAACCTTGACCTTTTCGTTGCGGACTGAGTCCGGCTCCATATCGGAGGGCGGCTCCATAGCCACGAGACACAGGAGCTGCAGCATGTGATTTTGCAACATATCGCGCAGGGCACCGTGCTCGTCGTAATAGGGCCAGCGATCCCCGACCCCCTCGGTCTCAGCCACAGTGATCTGGACGTGGTCTATGGTGAGGTTGTTCCAGAGGGGCTCAAAGAGGGTGTTTGCAAAGCGCAGGGCGATGAGGTTCTGGACGGTTTCCTTGCCAAGATAATGGTCAATTCGGAAAACCCGGTCTTCGCTGAACACCGCTCCCACCGCTTGGTTGATGGCCCTGGAGCTCTGCAGGTCATGGCCGATGGGCTTTTCCATGACAATCCGGCTGGTGGGGGTTGCAAGGCCAGAGGCCTGGAGCGTGCTGCAAATCTGGCTGTAGAGACTGGGAGAGACCGCCAGATAGAACATCGGTGTGACGGCGACGCCCACGGCATCTTTCAGCCGGTCTGCGCCCTCAATCGTGGTGGCGTCGGCGACCACATAGTCGAGCCGAGCTTCGAACCGACCCCAAACCTCATCGGTCAGACCGCCCACCCGAAGGGCAACCGACTCTTTGGTTTTTGCAATGAAATCGGTCCTGGAGACCTCTGCCCTGGCGGTGGCGACAATACGAATGTCAGGGTTGAGAAAACCGTCTGCGTCCAGGAAATAGAGGGCAGGAAACAGCATGCGCTGGGCGAGGTCGCCCGTCCCGCCAAACAGCACAATGACATCGACCAAGGCAGCGACGGCCATGGAATCTTTCCTTTGGTCACAAGGACCCTAGACGAAACGTCCGAGGTCGAAATCACGATCCTTTGCAGAATCGCCAAGTGTGCCCGCATCTTTGTCGACGCAGGTGAAGCTTTCGATTGAGAGGCGCTTACCTAGACTCTTGGCCAAGGCGATCTCCCATCCCCACTAGGCGCTGCGCCGGGTTTTGGAGTGGTTAATTCGCCAGCTTTAGCGCCGGAAGATTCGCGGTGTCCTGCGCATCCATCTGCAGCTGACGGAAATGCGCGATAACGCCACTCTGATCGCCAAATTCCATAAGCTGGTCGGAGGCTGCGGTATAGGCAGGCCAGGCTGGGCCCGTGGCACAGTCGGGATGTCCGGTCTTGGCAAAGGCCACCCAGCAGGAGTGCATGAGACGGGCCATGGCCTGGTCCTGCTCTGACACCACGCTGAGCGGGGTCCGCCGTCCCCAATAGTGGAAGACATACTGGATTTCCGCAGCATGGAAGGCCCGGGTCACCACAGGACGGAACCGCGAGCCCACATAGGAAAAGTGGTAGAGCCAGGTCGGTTGGCCACCGGCACCCGTGCGGGCAATCCATCGGGCGGGAGCGCCCATAATCCTGTCGGTGAAGATGGCCCGGGCCAGGGCCTCGTCCCCTGCGGCGGCTTCCTGGACATAGAGGCTGCGGGCAGCAGGCGGGATCATGGCGGCCATGGACGGAGACCAAGGTCCCATCAGGGAGTCCTCGCCGGAATTAGAGCCAATCACCAGGGGCACGTCCGCCGCGCGGCCGGCCGCGAAGGCCTGACTGGGGGTCTCAGTCATCAGCTTGCCGTCCACAAAGGGACCGAAACTACCGCCAATCTTGGCCACAAGATCGGTGGCGGACAGGGCGCGGAGCTGGGTCGCATCTGCGCCTTCGACCCCCATAGCTTTGAGCGCCTTGAGGCCATCAGCTTCCTTTGCGGTAAGACGGGTTGGGGCAAACCAGCCACCGCCCGATTGCACCATGGCCTGTTTGTAGAGCCCCTTGGTCGAGGGTGTAGCCAGAAGGGCGAGGGTGCTCATACCCCCGGCGCTTTCGCCAAACACCGTCACCCGTTTCGGATCACCCCCAAAGGCCTTGATATTGCGCTGAACCCATTTGAGGGCCGCGATCTGATCCATCAGACCGTAATTGCCCAGGGGCTCGCCGGGTTTGGCGGCCTTGGTCAGGGCTGGGTGGGCGAAATAGCCCAAGGGGCCCAGGCGATAATTGATTGTCACCAGTATGACACCGTCCTTGGCGAAATTGGTCCCGTCATAGACCCAGCCTGCCCCTGTCCGGTGACTGCCCCCATGGATCCAAACCATGACCGGCGCGCCCTTTGCCCCGGTGGGTGAGTAAACATTGAGCTGAAGGCAGTCTTCGCTCATGGGACCATTGGCACCGCCGCTATTGGGGCTGCCATCGGGGGTCATGGGCTGAACGCAGGAGGGGCCGACCTTGACGGCGTCACGCACGCCAGACCAGGCGGACGCCTTGGCAGGCGGGGCCCAGCGTAGGGTGCCGACCGGCGGGGCAGCGAAGGGAATATTGCGATAGACAGCCACGCCATCATGGGCCTCACCGGATAGGAGGCCCGTTTCGACCTTGATCTGCGCGGGTTCGGCCTGGGCCGCGGCGGCGAGGGCGAACATGGCACCGATCAGTGACATGGCAAGGTGGCTGGGGCGCATGGGACTTCCTCCCGGTGGGATCGGGCTTGATTTGGAGGGAGAATTCCCCCTCCCAGGGCAGCAGGTCAAGGCCAGCTTCAGTGAAAGTCGCGGCTAGCCAGAAGACGACCCCTCGCGCGGGTCTCCAGACGGGCGTCCGGATCTTCCTGGCGCATGGCTACCGCCAGGTGGGAGAGGTCGATGAAGCTCTTGGCCACCACATGGATAATGGCGTCTTCAATCTGCAACTGGCCTTGAACGGCAATCAAACTGCCCCCCATGATCAGCCGACGATTGGCGTCAAAGACGTCTTTCCAGATGACCACATTGGCCGTGCCGGTTTCATCCTCCAGGGTCATGAAGACCACGCCCTTAGCGGTGCCTGGCCTCTGTCGCACCAGGACCATGCCCCCAACGCAGGTCCGCCGCCCATGGCGCAGGGTCTTCAGCCGCCCAGCCGGCACCGCCCCCAGCCGCTCAAGCTCAGGCCGGAAGAAGCTGCAGGGGTGGGCCTTTAGGGACAGGCGGGTGGTGCGATAGTCCTCGGCCACCTCAAGGGGTGCGCTCATCAGGGGCAGCTCCACCTGGACCTCCTTCAAGGTCTGGCGGGCCATGAGGGGGGCCTTGGTCTCCACCTGGGCCTCCCCGGCCAGACCCTTCACCGCCCAAAGGGCCTGGCGGCGGCTATAGCCCAGGCCTGCAAAGGCGTCGGCCTCGGCCAGCAGTTCCAGGGTACGGCGCGACAGGCCCCGGGCAAAACCCTCGGGCGAGGCGACACCCTGGGCGCGGAGCTCCGCCAACCTTAGTCCCTCATCCCGCTGGAGCCCCTTAACTTGGCGCAGGCCCAGACGCACGGCCCGCAGACGCTTGCCCTCCTGAGGCTCGAGGGTGCAATCCCAGTCGCTGGCCATGACATCTGCAGGCCGCACCTCGACCCCATGCTCCCGGGCGTCGCGGACCAGCTGGGCGGGCTGATAAAAGCCCATGGGCTGGCTATTGATCAGGGCCGCGCAAAAGGCATCAGGCCAGCGCCACTTCACCCAGGCCGAGGCATAAACCAGCAGGGCGAAGCTGATGGCGTGGCTCTCAGGAAAGCCATAGGAGCCGAAGCCCTCGATCTGGTGGAAGCAATCCTGGATGAAGTCTTCGTCATAGCCCTTGGCCCGCATGCCGGTGATGAACTGGTGTTCGTATTCGCCGACATTGCCGTGGTGGCGAAAGGTCGCCATGGCCCGGCGCAGGCCGTCGGCGTCGTTCTCGCTAAAGCCCGCCCCCTCAATGGCAATGCGCATGGCCTGCTCCTGAAAAAGCGGCACGCCCATGGTCTTTTTCAGAATCTTCTCAAGCTCATCTGGGGGATGGGGTGGATTGGGCCTGGGGAAGACAATGGCTTGCGGATCATTGCGACGCCGGAGGTAGGGATGGACCATGTTTCCCTGGATGGGGCCGGGGCGGACAATGGCTACCTCGATGACCAGATCATAGAAGGTCCGGGGTTTCAGCCTGGGCAGCATGGACATCTGGGCCCGGCTTTCCACCTGGAAGACCCCGACGGAGTCGGCCTTGCACAGCATGTCAAAGACCTCGGGAACCTCCTGGGGCACATGGGCAATGTCGGTGATCACCGTGCCGTCTGGCAGGGGTGGCAGCATGGCGAAGCTCTTACGTAAGGCGCTCAGCATGCCTAGGGCCAGAACGTCGACCTTCATCAGGCCTAGGGCGTCAATGTCGTCCTTGTCCCATTCGATAAAGGTCCGGTCGGCCATGGCCGCATTGCCGATAGGTACGGTCTCATCCAGCCGCCGTTTGGTCAGGACATAGCCCCCCACGTGCTGGGAGAGGTGGCGGGGAAATTTCAACAGCTCGGTGGCGAGCGCCGTGGCCCGGCGGATTTCAGGGCTGTCGGGATCAAGGCCGGTCTGGCGGATGTGCGCATCAGGGCTCATCCCGCCCCAACTGCCCCAGACCGTGCCCGACAGGGCGGCGGTAACATCGTCGGTGAGGCCGAGCGCCTTGCCCACCTGGCGGATGGCCATGCGCGGGCGATAGTGGATGACTGTGGCGACAATGGCTGCCCGGTCGCGGCCATAGCGGCGATAGACATACTGCATGACCTCTTCCCGACGCTCATGCTCGAAGTCCACGTCAATGTCGGGGGGCTCGCCGCGCTTCTCGGAGATGAAGCGGGAGAACAGCAGGTCCTGATCCTTCTTGGTGGGATCCACGGCGGTGATGCCCAGACAGAAACAGACCATGGAATTGGCCGCCGACCCACGCCCCTGGCAGAGGATTTTTTGCTCCCGCGCCCAGCGGACAATGTCGTGGACGGTGAGGAAATAGTTAGCAAAGCCCAGCTTATCGATCAGGGCCAGTTCGTGATCCAGGGTGGCCTTTTCCTTTGGCCCCATGCCCTTTTCGAACCGCCAATCTGCCCCGGCCCAGGTCAGGTCTCGCAGATGCTGCATGGGGCTCTTGCCAGCGGGAACCGGCTCATCGGGATATTCGTAGCTCAGCTGGGACAGGTCGAAGGCAATGCGCTGAACAATCTCGGTGCTACGCGCCACCGCACCGGGAAACTTGGCAAACAGCCGGGACATTTCCTCCGGCGGCTTGAGGCGGCGTTCGGCGTTGGCCTCTAACCGGAGGCCCGCCTCGTGGATGGTGCAAGTCTCGCGGATACAGGTCAGGACGTCCTGCAGGGTCCGCCGCTCAGGCCCGTGATAGAGAACGTCATTGGTGGCGACCAGGGGCACCCCATGGCTCTGGGCAAGCATATTCAGCCGCGATAGCCGGGGCAGGTCCCGGGCGCCATAACCCCGGGAGGCCGCCAGCCAGACGGCGCCCTTCAGCTCGCCGGCCATGCGGCGCAGATGGTTTTCAAAGGCCTCATCCAGCCGGGTCGGCGGAACCACCAGGCTAAGCTGACCCTCGGCGTGGGCGAGGTAGTCCTCCCAGTGCAGTTCGCACGCCCCCTTCTCCACCCGCCTTTGGCCGAGGGTCAAAAGCCGGGTCAGGCGGCCATAGGCCTCTCGGTCTGTGGGATAGCAGAGCAGGCTGGGGGTCCCGTCCGCGAAGTCCAGGCGACAGCCGGTCAGGGCGCGGACCCGCACGCCGGGCTTCATCTTCTCCACCTGGGTCCAGGCTCGGACCACCCCGGCCAGGCTATTGCGGTCGGTAATGCCTATGGCCTCTAACCCTAAGGCCTCGGCGGTCATGACCAGCTCCCAGGGGTGGGAGGCACCCCGCAGGAAGGAGAAGTTGGTGGTGGTCTGGAGCTCGGCGTAAGGGGTCATCCGAACACCCCGTGCAGCCACCAGCGGGCCGGTTCGCCCTCGGCATAGAGCCCCTCCCGGAAGACCCAGAACCGGGCGCCGTCCTGGTCTTCCACCCGGTAATAGTCCCGGACCTGATCGGTGCGGACCGCCTCGATGGGGCCCCGCCACCATTCGGAGCCGATTCGCTCAGGCCCCTCGGCCAGGGCGATGCGGTGGGTGCGGCGGCGCCACTGGAACTGCCGGGGGGGATCATCGGGGGTCAGGGCCAGGACCCCCTCCAGCCGCTCGGGCTTGCGGAACAGGCGTAAGGGGCGGGGCTGTTCAGGAT
>Ga0007791_10000847_pt1 | contig 10517 bp, 13 predicted proteins | sample CryBogmetaGMA05M_FD_60368 | JGI IMG/M metagenome (GOLD analysis project Ga0007791, IMG submission 60368) | Freshwater microbial communities from Crystal Bog, Wisconsin, USA - MA0.5M | ecosystem: Environmental > Aquatic > Freshwater > Lake | place: Crystal Bog, Wisconsin, USA | collected 2009-07-06 | reverse complement strand
CGAACTAGACGACGGTTTGTCTTCGCGGCAAAGCCTGCCAAACGACAGTTTTTGAGGGTTTGTGATGACGGTTTCCCAGGCGGGTCAGGTTCTCGCCGAAATTGATCTGCCAGAACTGCCCAACCACTATCGCGGCAAGGTCCGGGATAATTACGACCTGCCGGATGGTCGACGGATCATTGTGGCTTCGGACCGGCTGTCAGCCTTCGACCGGATCCTGACAGCGATACCCTGCAAGGGCCAGGTCCTGACCCAGACTGCACGTTACTGGTTCGAGCAAACCGCCGACATCTGCCCCAATCACGTGCTGAGCTATCCTGATCCCAATGTGGTCGTCGGCCAGCGACTGGACATCCTGCCAGTGGAAATGGTTGTCAGGGACTATCTGGCGGGGACCACCGGGACCTCGATCCTGACGCTCTACAAGCAAGGTCAGCGGAATATGTATGGCCTGACCCTGCCGGAAGGTCTGAGGGACAATCAAGAACTTCCCGCTACAATTGTGACGCCGACGTCCAAGGCGTTCGATGGAGGCCATGATGCCCCCCTGTCACCGGGGCAGATCCTTGAGCAGGGTCTTGTCACCGCCAGGCAGTGGGATCTGATGTCAGACTACGCCCTTGCCCTGTTCGCCCGCGGGCGGGAGATCGCCGCCCGCCGGGGGCTGATCCTGGTGGATACCAAATACGAATTCGGTCTTGATCGGGACGGTGGCGTGGTTCTGGCTGATGAGATCCATACTCCCGACTCCAGCCGGTACTGGTTCGCAGACAGTTATCCGGCAGCGTTTGCCGAGGGAACACGACCCCCAAGTTTCGACAAGGACTTCGTTCGCAGCTGGGTGGCGGAAAAGTGCGATCCCTATCGGGATCCCATTCCCGAGATTCCCGCGGATCTGATTGCAGAAACGTCAAGGGTCTACGTGTCTGCCTTTGAAACCCTGACGGGGGAGGCCTTCAGTCCTCCTCCAGCTGGAGAGGCGATCCATGACCGCATCCGGCGTAATCTCGCGCAATTCTTCTGAGAGCTGATCCCATGCTGAGAGCCCTGACCCTTGCTGCCCTTCTGCTTGCCGGAACGGCAAATGCAGAAAACCTGGTTGTCCACGCGGGCACACTGATTGATGGCACGGGAGACGCGCCGCGCAGAAAGGTTTCAGTTCTTGTGCAGGGCGACAAGATTGCCAGGGTTGTCGACGGTTACGTCGCGCCCGCGGGGTATCGGGTGGTGGATCTGTCCTCAGCAACCGTCCTGCCGGGGTTCATCGATGTTCACATTCACATCGGGGCCAAGCTGCCCAGCACCACCAATGCGACGGAAGACTGGGTCACCCATTCTGCTTTGGACCGGGCCTTTGACGGCGCCGTTTTCGCAAGAGCCATGCTGCAGCAGGGGTTTACCAGTGCGCGTGATGTCGGAGGGTCAGATGACAGCGTCGCCGTGCGGAACGCCATCAATGCCGGCAAGATCCCTGGCCCACGGCTCTGGGTTTCCCTCGAGGCACTGGGCCCGACCGCTGGCCATGGGGATCCACGCAGCGGGCTGGACCCGGATCTGTTCCATCCGGGCTGGGAGCAGGGGGTTGTCGACACGCCGGAACAGGCGCGGATCCGGGTGCGTGAACACAAGCGGCGGGGCGCTGACCTGATCAAGATCATGCCATCCGGCGGGATTGCCTCGACGGGGGATGATCCGCGCCAGCAGTTGATGACGGATGCCGAAATGCAGACGGCGGTCGAGACAGCTCACAGCCTGGGCATGAAGGTCGCGGCGCATACCTATCCAGCCGGGGCGATCGAAGCTGCGGTGCGGGCCGGTGTTGATTCCATTGAACATGGTTCCTTCGCCACTGAACAGACCTTTACCCTGATGAAGGCGAAAGGGACCTATCTCGTGCCTACTCTGACCGTTTTTGACGTCTTCTATCGGGCCGCCAGTGAACATCCAGAGCTGCTGACGCCTGGAACCGCAGAGAAGGAATTGGCCAACGACCTTCTGCCCAAACAGAATATGCCAAGAGCCCTGAAGTCCGGAGTCAAAATCGCCTATGGCACAGACCTTGGTCAGGGCGATCATACACTGGAGTTTTCCCTGCTGGCCTCCAGCGGCATGTCACCCATGGACGCGATTCTGACCGCTACGCGCAATGCGGCCGATCTGATCGGGGCTTCGGACAGGATCGGCCTTGTTTCAGCCGGACACTATGCGGATCTCGTCGCAGTAGGCGGAGACCCATTGAAGGATGTTGACCTGCTCAGGCACGCAAGCTTTGTCATGAAGGGAGGCGTGGTCTACCGGGAAGGTGGCCTTCCAGCCGCCCAGCCCTGATGTCTCGGGGCTAGGCTGCGATCAGGCCCATCCTGGCCTTGTAGGCCTCGCGTGCTGCCTTGAAGTGCTCGAAGGGGAATTTGATCGACACTCCCTCCAGTGTGGCTGCCAGCATTTCAAGATGGGCCTCCCACCCCGCGCAGGATCGTGCAACATCCTCACTGGCAGGCATGTTCAGGGTCAGGGACAGGTAGGTGCCAACGTCTGCAGGGCTCAATTCCCATCGCAGGGGTCGAAGTATGTCGCCTGACCCGCTCCATGAATATTCCAGAAGTCGACCTGGAGCGTAGGCTGACACTTGACTGTGGATCACAATCCCGCTGTCACCAAAGTCGAGGTCTACATGCCCCCCTAGAAACAGCTGGATTTCCCCCGGTGCCAGCCACTGTGCAAGCTTTTCCGGGCTTGTCAGGGCCGCCCAGACAACTCCTGGCGGATGTCGGAGGGTCCTCGAAAAGATCGCTTCGGCCTCATCGGCACAGATTGAGATTTCACCAAGCTTGAGACCAGACATTCGGCCCTCCTGAATAGCGTCAATGTGCAGGAAGGTGTGGGGCAGGCGGCTCCATGTGCATTGATCAAGGTCAAGGGTGGCTCGACACGGCCGGATTTTCTGGCATGTATCCCGCCATGGAAAACCAGCCCTTTTATGTTCGAGAGGGGGATCATTTCATCCCCCAGGATTCAGGTCGTGGCCCCTGGGGCAATCGATCCCTTCATGGCCGTGTGGTCATAGGCCTGCTGGGGCATGGCCTGGAGGCGGCATTCGGCGGGGAAGAGTTCACGCCCGCCCGGCTCACGGTCGATATGTACAAGCTGCCCGGCTTTGATCCTGTGGAGATCCGGACAACCCTGATCCGCGAAGGCGGACGGATCCGGATGACGGAGGCTGAGTTCCTCTCTGGCGGCATCAGCATGGCCAAGGCGACCTGCCAGTTCCTGCGTCGGACGGAAAACCCGGAAGGCTCAACATGGAGCCCACCGAACTGGGATGCCCCCCTGCCTGAAACCATCGAACCCCTGCCCAATAGCCGATCGCCGATGGGCGGTATGTGGGCCACCCGGCAGATTGCCGGCGGTTTTGGAGATCCCGGGCCCCGCAGGATCTGGATGAGCGAAGTGCGCGAACTGGTCGCCGGAGTTCCGCTGACTCCCTTCCAGCGGGTTGCTGTCGCGGCCGACTTCTGCAGTCCGTTTGCCAATGCATCCCGTGACAAGGGCCTGGCCTATATCAATACCGACGTCACGGTTTATCTCCACCGGGCCATGGTGGGAGACTGGGTTGGCTTTGAGTCCGTGAACCACCACGCCACGGATGGCGTCGCCATCGGTGAGACCTGGCTATATGACCGGGAGGGTCCCATCGGAACGGCAACCTGCGCAGCCCTCGCCCAGAAGCGTTTGCCCCCCAAATAGGTGTCAGGGGAATATGCGGGTGCCAGAGCCCTGGCCCTGCTCCCCATGGATTACTCAGAATCCCTTGAGGTCAGGGTCCAGGACCTGGCCTTCATCAAGCTGCACGCCGAAGCTGTTCAGGATCATGGAAACCTGCGTGTACTGACCTGCGGTGAAGACCACATCCATGCACTGCTTGTCCGTGAAATGGGTCTTGAGGGCGGTCCAGGTGGGCGTGGTGATGAACTGATCGTGGTGGAGTTCATCCGCGGCCTGGAGGAGGGCCTTGTCCGCGGCCTTCCAGCCGGGGGCCCCTGAGCCGATCTTGATCCATTCGATTTCCAGATCCGTCAGGCCATCGCGCTTTCCGATGTCCACGTGCTGGGTCCACTCATAGCCGGACTTGCATAGATATCCGATCCGCAGAACGACGATTTCGCGGTCCCTGGCGGGCAGATCATTCCTGCGGGAGAGGACATAACCGCCCCAGGCCAGGAATGCCCTGGCAGCCTTGGGGGCATTGACCATGGTGCGGAAAACATTCAGCACGCGACCACTGGCCGCCATGGGGGCGAGGATTTCCGCCTGTTCGGGCGTAAGCCCGCTGTCCGCAACCGGCGCTATGCGTGGTGACGTCAGTCGCATGAAATTTCTCCCCTGGTTTCCTGCAGACTACAGGGGAGGATCCAGAGGTTTCAAATCCTGATTGCGTCTTCAGGCCGGGAGATGTCGAAACATCCGTAAAAGCATGGGCGCGACCTGGGCCAGCAGTAGAAGTCCGAAGACCAGGATCATGATCCGCCCGAAAAGCTTGTTGCGGGCCTGGCGCCTGATTTCATCAATTTGGGGTTCGTCCACGGTGTCATATCCTGAGGCGGTCCATGGCCCTGCATTAGGCGCTCTGGCCAAATCTGCCAATGGCGCAAAGAAAAGGGACCGACACTGCTGGAGCGTCGGTCCCTAAATATCGACTGCGACCGAAGCCGCGGTCAAAATTCCTAGGCGTTCTTCAGTTGGACAGCGCTTTCCTTGCCCGAACGCTGATCGCGCTCGAGTTCGTAGGAAACGGTTTGACCTTCATGCAGGCCATTCAGGTCCGAACGTTCAACGGCCGAGATGTGTACGAACACGTCCTTGCCGCCGTCAGTGGGTTGAATGAAGCCGAAGCCCTTGGTGGTGTTGAACCATTTGACAGTACCGGTAGCCATTTTCAGCCTCCGTAGTGGGTGCGAATCCGCCGGAAGAGCCCGGCGGAGATCGAATCTGAAAAGGTCGGCTTTCAAACATCCCGCGCGAGCGAGTGGGCTTAAAGGAGCGTTGCGCAGCAGAGATCGATGTCTCTATCGTAAATACAAATCCGCAAAAAAACTAGGCGCATAGGTAAATATTTTTGGATCAGACAAAATGTAATCCAAAATTGTATTTAGGTTGGGCATGTAAATTGATGAATTGTCCAAGATTGAAGTGTGAATTTTTTCTTATTTCGCGCATAGTGAGATTTAGGCTGGCTCTCAGACACGGCAGCGAACAGCGCTCCGTAACCTCGGATATCTCGCCGAAACGTCTGTTGTTGGCCCGCAAAGGATCCGAATGCGCCCGAAATCCGCAAGTCCAGTTTCTTCTGGCCAGTCGATTATGAGTCTCCGAACTGAAATCGAGGAGGCCTTGGCCGAGGGGGTGGATATGAGCACCCTCATCCTCCATCTGACACCCCGCGATGATTCAGCCCTGAAGCGTCATCCAGGCGTAGCGGTCGCTGACATCGATTTTCGCAATGGCGAAATGCATTTCCTTGGCGTGAAAGTTCTGAAGGGCGAGACCAGTTCGCTCGAGCGTGTGGCCCCATGACCGTTTTCGGCTTGAATTTTGGGGAGGCCGTCTGATGGGCATGCGTCCAAGTCTTGCCAGAAAACTGGTCAAGGTCGCGCCCGTGAATGGGGCGTGGACTGTCCAACTCGAAGATGGCCCTGTGGATACTTTTGGTACCAAGGACGAGGCTAAGGCCGCCGCTAATAAATTGGCCAGGGCAACCCAAGATGCGGGATCGCCGTGCCGGGTTGATGTCCACGGTGAGCTTGGCTTTGTCGGCTAAGCAAAGCCTGTAACCAGCTTAAAAAGCCGTCCTGGCGACCTCGTCTAGACGGCTTTTTAGTTGCTCAACTTTGTCCTTGACCGACGCTCCCTGCCCATGTGGCACTAGGGCTCGACGAGTATTTTAACATGGGCCTCTGGGTCACCGAGGGTCACAAAGGCATCCGCAACGCCTTCGAGCGCAACCTTGCCTGTCACAACGCCGCTGACATCGATTATGCCCTCTGCGATTTGACGAAGGGTCCCTGAAAATTCTTCCGGGGTATACCCAAAGACAAACGTCAATTCGATTTCTTTGGTGATCGCGATGGCGGGTTCGATCTTATCGGTTTCCATACAGACGCCGGCCACAACAATCTGGCTTCCAGCTGGCGCAGCTTCGATCAGGTGCTGAAGAATGCCGGGGGATCCGACACATTCAAAAACAACCGGATGGCCAAATGTCTTACCCATCATACGGGCTGCGTTTTGGGCGGATCGCGCAGTAGGAACTCCAAAGGCTTCCCATCGGCTATGCGGGCTCTCTTGGGCCGGATCGATTACGACATCCGCTCCTAGGAGCTCAGCGGCCTTGCGCCGCCTTGGGGAGTAGTCGGCGGCGATAACCGGGCCATGACCTTTCGCCTTTAGGCCGGCAATGACCGCAAGTCCCACGGGTCCGCAACCAATGACCAACGCCACTGAGTCTCGATCCAATCGCGCCTTAGCAACCGCATGAGCGCCTACGGCAAATGGTTCAGTCAGCGCAGCCTTATCGGTCGGCAGTCCATTGGGGACTTCGAGCAAAAGCGCTTCAGATAGAATCATCCGTTCGGCAAAGCCCCCCGGCAGGCGGTTAGAATACCCTAAGGCTTCAACACCGGTATCGGTCAGGGTCACGGGTAAGCTCACAACCCGGGTGCCTGCTTTCAGTGACCGAAGGGTTCCAGGCCCATGCTCCAGGATTTCAGCGCAGAATTCGTGCCCGAACACCGTATCCTTGGTGGGATCAAAGCCTGTGCCCATTCCACCCCCGGCACGGGCCGATGTTTCCATCATGTGTTCCATGTGGTGGAGGGCGTGAAGATCGGATCCGCATATACCGCAGGCCAAGGTCCGAACGAGAACCTGACCTGTGGCTGGGGTGAGCTCAGCAATATCTGTGCAGAGCAGCTGCTTGTTTCGCCGAACGACAGCGCGCATGGAAACCTCCCAAACTTGGTTTTGCGTATAGTGAAACGCTAAACTGGAATTGACCAGAGAGTTGCCGGAGCCGGGCTAATCACCTAACCCATCGGCAAGATCGCCGCGCCAGTTTGGCGTCCATAGGGAGTAGATCATGAGCCTCGCCTTTCTGTTTCCGGGTCAAGGCAGCCAAGCCGTTGGCATGGGTGTTGACCTGGCCGAAGCTTTCGGTGCCGCAAGGGAGGTCTTCCAGGAGGTGGATGATGCCCTCGGCCAGAAGCTATTCGCCTTGATGAAGGATGGCCCGGAGGAGCAGCTCACCCTGACGGAGAATGCGCAACCGGCGCTGATGGCGGTTAGCCTCGCGGTTATGCGAACCCTCGAGAAAGAGTTCGGCGTTGCGATTGAGCGTGCCGGATTTGTGGCCGGACATTCCCTTGGGGAGTACTCGGCTCTGGCAGCGGCTGGCGCATTGTCCCTGGGCGATACGGCCCGGCTTTTGAAGCTGCGCGGTCAAGCTATGCAGCGGGCCGTGCCAGTGGGTGAAGGCGCGATGGCCTCGCTCATTGGACCAAAATCCGATGTTGCTTTGGCTGAGGCGGCTGCTGAGGCTGGTTCGGTTGTGGGCGTTTGCGTGGTCGCCAATGACAATAATGCTGGGAATGTCGTGATTTCGGGAGCCAAGGCGGCCGTAGATCTGGCGATCGAAAAAGCTAAGGAGCTCGGGGCTCGGGCGATTCCCCTGAATGTCTCTGCGCCCTTCCACTGCCCGCTTATGCAACCGGCCGCGGACGAAATGGCTGCAGCTTTGGCCACGGCAACCCTTCTTGCGCCGCGGGCACCCTTGGTCGCCAATATTACCGCAAGGCCAACCCTTGATCCCGAGGCCATTCGGAAGATGCTTGTCGAGCAGGTCACGGGACGGGTTCGCTGGCGCGAAACCATGATTTGGTTAGCTGGTGAGGGTGGGGTCACGCGTTTTGCCGAAGCCGGGGCGGGGAAGGTGCTAACTGGCATGGCCAAACGCATCGCCCCAGACGCGGAAGCCACCCCCTTAAATTCACCGGCGGACCTTGAAGCCTTCGCCAAGAGCCTGTGAGGATCAGATGTTCAGTTTAGCGGGTAAAACGGCCCTGGTGACAGGTGCAACGGGCGGTATCGGCGCAGCGATTGCCAAGACCCTTCATAGCCAAGGGGCTCACGTGGTCTTGTCTGGGACCCGTGAGGGTATCTTGGCTGACCTTGCGGCGCAGCTCGGAGAGCGAACCTCTATCGCAGCCGCAAATCTTTCAGATGCCGAATCAGTGGACGGCCTCATCGCTCGCGCTGAGGTGGCAACCGGACAGCTGGATATCTTGGTCGCCAATGCGGGGATCACAAAAGATGGCCTGCTGATGCGGATGAAGGACGAGGACTGGGATACGGTCCTCAAGGTCAATCTCGAAAGCTACTTCCGACTCACCAGGGCGGCCATGCGGGGCATGATGAAGCGGCGGTTCGGTCGCATTATCGGGATCACCTCCGTTGTCGGAGTTATGGGAAACCCCGGTCAGACAAACTACGCGGCATCCAAGGCCGGAATGATCGGCTTTTCCAAGAGCTTGGCTCAAGAAGTGGCGACCCGCGGCATGACGGTGAACTGCGTGGCTCCGGGTTTTATTGAAAGTCCAATGACCGACGGCCTCAACGAATCGCAGAGGGGACAGATCCTTTCGACCATCCCGGCGGCGCGCCTGGGCACGGGTGCAGAGGTTGCAGCAGCCTGCGCCTACCTCGCCAGTGATGAGGCAGCTTACATGACGGGCCAAACTCTTCATGTGAATGGCGGCATGGCAATGATTTGACCTGTTGGCCTCTGGTGGGGGAACATGCTACGGCCACTTTCGAACCCCAGAGGCTGCGGTCTCTAACCACAAGTCTTGCGAGCGGTTGACATCTCGTCGGCGGTCGCAGATGGATCAGTTGAACAACAGGGACCTTTACTCATGTCCGACATCCTTGAGCGCGTGCGCAAGATCGTCATCGAACACCTTGACGCAGATCCAGATAAGGTCACCGAAAAGGCCAGCTTTATCGATGATCTTGGCGCTGACAGCCTCGACAACGTCGAGTTGGTCATGGCCTTCGAAGAAGAATTCGACATCGAAATTCCGGACGATGCCGCTGAGCACATCCAAACGGTGGGCGACGCGGTGAAGTTCATCGGAGAACGTCTGGGCGCATAAAGCCTAGGCATTTTTGCAAAGTTGACCGCCGCGTCCCTTCCCAGAGGCGCGGCGGTTCGCGTATTGGAGCCCGCCATGCGTCGTGTCGTCGTTACCGGGATCGGCCTTTTGACCCCCCTGGGCCAAGGAACCGAACTCAGCTGGAAAGCTATCCTCGCTGGAAAGTCCGGCGCGGGAAGAATCACCCGTTTTGATCCTGAGGTTTACGCCTGTCAGGTGGCCTGCGAGGTTCCAAGGGTCGATGGGCGGGGCGGCGGCGGCCCGGATATTGAGGGCTCTTTTGACCCGGATAAGACCATGGCGTCCAAGGATCAAAGGCGCGTGGATGATTTCATCCTGTATGCTGTCGCTGCAGCCGACGAGGCGGTACGCGACTCAGGTTGGGTTCCTGCCACGGCTGAGGATGCAGAACGCACGGGGGTCATTATTGGCTCTGGCATCGGCGGCCTCGGAACGATCGAGATCAATAGCGTCGAACTGCACGAAAAAGGTCCCCGCAGGATCAGCCCCTTTTTCATCCCATCAGCCCTGATCAATCTGGCCTCGGGTCAGGTATCGATAAAATATGGATTTAAGGGGCCGAACCATTCTGTGGTCACCGCCTGCGCCACGGGGGCGCACGCCGTTGGCGATGCAGCGCGCATGATCAAATACGGTGATGCTGACGTCATGATTGCAGGTGGAGCAGAAGCTGCGATTTGCCCGGTCGGCATTGCTGGGTTTATTGCCTGCCGCGCCATGTCGACAGGCTTCAATGATGCGCCTGAACGGGCCAGTCGGCCCTATGACAAGGACCGTGATGGTTTCGTCATGGGGGAGGGCGCAGGCGTCTTGGTGCTCGAGGAATATGAGCACGCAAAGGCCCGTGGTGCGAAGATTTACGCCGAAGTGGCCGGATACGGCATGGCAGGTGACGCCTATCACATCACAGCGCCTGCGGAGGATGGCGACGGGGGGTTCCGCGCTATGCGTGCGGCGCTTAAGGATGCCGGTGTTGACGCCTCGGACGTCGATTATATCAATGCCCACGGTACCTCGACACCGCTTGGGGACGAGATCGAACTGGGTGCCGTAACCAGATTGCTGGGCAATGCCGCGAGCAAGGCCACCATGAGCTCGACGAAATCAGCGACGGGGCATTTGCTCGGTGCCGCGGGTGCAATCGAAGCAGCCTTCACATGCCTTGCGATCCGCGATCAAATCGCGCCGCCGACCATCAATTTGGAAAACCCGTCCGTTGAAACGGTCATCGACCTTGTTCCCAACACGCCCAAGCCCATGGCCATCAATATCGCCCTCTCCAATAGCTTCGGC
>Ga0007791_10000845_pt1 | contig 10530 bp, 8 predicted proteins | sample CryBogmetaGMA05M_FD_60368 | JGI IMG/M metagenome (GOLD analysis project Ga0007791, IMG submission 60368) | Freshwater microbial communities from Crystal Bog, Wisconsin, USA - MA0.5M | ecosystem: Environmental > Aquatic > Freshwater > Lake | place: Crystal Bog, Wisconsin, USA | collected 2009-07-06 | reverse complement strand
CCCTTTGCCAGCCGCCCATGGTCGGGGCCTCTGGCGCCTGACGCGGCGTGGAGCGGTCTTCCCGGATACCAGGCTGGGGTTCGCCCCGCGCCTCGCCCCGGCGGCCTTCGCGGTCGCCGTGATCCCCGTTGTCCTGGGCACAGGCGACACCTGCTGAGGACGCCAGCAAGGCCAAGGCCAAGGCAGTGCGATAAAGCGGTCTCATCTTCGATCCTCTGGTCCGGCGGCTTAGCCGGGTTGAATTGCCCTCGCCTTGAGATATGACGCCGCCAACCTGAACCGGACTTGAACACCATAGCCGCACAAAACCCACTCAGCATGGGGATGATTGGGCCCTGCCTGTGGATGCGCCATTGCCGACAGGTTTAGAAACCCAGCAGGTGTGCCACACTCGTTCCTACTGATTCCTAAGTCTGAACACGATGAACGCCCCCGCCCCCATTGCCGCCCTGACCGACGAGGCCCACCCGGAGCAGGCCTATCTGGACCTGTTGGCCGATATTTTGGCCAATGGGGTGCAGAGGGGCGACCGCACCGGGACCGGCACCCTGGGGGTATTTGGGCGCCAGATGCGGTTTGATCTCAGCAAGGGGTTTCCCCTGCTGACCACCAAGAAGTTGCACCGCAAGTCGATTATTCTGGAACTGCTATGGTTCCTGCGGGGCGATACCAATGTGAAGTGGCTGCAGGACCAGGGTGTCAGCATCTGGGATGAATGGGCCGCGCCGGACGGCGAGCTGGGTCCCGTCTATGGCAAGCAATGGCGGTCCTGGACCGCGCCCGATGGTCGGGTGATTGATCAGATCGCCAACGTCATCACCGCGCTAAAGACCAATCCCGACAGTCGGCGGCATATTGTTTCGGCCTGGAATCCCGCCGATGTGGACGATATGGCCCTGCCGCCCTGTCACTGCCTATTCCAGTTTTATGTGGCGCAGGGTCGCCTCTCCTGCCAGCTCTATCAGAGATCGGCTGATGTATTTCTGGGGGTGCCCTTCAACATCGCCTCCTATGCCTTGCTGACGGTGATGATGGCCAAGGTGGTGGGATTAGAGCCTGGGGAATTTGTGCACACCCTGGGGGACGCCCACCTTTATCTAAACCATCTGGATCAGGCGCGGGAACAGCTGCAGCGGCAGCCCTATCCCTTCCCCACCCTGGAAATCGCCGACAAGGCCGATCTGTTTGCCTTCACCTATGACGACTTCAAGCTTCGGGGCTACAAGGCTCACGAAAAGATCGCTGCGCCGATTGCGGTCTGAGTCGATCCCGTCTGGGATTGGATTATCTGTAGCCTAAAGGCCCTGACCATGCCCCAGCCCATCTTGACCGCCGGCCCCATAGCCCGCGCCCGCAATGGGGTGATTGGCAAGGATGGCGGTCTGCCCTGGAAACTGAAGACCGACCTGGCCAACTTCCGCGCCGTGACCATGGGCAAGCCAGTGATTATGGGCCGCAAGACCTGGGACAGCCTGCCCAAGCGCCCCCTGGTGGGCCGGACCAATATCGTCCTGTCCCGAGACGGCAGCTTTGCGCCGCCCAATTGCGTGGTGTGTGAAGCCTTCGGTGAGGCGGTATCCATCGCCAAGGAGCAAGCTGAGGATGATGGTCGCGACGAGGTCTGCGTAATCGGCGGGGTCTCGCTCTTCGAGCTGGCCCTGCCCAAGGCCCGCCGCATCTACCTTACCGAAGTCCATGCCGAAGTTGAGGGCGATGTCCGGCTCCAGGGCTTTGATGAGAGCCAGTGGCGGGAGGTCAGATCCCAGGACTATCCCGCCGGCGAGGATGATGACTTTGCCTTCACCCTGCGGGTTCTTGAACGGAAATAGCGAAAATCGCCGGTCAGCACGAAAAGGCCCTTGTTTTCCCCCGGGGGGATCGGGCCATAGTGCCCCGCACAAAACCGCAATGACGGGCCGCCTGGAGGAATAATATGGACATTCAACTGATCGCCGAGGACTTCCAGTTCCCGGAAGGCCCCATCGCCATGAATGACGGCTCAGTGATCCTCACTGAGATCAAGCGTCAAACCCTGACGCGCGTGACTCCGGACGGGAAAAAGGAAATCCTGGTGGAGACCGGCGGCGGTCCGAACGGTGCGGCCATCGGCCCCGACGGTGCGATCTACATCACCAATAACGGCGGCTCATTTGAGTGGCTGGACAATCAGGGCATGACCATTCCTGGCCCCACCCCACCCAGCCATGTGGGCGGCATGATTCAGCGCTATGACCTGAAGACGGGCAAGCTGACCACCCTCTATACCGAATGTGACGGCAAGCGGCTGATCGGCCCCAATGACCTTGTGTTCGACAAGCAGGGTGGGTTCTGGTTCACCGATCATGGCTGCTCCACCCCAGAGGGCCGCAAGTTCGGCGCGCTCTACTACGCCAAGATCGACGGCAGCCATATCAGCCGCCAGCGCGACCACATTATCTCGCCCAATGGGGTCGGCCTCTCGCCAGACGAAAAGACCGTCTATGCCGCTGACACCCAGTTGGGTCGCCTTTGGGCCTTCGATATTGAGTCCCCTGGCGTTCTAGGCCCGGCCCCCGCCTTTGCCCCTGGCCGGGTGGTGAAGAACCTGGAGGGCTTCCAGTTGCTAGACAGCCTGGCCGTCGAGGCCGGTGGCAAGGTCTGCGTGGCCACCATCATCAATGGCGGGATCACCGCCTTTGATGAAGATGGCTCGATCGAGCACTTCCCCTTCCCCGACCTCATCGTGACCAACATCTGCTTTGGCGGACCTGACATGAAGACGGCCTGGATCACCGCTTCGGCCACCGGCAAGCTGTTCAAGGCCACCTGGCCCCGTCCAGGCCTGAAGCTGAACTTCAATGCCTGATAAACGGGAAGTCCTGATCACTGAGAGCTTCGAGATCGCCGCAGACCTCTGCGAGGATCTGACGCCCCTGGTCTATGCTCGGCTGTTTCGAGAGCATCCCGACATGGAGATCTTGTTCTGGCGGGATAAGAACCATCAGGTGAAGGGCGAAATGCTCAGCCGGGTGATCAGCGCTGTCCTGGATTTTGCCGGGGAGCGGCTCTACGCCGCGACCATGATCCAGTGCGAAGTCATCACCCACGAGGGCTATGACGTGCCGCCAGATGTCTTCGCCGTGTTCTTTGGAACCGTGCGCGATACCTTGCAGGGCTTGCTCGCTGAGCAGTGGACCCCGGCCATGGATCAGGCCTGGGCTAGTCTTTTGATTGAACTCGATTTTTACGTCACTCATCCAGATCAAAGTCAGACTATTCCGGCCTGATGTGGTGAGGGGCTCAAACGTATTAGCACGCTGAAAACAGCGGTTGGGAGTGAGACTTATGGGTTGGAATTTCGGTGATATCCTGGACGCGGTGGGACCAGAACTGCCCCCAGAGGCCCCGGCCTTCATCCACGGCGAGCGGCTGGTCACCTGGGGACAGGCCAATAAGATCACCAATAATGTGGCGCGAGCCCTGATCGCCCGGGACGCCAAGCCCGGCGACAAGATCGCCATATATATGCGCAACCGGCCAGAATATCTGATGGCCGTGGCCGCTGGCTGGAAGGCCCGACTGACCCACGTCAACGTCAACTATCGCTACACCCCGCAAGAGGTCTGGTACATTTTCGACAATTCCGACGCCCAGACCGTGGTCTATTCGTCTGAATTCCGCGACGCCATCACCGAAATCCGCCCGCGCCTGCCCAATGTGAAAAACTGGGTTGAGGTCAGCGATACTGGCGAGGTTGCCCCCTATGCGGTGTCCTTCGCCGCCCTGGGCGAGGAAGGTAATGGCGGGCCTTTAGATATCGTCCGCTCGGGCGAAGACCAGTTCTTCATTTATACGGGTGGCACCACTGGCATGCCCAAGGGCGTGATGTGGGCCCACGAGGACCTGCGCGAAATCACCCTGCAAGGTGCTCGCCTCATGGGGCCAGTGCCAGAGACTCTAGAGGAACTTGCCGCCTTTGTCCGTCAGGTTGGGCCCGGCGGCCGCATCCTGCCCGCCCCGCCCCTGATGCATGGCACCGGCCTGCTAAGCGGCATGAACACCATGATGGCTGGCGGCTGTGTCATCACCCTGACCGGTCAGACCTTCGACCCTATCGAAATGCTGGAAACCATCCATAAGCATAAGCCGACCTCCCTGGTGATTGTCGGTGACTCCTTCGGCAAGCCTTTGCTCAACGCGCTCAATGCCGCGCCGGGCAAGTACGACCTGTCCAGTGTCATCGGCGTGGTATCGTCTGGTGTCATGTGGAGCCATGAGGTCAAGGCAGGGCTGCTGGAGCATATGCCAGGTGCCATGCTGAATGACGCCTTCTCGTCTTCCGAAGCCCTCGGCATGGGCAGTTCGGTGATGGCCAAGGGCCAGGAAGTGCAGACCGCCAAGTTCATGCTCGGCGGCCGCTGCAAGGTGTTTGACGAGAACGACAACCCCGTCGAGCCCGGCTCCGGCGTGCCCGGTATCGTCGCCATCGGCCCGCCCAATCCTGTGGGCTATTACAAGGACGAAGAAAAGTCGGCTCGCACCTTCCGAGTCATTGGTGGTGTGCGCTATTCCATCCCAGGCGACTGGTGCATTGTCGAAGCCGACGGCACCCTAACCCTGCTGGGCCGCGGCTCGGCCTGCATCAACACCGCCGGCGAAAAGGTCTTCCCCGAAGAGGTGGAAGAGGCCCTTAAGACTCACCCGTCCGTCGAAGATGCCCTGGTCATCGGCCTCCCCGATGAAAAGTGGGGTCAGTCTGTCACCGGGGTTGTCCGTCTGGCAGAGGGTGCGAGCTTGGATGAGGATGCTGTGCGCGCCCATGTCCGGCAGTCCTTGGCGGGCTATAAGACGCCGAAGCGGATCTTCGTCACCACCGAGGTGATCCGCGCCAGCAATGGCAAGGCCGATTATCCCACCGCCAAACGGATCGCTGAAGCGGCGATCGCAGGCGCTTAAACTCAAAAGGCCCGGGGCGAACCCCGGGCCTTTCTCACTTCCGATCAGACCAGATCGAAGCGGTCGGCGTTCATGACCTTGGTCCAGGCCGAGACGAAGTCGCGGTAGAACCGGTCTGACGCGTCGTCCTGGGCATAGACCTCTGCAATAGCTCGCAGCTGGGAGTTCGAGCCAAAGGCCAGATCCACTCGGCTAGCTGTCCACTTCACCACGCCTGTGGCGGTGTCACGGCCCTCATAACGGTTACGCGCCACCGGGGTCCAAGCCAGGCCCATATCCACCAGACCCGCAAAGAAGTCGTTGGTCAGGACGCCTGGCAGGTCAGTGAAGACCCCTTCTGGCGAGTGAGCATGATTTGCGCCCAGAACTCTCAGACCGCCTACCAGAACGGTCATTTCTGGCGCGCTGAGCCCCAGCAATTGGGCCCGGTCCACCAACAGGGCTTCCGGCGGCAGGCTGAAGGGCTTGCTCTCATAATTGCGGAAGCCATCAGCCTCTGGTTCCAGCACGGCGAAGGACTCCACATCCGTCTGGTCTTGGGTCGCATCGGTCCGGCCAGGGGTGAAGGGAACCTCGATCTCGCGGCCAGCCGCCTTAGCGGCCGCTTCAATGGCTGCAGAGCCGCCCAGGACAATCAAATCGGCCATGGAGACCTGTCTCGGCGAGGTGAGGTTGAAGGCTGCCTGAACGCCCTCCAAGGCCCCTAGGACCTTTGCCAATTGATCAGGCTGGTTCACCGCCCAGTCCTTCTGTGGCGCGAGGCGAATACGGGCACCATTGGCCCCGCCCCGCTTATCCGACCCGCGGAAAGTGGAGGCCGAAGCCCAAGCGACCGACACAAGTTCCGAGACAGAAAGACCTGTCGCAAGCACCCTCGCCTTCAAGTCGGCAATGTCCGAAGCTATAATGACATCCCCAGATGCCGCCGGCACAGGGTCCTGCCAGATCAGCATCTCAGTTGGGACCTCCTGGCCCAAATAGCGGACCCGGGGGCCCATATCGCGGTGGGTCAGCTTGAACCAGGCGCGGGCAAAGGCGTCTGCGAAGGCCTCTGGGTTCTGATGATACCGCCGGGAGATGGGCTCATAGATCGGGTCGAACCGCAGGGCGAGATCGGCCGTGGTCATCATGGGCGCATGCCGCCGGGAAGGGTCGTGCGCGTCGACCACCATGTCCGTCTCGGCAACACCCTTGGCGCGCCATTGATGGGCACCTGCCGGGCTCTTCACCAGTTCCCATTCATAGCCGAACAGGGTGTCGAAATAGCCATTGTCCCAGGTGGTTGGATTAGGCTTCCAGGCGCCCTCAATGCCGCTGGTGATGGCGTCGCCGCCCTTGCCCGCGCCATAGGTGGAGATCCAGCCCAGACCCATATTCTCGACCTCAGCCCCCTCCGGCGCTGGTCCCACCAGGGCCGCATCACCAGCGCCATGCGCCTTGCCGAAGGTGTGGCCGCCCGCAATCAAGGCCACAGTCTCTTCGTCATTCATCGCCATGCGGGCGAAGGTCTCGCGGATGTCGCGGCCAGAGGCCACCGGGTCAGGGTTTCCGTTGGGGCCTTCCGGGTTCACATAGATCAGGCCCATCTGGACGGCGGCCAGGGGATTTGCCAGCTCCCGATCGCCGCTATAGCGGCTGTCGCCCAGCCAGGTGTCTTCGCCGCCCCAGTAGATGTCTTCTTCCGGCTGCCAGACATCGACCCGACCGCCGCCAAAGCCGAAGGTCTTGAAGCCCATGGATTCCAGGGCGCAATTGCCGGCCAGGATCATCAGGTCAGCCCAGGAGATGGCGTCGCCATACGTCTTCTTGATCGGCCACAGCAGGCGTCGCGCCTTGTCGAGATTGCCATTGTCCGGCCAGCTGTTCAGCGGCGCGAACCTCTGCGAGCCAGAGCCCGCCCCGCCCCGTCCGTCGGCAATGCGATAGGTTCCGGCGCTGTGCCAGGCCATGCGGATGAAGAGGGGGCCGTAGTGACCCCAGTCCGCCGGCCACCAGGGCTGCGACGTCGTCATCAGGGCGACCAGGTCGGCCTTGACCGCCTTCAGGTCCAGGGCGCTGAAGGCCTTCACATAGTCAAAATCTATGCCCAGAGGATTTGAGGCCGGGGCATGCTGATGAAGGATGCTGAGGTTCAGCGAATTGGGCCACCAGTCGCGGTTCGAGCGACCAGCGTGGGTGGCTGCGGCGCCTGCACCGTGCATGACGGGGCAACCGCCTGTCCTGGTATTTGCGTCCATGGTTTTCTGCCTTTCAAGCCAGCGAACATCTCGTTCTGAGACGTCAAACTAGTGACGGCAGTTGCATAGATCAAATCAGAAACATTTTTATTTAGTATAGGATAAATCTATGATCAAAGACCGGTCACCCCGGCGGAGGCCGGGGTCCGGGTCGTAAAGCGCCGCGCCAGGTCGGAACTTGGCATTCATCCCATCGGCCAGCCGCGGGGACGCCGCTGGATACCGGCCTCCGCCGGTATGGTCGGGATTGGAGCGCCTTAGCTCAACGTCGCCATGGCGGAGGCTTCAAAGTTCATCAGTTCGTCCGTGCGGCCTTCCTTGACCTTCAAGGCCCAGAGGGGATCCTGAAGCAGGGCGCGACCGACGCCGACCAGGTCAAAATCGCCCCGGTCGAGCATGAACTCGAGCTTGTCGAGGCTGGCAGGCTTTGAGGCTTCGCCGGCATAGGAGGCGATGAATTCCCCAGTCAGGCCGACGGACCCCACAGTGATGGTGGGCACGCCGGTCAGCTTCTTGGCCCATCCTGCGAAGTTCAGGTCTGAGCCTTCAAATTCTGGCTCCCAGAAACGACGCTGCGAGCAGTGCAGGATGTCGGCGCCAGCATCGGTCAGGGCGGTGAGCCAGGCTTCCAGAGCCTTGGGATCTTCAGCCATCTTCACGGTGAAGTCCTGCTGCTTCCACTGGCTGATACGGATGATCACCGGATAGTCAGGGCCGACGGCCTTGCGCACGGCGCGCAGGATGTCGGCAGCAAACCGAGCGCGGCCAGGCAAGTTCTTTGAGCCATAGGCATCTTCGCGGACATTGGTGCCGTCCCAGAAGAACTGGTCGATCAGATAGCCGTGGGCACCGTGCAGCTCGATGGATTCAAAGCCCAGGGCCTTGGCTTCGGCGGCGGCATCGGCGAAGGCGCGGATGGTGTCGGCCACCTCTTCCTCGCTCATGGCTTCGCCAAACTGCTTGCCGGGGCTGGAGAGGCCCGACGGGCTGTCATAGCCGCCTTCCGGGTTCCAGCTCGGATCGCGGGAGCGGACGGCGCCGGTGTGCCAAAGCTGGGGTGCCATGGCCCCGCCCGCCGAATGGACTTCATCAATGACGCGCTTCCAGGCCTTGAGCTCGGCCTCGCCATGGAACCGCGGCACATTGGCATCGTTCAGGGACGCTGGCCGCGAAACGCCAGTGCCTTCAGAGACGATGAGACCGACCTCAGCTGCGGCCCGGCGCTTATAGTACTGGGCGACCTCTTCCGTGGCCACGCCGCCGGGGGACTTGGACCGGGTCATGGGGGCCATGACAATGCGGTTCTTGAGGTTCATGCCCTTAAAGGACCAGGGTTGGAAAAGCGCGTCGGCAGCCATGAGGGATCCGTCAAACAAGTGTTCGTGAGGCGGCCGATAAAGCACGACGCAGCGTCGCCGTCAGCGAAGAAAATCTGGGGTCGTGAAAAGCTGCACCAGCCCGGGTCGCATTCGCCTCAAGTTTCGGTCAAAACCCCCGAGGCCATCTTGCCTAATTTCCTGAAAATAGGCATGTTCCTTAACACTGCTAAGATAGCGGCGTGGAACAAAGACGCCATTTGGAGATTCTCATGAGCGACGGCGCTATTGACCTTAAGGCGGACGCCCGTGCACACGCCTTTTCCATCCCGCTGGAAGACATCAATATCGTCGATGTCGAGATGTGGCGGAATGAGACCTATTGGCCCTATTTTGAGCGCCTGCGCCGGGACGACCCGGTCCACTGGCATCCGGAAGGCCAACACGAGGATGGCCCCTTCTGGTCGGTGACCAAGTACAACGACATCATGGCCGTCGACACCAACCACGAGGCCTTCTCGTCGGACACGAACATCACGCTTTTTGATCAAAAAGATGATTTCAAAATGCCGATGTTCATCGCCATGGATCCTCCCAAGCACGATGAGCAGCGCAAGACGGTCAGCCCTGTCGTGTCGCCGATGAACCTGGCCATGCTTGAGCCCCTGATCCGCAGCCGCATTCAGAACACCCTGGACAACCTGCCGATCAACGAGCCCTTCGATTGGGTGGATCGCGTGTCCATCGAACTGACCACCCAGATGTTGGCCACCCTCTTCGACTTCCCCTTCGAAGATCGCCGCAAGCTGACCCGCTGGTCTGATATCGCCACGGCGGGTCCTGAGTCTGGCCTCTTCGTCACTGAAGACCCGGAAATGGAACGCCGGATGGAACTGTTCCAATGCGTGGAATACTTCAGCCGCCTGTGGGAAGAGCGCGCCGCTCAACCGCCCAAGGGCGACCTGATCTCTCTCCTGGCCCATGGCGAGTCCACCAAGAACATGGACCGCATGGAATATCTGGGTAACCTGGTCCTGCTGATCGTCGGCGGCAATGACACCACCCGTAATTCCATGACCGGCTCGGTCCTGGCCATGAGCCAGAACCCTGAGCAGGAAGCCAAGCTGCGGGCCAATCCCGACCTCATCCCTTCCATGGTATCGGAAACCATTCGCTGGCAGACCCCCCTGGCCCACATGCGCCGCACCGCCACCCGGGACATCGAACTGGGCGGCAAGCAGATCAAGAAGGGCGACAAGGTTGTCATGTGGTACGTCTCGGGCAACCGTGACGAGACCGTCATCGAGAACCCCAACGCCTTCATCGTCGATCGCGAACGCCCCCGTCAGCACATCAGCTTCGGCTTCGGCATTCACCGCTGCGTCGGCAATCGTTTGGCCGAGTTGCAACTGCGCATCCTCTGGGAAGAAATCCTCCCGCGCTTCCCCAAGATCGAAGTCCTGGAAGAGCCCAAGCGCGTGCCCTCCAACTTCGTGAAGGGCTACGAAAAGATGATGGTCCGCATTCCGGCCAAGAACTAAGCTTCGGTCTCAGGATCGAGCCTGCAGCGCCCGCCGGAAACGGCGGGCGTTTTGCTTTGGGGCAGGTCACTGGCACAGAGCCCTATGACCTGGACGCCGGCCTCCGCCGGGGTGACCGGTGGAGGCCTATAGCCCGCGCACGAACTCCCACCCCCAGTCATACCGGCGGAGGCCGGTATCCAGTTTCATCTGGGGCATTGGCCGTTAGGGTGCAAAGCCTTTGGACACCGCCACCCTAAGCAGGGCCCTCGCCTACTTATCTTCCGCAAACCCTGACGGAAGGCCGTCGACAAGCACCTGCTCCATGCGCGCTCGCCAGTCAGCGCCCTGGGCCTGATAGGCTTCAAACAGGCTGGTGCGGAGACGAAGGGTGACGATCTTTTTTGGGTCAGCCGACCGTGGACGTCCGACCTTAAGTTTGGCCTGAAGACCCAGCGGTAGCTGGTCCAAACGCACAGCCCGAGCGTTCAGATCGTCTGACCATTCCGGAGCTTCTTCATC
>Ga0007791_10000844_pt1 | contig 10532 bp, 3 predicted proteins | sample CryBogmetaGMA05M_FD_60368 | JGI IMG/M metagenome (GOLD analysis project Ga0007791, IMG submission 60368) | Freshwater microbial communities from Crystal Bog, Wisconsin, USA - MA0.5M | ecosystem: Environmental > Aquatic > Freshwater > Lake | place: Crystal Bog, Wisconsin, USA | collected 2009-07-06 | reverse complement strand
GTGTGGGACGCCACCTCCATGTTCACCCTGCGGGCGAATACGTTCCGGTCTCGGGCCGCGGCAATGACGGCTTCGACCGAGTCGATTGGACCGGCAACGACGGTCTGGCGTGGTGACGAATACACCGTCACCGTGACTCCCGGGTGATCGGCGATCAACGCCGCGGCGGCGGTTGCGTCGAGTTCCAGCAGCGCGACCGCGCCTTTGTCGACGAGTTGGGACATCAATTGCGACCGGCGGGCAATCACCTGGAATCCCGCAGCCGGGGTCAGCGCGCCGGCCACCACCGCAGCGGAAACTTCGCCCATCGAATGGCCGATGACCGCATGCGGCTCGACGCCGTAGGAGCGCCACAGCGCCGTCAATGCCAACTGCATGCCTACAAGGACCGACTGAACCCGTACTGAACCCTCCACCGGCTCACCGTTGGCTAATACGTCATGCAGCGAAAATCCAAGCTGGGTAACAAAGTCGGGTTCCAACTCTGCGACGGCGGCGGCGAAGACCGGCTCGTCGGCGAGTAGTTGTCGACCCATGCCCGCCCACTGCGATCCCTGACCCGAGTAGACGAATACCGTCCCGGAACCGCACTGTCCCTGATGCGGGCCGACCACGCCGGTCGCGGGTTGCCCGGCCGCCAGCGCGCGCAGTCCCGCGATCGCGTCATCCCGATTGGCTGCGCAGACCGTTCCGTAGGTCGGGTGGTGTGTTCTGTGGTGATTGAGCGTGTGAGCGATATCCGCCAGCGGCACCGGCGCACCGGCTGCGGTCATCCAGTCGGCCAGCGTGGTAGCCATCTCGGCCATTCGCTCAACACTCTTGCCGCTGACCACCAGGGTGCTCACCGCGGGAACCGCCGCGGGCTCGGACTCGCTCATCTCGGGTGCCTGCTCAAGCACGATATGGGCGTTGGTGCCACCGAAGCCGAAGGACGACACACCTGCCCGACGCGGGCGTCCGGTATCCGGCCACTCGGTCGCATGGTCAACGACCTTCAGTCGAAGCTGATCGAAGGGGATATGGGAATTGGGTTTGTCAAAGTGCAGATTCGCCGGTATCACACCGTGCTGCACCGCCAGGGTTGCCTTGATCAGCCCGACGATGCCGGCCGCTGCTTCGAGGTGACCGAGGTTGGTTTTGACGGCGCCGGCCAGCAGTGGCGAATCCGGCTGTCGTCCTCGCCCGTAGACCGCGCCCAGAGCACGGGCTTCAATCGGGTCGCCGAGAAGCGTTCCGGTTCCGTGGGCTTCGACATAGTCGACCTCTAACGGCAGAACGTCGGCGTCGGCGCACGCGGCGCGCAACACCGCGGCCTGAGCGGCCGGGTTCGGTGCCATCAATCCGTTGGAGCGGCCGTCTTGATTGACCGCGGAACCGCGCACGACGGCGAGAACCTGGTCTCCGTCGCGTATCGCATCCGAGAGTCGTTTGAGCACCGCGACACCACAGCCCTCGCCGCGGACGAAACCGTCGGCGGCCGCGTCGAAGGCGTGGCAGGCCCCGGTCGGCGACATCGCCTCGGCTGCATCAAAACTGCGCGTCACCACAGGTGAAAGGATCAGGTTCACTCCGGCGGCGATTGCCAGTTCCGATTGGCCGGTGCGCAGACTCTGGCAGGCCAGGTGCACTGCAACAAGTGACGACGAACACGCGGTATCCACCGTGAGCGAGGGACCCCGGAGATCCAGGAAGTAGGACAGCCGGTTGGCGATGATGCTCAGGGCGCCGCCGGTACCGGTCCACGCGTCGATCTTGCTGAGGTCACGGGAGGCGAGGTAGCCGTACTCGCTGACGCACGAGCCGACGAACACCCCGGTCTCGGATCGTTGGAGCGTTTCAGCCGGGATGCCGGCGTGCTCGAATGCCTCGACAGCGACCTCGAGGAGCAGGCGTTGCTGCGGATCGATCCGGTCGGCTTCGCGAGGGGTGATACCGAAGAAGTCAGCGTCGAACGCATCGATATCGTTGAGGAACGATCCCCACTGGGTGGTTTCTGCTAACGCCGTTGCTGCTGCCGACGAGCCATCATCGAACGCCTGCCAGCGTCCCTCGGGCACTGTTGACACCGCTGAGCGGCTCTCAGCAAGGAATTGCCACAGTTCGTCCGGGCCGTGAATATCTCCAGGCAGTCGGCAACCGAGTCCGATGATGGCGATCGGCTCGTTCATCGATTCGCCGGTGGAACCCGCTACCGCGCCGATCGCCTCCGACTCGGGGGTCAGCAGCGCGGTAGTCAGCGAGTTGATCGTGGGGTTCTGCCAGAAGTCTACCGGTGACACGGGCTGGCCCAGATGTTCAGAGAGTTCACCGGAAAGAACGACAGCATCACGAGATCCGACACCCAGTTCGTTGAACGGGGTGTCGAGGTCGATCTCCTCTGGACTGCAGGCGAGGTTCGAGACGAGGTAGTCGACCAGCCAGAGACGAAGTTCGGCGTGGGCGTCTCCCCCCGAGGTCATACCGCTATATCTAACCGGTTGAACTCGCCGTCTCGATACAGATCAGCACACGAAGAACGCCGGATCTTGCCACTGGTCGTGATGGGGATCGAACCGGGCGACACCAGGACGAGGTCACCGACGCGAAGGCTGTGCTCCTTCCAGATCGCAGTCTTCACCTCGCGGCTGACAGTATTCATTTGCGAGCGCCGCTCGTTGTCGTCGGACGGCTTGAGCTCGACAATGGCCACCAGGTTCTCACTGGAGTCATCCTCCACGGCAATCGCGGCCACGCGGCCCCCGGTGATCTCCCGAATAGTGGCTTCGATGTCATCGGGATAGTGATTGCGCCCGTCGACGATCAAAAGGTCCTTGAGGCGGCCCATGATGAACAGATCGCCCTCAGATATCGCACCGAGATCACCGGTGCGAAGCCACGGGCCGACCGGGGTGCCGGGCGACGGCTGGCTGATCTGGGCACGAAACATAGTGGCGGTGAGCTCAGGCTTCTGCCAGTACCCCATCGCGACGTTATCGCCGCGCACCCAGATCTCGCCGATCGAGCCCTCGGGCTTCTCGATCCCGGTCTCCGGGTCGACGATCCGGACCGGGTAGGCACGCGGGGGTCCGTAGGTGACCAGCTCGGTGCTGGCCTCCCGGCCGGCTTCGCAGCGCACCGCTACACCGGCGGCGAGCTTGTCGAGATCGAAGTGAGCGGTGCGGACCGGATCGTTGATCTCTGGCGTGGCCACGTATAGCGTCGCCTCGGCTAGACCGTAGGACGGCTGGACAACCCGGTCCTTGAGGCCGAACTTGGCGAATCGGGTGACGAAACGATTGACCGTGGCGGAGTGCACCCGCTCTGCACCGCTGAGGATCACGTGGACTCGGCTCAGATCGAGCCCTTCCATATCTGCATCGGAGGTTCGGCGCGCCGCAAGCTCAAAAGCGAAGTTGGGTGCCCCGGAGAAGCAATGCGGGTGCTTGGCCATGAGCTGAACCCAGCTCGCCGGTTTGAGCAGGAACGCCAGCGGGCTCATCAGCACCGCCTTGCGTCCGGTGACCAAAGGTGAACAAACGCCCATGATCAGCCCAAGGTCGTGGAAGAACGGCAGCCACGACACGACCGTGGTCTCCTCAGGCAGCGTGGTGGTGCCGAAGTAGTCCAGCATGATCTGCTCGACGTTGGACGTCACATTGCGGTGTGACACGACCACACCGGCCGCCGTGCGTGTCGAACCTGAGGTGTACTGCAGATATGCGGGCCCGGGACGGGAATGGTCGGTGGTGTCAAGGACGCGGGTCTCATCGAAGTCAAGTAGATCGACCTCGATGACAGCCGGCGCGGGACGGCCGCCATGGCCGGAGGCGTACTTGTTGACATCGGCCACCGCGGACGAGTTGGTCAGCAGGACGACCGGCAGGCTGTCCTCCAGAGCAGAGGCGACTCGCTGGTCGTGCACACCGAACTGCGGCACCGACAGGGGTACGGCGGTGAAGCCGGCCTGCAGTGCTCCCAGGAAGGAGACGATGTAATCCAGGCCCTGGGGGGCCAAAATCGCGACCCGATCGCCGGAAGCACCATGCAGGCGCAGTTCCTCGGCCAAAACAAGCGTCTTCCGGTACAGCTCGGACCAGGTCAGTGTCTCGGCCTCACCGGTGCCGGTCACCTCGGGGTCCATGAAGATGTACGCGGTGGCGTCGGGTTCTTCGGTAGCGCGGCGCAGGAGCAGAGCCGGTAAGGATAGATCGGTCTGCAACATGCTGATCAACCTCTTCGCTATCGTTGTACCGGTCCAGACGGGGAATCCGTGGATCGCACATCCCCAGTTGAACGAGCATTTCGGAGCCGGACGCGAGCCAGAATTCGTCGTCGTAAGCACTCCGCTTCGAACGCTCACGACCTTCCCAATCTATCAGCTTAGTGTAATACTCGCCGGGGGAGTCGGCAAAATTTTCGCTGTCAGAGTACGTCAGAGCACACTTGAGGAGTTAGCTGCGAGGTCGCTTTTTCCGTAATGAGGCTGGGCCATATTTTGCGTCCGCGGCGTATGAACTGGTCATATGCTCGATATCGGCCGGGGATTGCAACCAGATCTCAGCAAATATGCTCACTTGCATAGCAAAGACTCACCGACGGTCGGTTATGCCCTTAGCCAAATCTCAGCTAGGACCTGACCGTCACTCGGGCGACCAACCGCGCGCACAACTCGCAAGGACTCGCTCCTCGACCCAGTGGGCGAGTTGAGGCAAGTTCGTAGTGATATAGAAGTGGTCACCGCCGAAGACGGTCAGGTCGAATGTGGACGTGGTGCGCTGCTCCCACGGTGCCATCAGTTCCTCGGTTCCCAGGTCGTCGTTGTCGGCCATCAGCGCGTGGATCGGGCAGGAAACCTTCGCCTCGGGTGGACTCTCGTAAGCCGCCACCGCCTTCAGCCCGCGCAATGTCGGCAGAATCGTCGCAGCGAAATGCTCGTTGTTCAAAAACTCCGGATTGGCACCCGTGACCTGACTGACCATGTTCAGCAGTTGCGCGTCCGAGCCCTCCAGATTGGCGACGCGGCGAAGAAGCCCGGGCGCGGCAGATGCCGAGACGAACAGCGCGGCGATGGGATTGTCGGCCTGCTCGAAGCGCAGTGCGACCTCGAAGGCCAGCAGCGCACCCATACTGTGCCCGAAGAACGCCACCTTGCCCGCCGGCGCTTCGTCAGGTTTCAGCATGGCGCACAACCGATCGGCCAGATCCGGGATGCTGGTGTACTGCGACAGATCCTTGCCGGCGCGCTTACCGGGATACTGCACCGCGACACACTTCGTTCCGCCCGTGAACGCCCGGGCGAACGGCACATAAAACTCCGCCGAACCTCCGGTGTGAGGAAAAATGTAGAGCCGCGGGTCGACGGGTGCAGGTGAATCGACGGCCATCAGATCGGGATCAGACCATGCTTGCGGACTACGCGTTGAATCTGCTTGTCGCGCAACAGCTTCATCGCCTTGCGCAGCAACAGCCGGGTCTGGTGCGGTTCGATCACGGCATCGATGAACCCTCGTTCGGCGGCAATGTAGGGAATAGCCATATTGAGGTTATAGCCCTCGATGAAATCGGCGCGGATCTTCTGAACCTCGGGAGCCGTCGGATCGGGGAAGCGCTTCACCAGAAGCTGAGCGGCACCGTCCGCACCGATCACGGCGATACGTGCGGTAGGCCAGGCGAAGTTGAGGTCAGCGGTCAGTTGTTTGGATCCCATCACCGCGTACGCGCCGCCATAGGACTTCCGGACGGTGATCGTTACTTTGGGGACGTCGGCCTCGACAACGGCATAGAGGAACCTGCCGCCGCGCTTGATAATGCCGTTCTTCTCCTGCTCGACGCCGGGCATGAACCCGGGGGTGTCGACGACGAAAACCAACGGCACGTTGAACGCGTCGCAGAACCGCACGAAGCGGGCCGCCTTGTCGGATGCCTCGTTATCGATCGCACCGGACATCATCATGGGCTGATTGGCCACCACGCCGACCGGTCTGCCATCGACACGGGCGAATCCGGTGATCATCGCCTGCCCGGCCTGGGCGGCAACGTCAAGGAAGTCGCCGTCGTCGAAAATCCGCAACAGGATGTCGTGCATGTCGTAGGCCGTGTTGTCGGCGTCCGGAACTATTGCGTCGAGTTCGAGGTCGTCCGGGGTGATCTCGGGCTCCAGGCCGGGGTTGATCACCGGTGCGTCGTCGAAAGTGTTGGGCGGCAGGAATTCCAGGAAGTCGCGGACGTATTGGAAGGCTTCCTTCTCCGATTCGACGACCTGGTGGATGTTGCCGTACCGGGCCTGATAGTCCGCACCACCGAGTTCGTCGAGGGTGACGTCCTCGCCGGTGACGTCTTTGATCACGTCGGGTCCGGTGACGAACATGTAGCCCTGGTCGCGGACCGCGACCACGAGGTCGGTCTGAATCGGCGAGTACACCGCCCCACCCGCGCACTTGCCGAGGATGATCGAAATCTGTGGCACCACACCGGAGAGGAGTTCATGGCGGGCGCCGAGTTCGGCGTACCAGGCCAGCGAGGTAACCGCATCCTGAATCCGGGCGCCGCCGGAGTCGTTGATACCGACTATAGGGCAGCCGACCATGGCGACCCACTCCATCAGTCGGGCGACCTTGCGGCCGAACATCTCGCCCACCGAGCCGCCGAACACGGTCTGGTCATGCGAGAAGACCCCGATCGGGCGGCCATTGATGGTGCCGTGCCCGGTAACGACACCGTCGCCGTAGAGCGCGTTCGGATCACCCGGAGTACGGGCCAGGGCACCGATTTCCAGAAAACTGCCCGGGTCGAGCAGTGCGTGAATCCGGTTGCGGGCACTGGGGATCCCACGCTTGTCCCGCTTAGCGGCCGCAACCTCACCGCCAGGTTCGGAGGCCAGTTCCAGCTTTTCGCGGAGCTCGGCCAGCAACTCGGCGGTGGTCTTTTCGGTCACTTCGACTGCTTCTCCTGCACGTGGATCTTCTCCAGCACGTGGACCGCTTCGCCCTGGATGCGGTTGATCGCCTCGCTGAGGTGGGCGCCCACCTTGGCAATATAGGGCTCGTCGATGGCCTGGATGTGCTCACCGCCGATCGGCACCACCTCCAGATCGGATGCGAACTGGCCCCATCCGCCGTCGGGCTGACGGATGCCGTAGCGCGGTTCGAACATGATCGCGTCATCGTGATAGCGATCCGCCATGTAGAGGGTCACGTGACCATCGAAAGGTTCGATGTTGGCGGTGTCCAGCGCCCGGTTGTCAAGATAGGACGTCCGCTGATGTTCGATGATGCCCCCGGGGATGTTGACCCCACTGTCCTTGACGGCATCCAGCACGAACCGGACCTGACCTTCATCGTCGAGGTTCTCGAGTTGCTCGTACGGTATGGCCGGGATCTGCACGTTGAAGGTCCGCTGCGCGAACAGCGCGTAGCGGTCCCAGCGGGCGCGGATCTCCTCTTTGGTCTGCGGAACTTCCTCTCCGGCCCGGACCGTATCGATCAGCCCGACGAACGCCACCTCGGCGCCGGCGCGTGTGAGTCCGACCGCACACGCATACGCCAGCGCGCCGCCCAGTGACCAGCCGGCCAGGATGAACGGGCCATTGCCGCCGATCTCCAGGAGCTTGGGCACATACTGCTCGGCCCGTTCCTCGATGGAACCTTCGACTCGTTCGAGTCCGTAGACGGGGCTAGTCAACGGCAGCCGCTTGATCAGTGGTTCGTAGACCACTGTTGAGCCACCGGCCGGGTGGAACACGAATATCGGCACCCCGTCGACGCCTTCTTTGGGCGCCCGTAGGGTGCGCACGAAGCCCTCGAGTTCGCCGGCCTCCAGGTACTCGCGGACGTCGGTGGCCAGTTCCTCGATCGTCGTGGCGGCCTTCACCTGCTCGGCTGTGATGGTGCCCTCGGCCCGCTCGGAGAGCCGTGCGGCGATCTTGGCCGCGGTCTCATCGTCGATCTTGGGAAGTTCGTTGAAGATGCCACCCGGTGACTTGCCGGTGACGATCGCCCAGGTGGCGAAGGTGATGCGCTCGGCGGCTTCCCGCGGCGGGACGTCGGTGCCGAGGGCCTCGACAACCGCCTGCTGACTCAGGGCGTTACCCGCGTTGGCGGCAGCGGAAGGAGCGGGCGCGTCCGGGCCTGCCGGATTCGTCGGCGGCGGTGGCACATCCGGATGCAGCTCGGGATGTTTAGCGGCAAGCTTGGCCGCCAGTTCCGGCGGAACCTCACCGGCGGCGATCACTGCCTGTTCAGCAGCGATCTCTTCCGGAGTGAGCGTCTTCTGGTGCTCGTGAAGTTCAGACACCGCCGCACGATTGTCGATGGCGTACTCGATGAGCTTCTCGACGGCATAGAGGTTGGCATCGCGGACCGCGGTCAACTGAATCGGCGGCAGATCAAAGTCGTACTCGACGCGGTTCTTGATGCGCACCGCCATCAGCGAGTCCAACCCGAGTTCGATCAGCGGAACCTCCCACGGAAGATCCTCTGGCTCATACCCCATCGCGCTGCCGACGATCGTGGACAACCGGTCGTGTACCGTCTCGGCCGAGTCCGGTGACCACTTGCCCAGGCTTGCGGCCACCCCTGCACCCGCGGCGAGGGTGTCATGCAGGATGTCAGCGTCAGGACTCTCCTCGACCGGCTCGGCCGCCGTCGCCAGTGGGCTTACCGCGACACCGGTGGCCACCGCGGCCGGCAGAGTCGACGCAGCACCAGACCGACTGACGATGGCGTCATAGACCAGAGTGAACGACTCATCGATGCGGGCGTGCACCTGTACGGAGGCCCCACCGGGGTGCCGGGTAAGCGTGGTAACCAACCGGGCTCCGTCGCCGGGGAACGCGCGTTGCTCGGAAGCGGCCAGTGAAGCATCTGGAAGCACCTGTACCGCAGCGGCATTCACCAGCGCGGCCAGATCCGTCGGCCCCTGCGGCGCGTACTCCCACACGTGCCGGCCATCCGGCATGGCGACATGGGTACCGGGAAGGATGGACGAACCGTCAGCTGAGAAGCGCGCGTTGAGCCAATGCGGCTTGCGCTTGAACCGCGTCGGTGGGATGTCCGCATAGTCTTGGGGTCCCGATGCAGGCGTGAACAGCGTTGAAAAATCGAGGTCGTGGCCGTAGGTGTAGAGCTGGGCCATCGCCGCCACAACTGACTCGACTTCATCTTCCTTGCGGGCGAGTGTGGCGATCAGCTGAGCATCGTGAAGTCCAGCGGCTGCCGTGGTCAGACCGACCTGCATAAGCGCCACCGGATTGGGCGCAAGTTCAAGAAAGGTGGTGTGCCCGTTATCGACGGCGTTGCGGATGCCCTGCGTGAAGTGGACGCTGTTGCGAAGGCCCTTCTTCCAATAGTCGACGTCGTGAATCGGCTCGCCACCGGGCCGGATGTAACCGCCCTCATGGACGGTGGAGAAATAGCCGATCACAGGCGGATGCGGGGTGATGCCCTGCAACTCCGCCGCCAACTCCCCCAGCAGCGGGTCCATCTGGGTGGTATGGCTGGCGCCCTTGGTCTGGAACTTGCGGGCGAACTTCCCTTCCGCCTCGGCACGGGCAATGATCGCATCCACTTGCTCCGGGGGCCCGCCGATCACGGTTTGCGTAGGCGCGGCGTAGACGCACACTTCGAGGTCCGGGAAATCGGTGAAGACTCCGGTGATCTCCTCAGCTGAGTACTCGACAAGCGCCATTAGTCGGATGTACTCGCCGAACAGCATCGCCTCGCCCTCACCCATCAGGTGTGACCGCGCACAGATGGTCCGGGTGGCGTCGGCGAGCGACAAACCGCCGGCGAAGTAGGCGGCGGCCGCCTCCCCCAGCGACTGACCAACCACCGCAGCGGGTTTCGCACCGTGATGGCGCAGCAGCTCACCCAGTGCGACCTGGATGGCGAAGATGGTGACCTGGGTGGTCTCGATGCCATAGTCCTGGGAGTCGTCGAGAATGAGTTCGACGATCGAGTAACCAAGCTCGTCTTGAACCAGGGCGTCGACGGTGTTGATCCAGTCCGCGAAGATCTCGTCACGCAGATAGAGGCTCTTGCCCATCTTGCGGTGCTGGGCGCCAAATCCGGCCAACACCCACACCGGGCCGTTGGTAACGGGGCCGTCGGCGCTGTAGACCAGCGGGCTTATCTTGCCATCGGCGATCGCGCGCAGGCCCTTGACGGCCTCGTCGTGGTCACGGGCCATGACGACCGCGCGCGAGCGACCATGATTGCGACGCGACAGCGAGCGGCCGATTGATTCCAGTGACGAGGCCCGACCAACCGGGCTGTCGATCCAGTCTGCGAGTTCGGCCGCGGTCGCTCTCTTGCGTGAGGTTAAGAAGCCTGAAACCGCTAGCGGCACAACGCCGACGGGCATTTCCTCGGTGTCGAGTTCCTCGCGTGCGAGCGCCAGTAGCCGCAACGCCTCATCGGTAAGACCCGGAAGTTCCGGCTCACCGGCATCGCCACCGTAATAGGCATCGTCGCCATATCCGCCGCCCTCGTCCGAGTCGATGAATTCGCCATACTCATCCATCCGGACACCGCCGACGTATACAGCATCGGCTTCGG
>Ga0007791_10000842_pt1 | contig 10534 bp, 7 predicted proteins | sample CryBogmetaGMA05M_FD_60368 | JGI IMG/M metagenome (GOLD analysis project Ga0007791, IMG submission 60368) | Freshwater microbial communities from Crystal Bog, Wisconsin, USA - MA0.5M | ecosystem: Environmental > Aquatic > Freshwater > Lake | place: Crystal Bog, Wisconsin, USA | collected 2009-07-06 | reverse complement strand
GACGAGGCCGATCCCGGCGGCTTCGGGTTCGTCGTCCCCGGCCGTCGCCGCGGCGGCGATGTGGACGAACCGCAGCGGAGGCTCGTCGAGCGAAGAAACGCAGGCATCGAGGCCGAGTTCACCGGCGAGCCGCCTCGCGGACACATCGTGATTGCCGAGGACGAGGACGATCGACGTCGCCACCACCCGATCGCGGAAGGCCCGAAACTCCGCCACGACCTCGCTCGTGCAGCCGCTCGCGGCGTGGAGCAGATCGCCGAGAACGAGCACCCGAGCCACGGCATGGTCGCGGATGAGAGCCTCGAGGCGGGCGAGATCGCCCTGCGAAGAGCCCTCGGGGATCGGAATCCCGGCCCGGCGAAACGTGGCCGCCTTGCCGAGATGGAGATCGGCGACGAGGAGCGTCCGCGAGGCGGGGATAAACGCCCCGCGGCCCGGGAGGAGAAGAATGTCGGCGGGGGGCTTCGCCCCGGCCCCCTGGCCCGCGATACCAGAATTCCCTGCAGCGGCGATGACGGGAAGCGGGGGAATCACGCGGCAAGTCCCAGTGAAAACGTCGGCGCGGTAGCCTCGTGGTCCACGGTAGCGGCTGCCGCCAAGCTCGGCCAGCGGCGGGGCTACCGGCTTGGAGATCTTGATCGCGGCGAAATGCTGATCCTGCCCTGCTGGCCGAGGGGCGGTGACGGGGGCTGGCAGTATTTCCTGACGTCGGACGGAGAAGGATCGGTCGATGGCCGCGTTACAGAGGGAGAGCCAGTAGAACGCGCGCCATGAACAACGAACATCTCCGAGCTATGACCCTTTTTGAAACGCAACTGTTTGCGCGATTTCTGACTCAGCCGTTTTCGGGACGCGACGAAATAGCCGAGCAGATTTCAGCTGCATCGGTCCGAACCATCGATCAAGACGGCAGTTTGGAGATCGAATCGACGTCGCCGGTGTTGGCTATGGGCGTGAAAGCTCGAGTCCCGGTCGAGGCCGAGGGGGAAGACGCCGATGGCGTCTGCATCCACTTCCTGCTTCATGTCGTCGACGGCCGAGCTTCCGAGTTGGAGGTCTACAAGGAAGACGGAACTGAAATCAAAGTGCTTCCGGAGGTCGATGCGCTGCGAGTCTCGATCGTTCCCTGACCCGACGCGCTTCGCGAATCCCGCGGCGGGGATGGTCAATGAAGCACGCGCCGCCAAGGGGCTTCCTACGCCTCCGCTTCGAGCTCGCGGGCCATGTCCATGATTCGTTCGAGCCAGCCCTGGGTCGTGAGCTGCGATTGAATCTGCTCCGCCCACAGCGGGAAGGCGAGCGGTGAGATCCGTGGCGTATCGACGATCACGAGGTCGAGCGTGGCGAGCCGGTCGAGCGCCGCCCGCAGACGCTGAAAGTCGAACTGCCGCTCGAGGACCTCGTGGCGCGCTTGCCCCAGGAGCATGTTCTCGGCGTCGTGCTCGGAGAGGACGTCGAAGAGGAGCCCCGCCGAGGCCTGCGTCTGCCGCTGCGTCTTCTGCCCGCCGGAGATGAGCCCCGCCACGCGGGCCACTTCGCGGAAGTGACGCCGGGCCATTTCCGTGCCATTGAGACAGCCGAGGAGATCGTCGAGGAGCTTGGCCGGCGAGAGGAGCTCGCGCCAGGTTCTTTCGTCGGCGGGAAAGGGCTGCCGGCCGGCGAGCTCGAGCCCCCAGTCGGTGGCGGCCAGATGGAGCGTGGCCGGGGTGCGGCGGGCGATCCGCCAGGCGATGAGCGTGGAGAGGCCGTCATGAACCAGCCGCCCCTCGAAGGGAAAGAGGAAGGCGTGATGGATCGTCGGATCGCCGCGGCCTCCGCGGCCTGTGGCCGTGCGTTCGATCAACAGCGTGTCGGCCGTGGGAAGCCGGCTCGTGCGTGTCTGCGTGGCCAAAAGCGGCAGCACCGCCTCGATTTCCGGGAGCAGCTTCCGGCCGGGGGTGGCGGCCGTCTCCACGAGCCCCAGCACGCCCCGGGCGAGGAGCGTGGAGAGGGGCATCCGGCCGCCGTTCCAGCGCGGCACCTCGAGCCCCTGGGCGGCGCCACGGCCGCGCTTCACCCAGGCGACGAGGCCATCGAAGCGGAACAGGACAAGCGGGCGGCCGGCAAACAGGAAGCGGTCGCCGGGGGCGAGGCGGGAGATGAACGATTCCTCCACCGTCCCCAGCCGACCGCCGCGAACCCACTTCACCTCCACCGTGGCATCGCTGCTGATCGTGCCGATCGACATCCGGTGGCGGCGGGCGATCGCCGGCGAGGCGACATACCAGCGCCCGAAGCGTTCCTTGATGCGGGCGAAGTCGGGATAGGCGCCGAGGGCCGGCCCCCCCCGGGCAGCGAAGTCGAGGGCCCAGCGCCAGGCGCGGTCGTCGAGGCGGGCATAGGCATGGGTCGAGCGAACCTCGGCAAGCAGGTCATCGGCCCGGAAGCCGCCACTGCAGGCGACGGTGACGAGGTGCTGCGCGAGGACGTCGAGTGGCTGATCGAGGGGCACTCGCGGCTCGACGACCCCTTCGGCCACGGCCGTGCGCGCCGCGGCGCATTCGATGAGCTCGAGGGCGTGGGTCGGCACGCAGATCAGGCGGCCGGTGGCGCCGGGGGCATGGCCGCTCCGTCCGGCCCGCTGGAGGAGCCGGCCGATCCCCTTTGGGCTCCCCACCTGCAGCACCTGCTCCACCGGCCCGAAGTCGACGCCGAGATCGAGGCTCGACGTCGCCACGACACACTTCATCCCCCCGCGGCGCAGCGCCGCCTCGGTGCCGGCGCGCAATTCCCGATCGACCGAGCCATGGTGAAGCGCGAGCGTCTCTTTCCATGCGGGCCTGGCCCCACGGATCGCGTCGTGCCAGCGCTCCGCTTGAGCGCGGGTGTTGGTGAACACGAGTGAGGTCGATGCCCGGTCGAGGACGCCGAGCACCTGCGGCAGGAGCCGCATCCCCATGTGCCCGGCCCAGGGGAAGCGCTCCATCGGCACCGGCACGAGCGTCTCGATGTCGAGCTTCCGCGGGATCTTGGCGCTGACGACGCTCGCCTCGGCAACCGCAGCCGGGCCAACGAGCGCCGCGAGCGCCTCGTCGAGATTGGCGAGGGTCGCCGAGAGCCCCCACGTGGCAAGGCGCGGGGCGAGGGTGCGCAAGCGGGCCAGGGCCAGTTCGGTCTGCACGCCGCGCTTCGTCGCCAGCAGCTCATGCCACTCGTCGACGATCACCGTTTCGAGGTCGGCAAAGAGATCGTGGGCATTCTCGAGCGAGAGGAGCACCGAGAGCGATTCGGGCGTCGTCACGAGCCCGTCGGGCCAGCGCTTGCGGAGCCGGCTGCGCTCGGCGGCGGTCGAGTCGCCGGTGCGCAGCGCCACTTGCCAGCGCGGAGACCGTCGCCGCGATGACGAAGCAGGTCCCTTGTCGGCCCCGGCCAGCCAGTCGGCGAGGTCGGGGAGGGGACGGTCGAGCGACCGGAGGGTGTCGGCGGCAAGCGCCCGCAGCGGCGTGATCCAGACGACCCGTGGCCCACTGCCGACCGGCCGCTCATCGACCGCCCCCGCCTCCTCTCGCGCCATGGCGCGGCGGCGGCTATGGGCCAAAGCCCCGAGCCAAGCGGCGAGGGTTTTGCCGGTGCCCGTGGGGGCATGCACCAAGCCACTTCCCCCCGCCGCGGCGGCCCGCCACACCTGCTCCTGAAACGGAAAAGGCTTCCATCCCAGAGCCGCGAACCAGCGCCGAAGCGCTTGCAGATCAGCAGGAAATCGGCCCACGCCCCCGAGGGTCATTCGCCCTCCTCCCAGAGCCTGGTCTGGCGGTCGCCAGGGGGGGAGATCGGCCGTAGGGCGCGGGGTGACCGCGGGGCGTGGGGCGCCGGCGGGAGAGACGGAAGCGGCTCGATAGGAGCGACGAGCGCGCGGAGATCGGCGAGCGTGCCAGCCTCGGCCGGCGACTTGTCTTTCCGCCAGCGGACGATCCGCGGGAAGCGGACCGCCACCCCCGACGCATGGCGAGTCGATTCCGCCACCCGCTCGAAGGCCAGCTCCATGACAAGGGTGGCCGTCACCCCCCGCCACGGTCCCTTCTTCTCGAGCGTCGTCGCCCGAATAATCCGGTCGACCTCCGTCAGCTCCTTGTCGGTGAGCCCGGAGTAGGCGTTGGCGATCTTCACGAGGCGACCGTCGTGCCAGACGCCGAAGGTGTAGTCGGTGTGGAGGCCGGCGCGACGGCCGTGGCCTGCCACCGCGCCGATGAGAACCGCGTCGATCTCGAGCGGGTCGATCTTCCACTTCCACCATTCACCGCGGGTCCGCCCGACCCCATAGGCGCCGTCTTGGCGCTTGAGCATCACCCCCTCGACGCCCCGATCGCGCGCGGTCGCGCGGGCGCTTGCCACGGCAGCCCAGTCGGCAGGGGCAAGGACGGGCGAAAGGAGAAAAGGCTCGCTCTCGCGGGCCGGTGAGGGAAGGGGATCGCCCGCCATCGGCGTCTCGAAGACCGGCCAGCCCCGCGCCGCGGAAAGCGTCTCCAGCTGCCGGCGTCGCTGGCCGAGGGGCTCGGTGCGAAGGTCGACGCCGTCGGCCTCGAGGAGATCGTAGGCGAGGAAGGCGACCGGAAGCTCGGCGATGTCGCGGCGGGTGGGAGCCTTGCGATGGAGCCGTTTGGAGAGCTTATCGAAGCCGAGCTGGCGGCCCCCACGGACGACGAGCAGCTCACCGTCGAGGACGGTGCCGTCAGGGAGGCGCTCCGCGGCGGCGACCACCTCGGGGAACCGATCTCCGACGAGCTCCTCGCCGCGCGTCCAGAGCGCCGTCTCCCCGCCGCGGCGCACGAGCTGCGCCCGCGCCCCGTCCCACTTCCATTCCACCTGCCAGTCCGCCACAGCGCCGAGCATGGCCGGAGGCTCGTCGAGCGGCGCGGCGAGGAAAAATGGGTAAGGGCGGCGCGACGTGGCGGCGGCGGTGGGGTTGAGAAGCTCGAGATAATCCTCCGCCGTCTCCAGCCGCGCGGCGACGAGGCGCTCGAGGATCTCAGCCGGCTCAACGCCTGCCACGACGGCGAGCGCCCGGGCCACGAGCGTCCGCGATACGCCGAGGCGGAGGCCGCCGGTGAGGAACTTGTGCCACACGATCCGCTCCGCGGGGCCGAGGCCGCGCCACACCTCCTCGACCATCGAGCGTTTCCGCCCCTCGTCTGCCTCGGCGCGGACAGAATCGACCGTTCCGCGGAGGCAATCGGCAAGCCCCCCCCACTCCGTGGCAGCTGCCGTCCCGGGGCCCGCCACCGGCTCTGGAAGGAGCAGCGCGAGCGTCTCGGCCAGATCGCCGACGTGGGCATAGCACTCCTCGACGAGCCAGTCGGGGATCCCCGCCACTTCGGCCGCCCAGGCCCTCAAGCTCGCCGTCGACACCGCCCGCGACTGCCGCCCCCCGCAGAGAACCCGGACGGCTACGGCGCCGTCGCCGGGAGGGACAGCGTGGAAATAGTCGACGAGCAGGGCCTCCTTCTCGGAGGTCTTCGTCGTCGCATCGAGACGCCAGGAGAGATCGGTGAACCGCTTCACGGCAGCTCGCTCCGGGGAGCAGGATCGACAGCCGCCCCGTCATCGGGAACGCTCGCTTCCCGTTCCCGATCTCCCTCGGCACCGGTTTCATCACCGGTCTCATCGCGATCGGGCTGCTCCCCGGTGAACCGGGTCGCAAGGACGTCGGCCTCGAGCCCCCGGCCACGGAGGAAGCGGGCAAAGGCCTCGGTCGAGCCGTGGGTGACGAGCACACGCCGCGCGCCGGTCGCCTCGACGGCGGAGACGAGCCCGGGAAAGTCGGCATGATCGGAGACGACAAACCCCTTCCCGAAGCCGCGGCGGCGGCGGATGCCCCGGACGGTCATCCACCCCGAGGCCTGGGCCACCGCCACCTCGCCGAAGACGCGCAGCCACCCGCTCCCGGCGACCGACGGCGGCGCGATCACGAGCGCCCGCCCCTGGCCGACGCGCTTGGCTCTTGCCGGCACCGCGTCGATCGGCGGGAGCCGGACGCCACTGTCCCGATAGGCGCGGACGAGTTTCATGACGGCACCGTGGCCATGGATCGGGCCGATCGACGCATCGACCATCGCGGCGAGCCGCTGCGCCTTGCCGAGGGCATAGGCGAGGAGGACGCTCGTTTTCCCTTCCGCCTGATTCGCCCGCCACCAGGCGTCGATCTCTGCAGCTATTGTGTCCGGTGCGGGCCAACGGTAAATCGGCAGGCCGAACGTCGACTCGGTGATGAAGACATCGCAACGCACCGGTTCGAAGGGAGCGCACGTCGGGTCGGGGGCGGTCTTGTAATCGCCGCTGACGACCCACACCTGCCCTTGGTGCTCGACGCGGACCTGCGCCGACCCGAGCACATGGCCGGCCGGATGGAGCGACACCTTCACCCCGTTGACCGTCGTCGATTCGCCGTAGCGGAGCGTGTCGATCGGCACGGTGCCGCCGAGACGGCTCCGCATCACGAGCTTGCCGGGGGCAGCGCAGAGGTAGCGATCAGACCCCGACCGGGCATGATCGGCGTGGGCGTGGGTGATGACGGCCCGTGGCACCGACCGCCAAGGGTCGATCCAAAAGTCCCCCGCCGGGCAATGGAGCCCGGCATCGCTCACCACGAGAAGATCCGCCATTCGCGCCCGCCTCCCGCCACTGCGAGCGAAACCGCTCCGGTGGCAGAAATCCTAACAGCGCGGGAGCCCGTTCCTCTCCCGTTGCGGAACGTCAGCGATAGGCCTGATTACCGACGGCGGGAAAGCGGTAGCCCCCCATGCCGAGCGGGGCGTAGGTCGGCCAGTCGCCAGGGCGGACGCCCGGTTGCGTGCCGTAGACGGGCCAGGTGGGCGTGCGGGGGAGCGTCGGCGGGACGAAGTATTTCGGCCGCTGACGAACACCGGTCGAGTACGGAGAGCGGCCGGGAAGGAAGGGGGCCTGCCGCTGGGGCTCGCCATGCCCCATCGGCTTGGCCCGGCCGACGCCGCGCGGTTCGCCCCAGCCGGTCCGCGGCATCATCGCCCCATCATCGGCCCGGACGACGACGACCGAGGCCACGAACCAAATCAGCGACCCGATGAGGATCCGCAGCGCCCGTCCGTTGTCACTGCGATCGGCCAGAAGGCTGGCGAGTTGGCGAACAGGGGCGGTGGACATCGGCGACTCCGGGACACGACGCAAACGACATCTGGGGCATCGACCGGCCCGCGCGTTCCACTTCGGGGAAACCTCCCACGCACCGGAGATGCCGGTTTGTTGGAATGGTGCGGCAAGACGTGTTGTACGTGCGGCGGGGCGAGTCCATACGCCTCGGAAATCAGACTGCGAGCGCAACGTCGACAACTCGGCGAGGGGTTGCCCGTGCCCCGGGAGCCGGCCTCGACGGCAAGCGCAGCCATGGATGGCGAAGCGCAGGCGACGCGGAGAGAGCGGAGGCCCCGGAGGGCCGGAGCGAACGTCCGGCGACGGGGTGCGGGCAACCCCGAAGCCTGCCGCAGCGGCCGCGAAGCCCTTCCGCGCTCCCCCAAGAATAGCCCTTACGTCGATCCGCTCCCCGCCCAGCGGAACTTCACCGGCATGTCAAACACCTTCTCAAACAGATCGGTGCGTCGCTCCGCCCCCCACAGGTCGACCTGCGGATCCTGATCGGCCACCGCTTCGAGCGTCACGCTCTCGTGGTCGACATGGACGACCGCATCGCGGACCTGCTGCGACCGGCTCCGGTCGAGGCCCCCGGCGAGGCGGAGGACGGCCGCCATGCCGAGCACGCGGCGTTGGTCGGAGGGGGTGAGGCGGAGGAGGTTTTCGTGCTTCTTCTTCGGATGCGCGCCGCGGTGATAGCGGGCGACGTTGGCGATCAGTTCCAGGTCGTGGGCCCGGATCCCGGGGAGACGGCTGTTGCGGATGAGGTGGTAGCTGTGCTTGTGGTGCTTGTCGTAGTTGATGACGTAGCCCACATCCTGGAGCCGGGCGGCACACTCCAGAAGGATTCGATCGGCGGGATCGAGGCCGAGCGGCTCGGTGAGTTGCTCCCAGATCCGACCGGCAAGCGAGGCGACGGCCCGGCCATGCTCGACCTCACCCGAACAGGCCGACGCCAGCCGTTCGATCGCCGCGTCACGGAGCGCGGCATGGTCGACAGGCGCCTCGTTGGCGCCGAGGACGTCCTCGAGCATCTCGCGGACAAGCCCGTCGCGGACGCCGCGTGTGTGGACGACGAGGGTGTTGACCCGGAATCGCTTGAGAAGCCCGTCGATGATCGTCAGGCCGGCGATGATGATGTCGGCCCGATCCGGCGTCATGCCCGGCAGGGCCCGCCGCGCCCGCAGCGGCAACTTCCGCAACCGATCGAGGAGGTGGCGGATCTCGGCGTGCGAGACGCGGTAGCCGGGGACGGGGAGATCGCTCTCCCCCTTCGAGGCCATCACCAATTCGGCGACGGTCGTGAACGTGCCGCCGGAACCGACGAGGAAGTGGGGGGCAAACATCGGCCGCGACGTCTTCTTCTTGAGCGTCGTCGCCACCTCCTCCTCGAGGGCGAGGAACTTGACCGGATCGGGGGGATCGCCGCTGCCGAAGCGCTCGGTGAGGCGGACGGCGCCGAGCGTCGTCGGGTAGATCGCCTCAATGAGGTTGCCGGTGGCGAAGACGATCTCGGTGCTGCCGCCACCGATGTCGGCGACGACGACGTTCTTCCCGGTGAGATCGATGGCGTGTTGAACGCTCGAGAACGCCAGCCGCGCCTCCCGTTCGGAGCTGATAACCTCGATCTCGATCCCCACCTCGTCGCGGACGCGGCGGCAGAAGTCGGGCCCGTTGCGGGCCTCGCGAACGGCGCAGGTGGCGATCGTCCGCAGGTTGGTCACCTGATATCCGGCGGCGATCTCCCGGAAGCTCCGCAGCGCCTGGATCGTGCGGGCCATCGACTCGTCGTCGAGTTCCCCGGAGGCGACACTGCGGCCCAGGCGCGTCGGCTCCCGTTCCTCGTCGAGGATCCGGTAGGCGCCGCCGCGGAGGGCCTCGGCGACGAGCATCCGCACGCTGTTCGACCCGATGTCGATCGCCGCCAGACGGCTGGTTAGATCGGGCGAGAGGTAGATCTGCTTGTCGTCGGTCATCGGTGGTGAAGATCCGTGGTGTCCGCGGCAGCGGGGCGTCATCCGAAGCTGGGATTCATGGGCTGGGATACATCGTCACGACTTCATGATAGCGTCGCCACGAAGGGCCCTCCCCGCGGGAAAGCTGGCGTAGGCTACACTTTAGGAGCGTCTCGCCTCCGCGTGGCCACCGTCGTTTGCCAGTCCTCGTTCCCACGATATTTCTCCCTCCCTTGCCGCACTTTGCCGCCCCGCGTCTGCTTGCCGCCGGCCCCCGTTGGCAACCGGGCCGCGCTTCCTGCGCGGTGACCGTCGGCAACTTCGACGGCGTCCATCTCGGCCACGCCGCCATCGTCGCCCGGCTCCTCGAGGCAGGCCGGCGTCTCGGGCTGCCGACCGCGGCGCTGACCTTCGATCCCCATCCCGCTCTGATCCTCCGTCCCGACGCGGCCCCGGCGGCGCTCTCGACCCCTGATCGCCGTGCCGGGCTGCTCCTCGATCTCGGCGTCGATGCGGTCCTCGTCCAGCCGGTCGATCGGGCGTTCCTCGCGCTGCCGGCCGCCGCCTTCTACCGGGAGGTCCTCCGGGGCGCGGTCGGAGCCGCTGCGATCGTCGAGGGGCCCGACTTCCGTTTTGGCGCCGATCGGGGGGGCGACCTCGCTTTGCTCGGGTCACTCGCCGCCGATGACGGGGTGGAGCTGATCACCGTCGCCCCGCTCGAGCGGGGCGGGGAGGCGGTGTCGAGCTCGCGGATCCGCCGGCTGATCAGCGCCGGCGAGTTCGAGGCCGCGAGCAGCCTGCTCACGGCCCCGTACCGGGTCGACGGGCTCGTCGTCCATGGCCAGGCCCGGGGGCGGACCCTCGGCTTCCCCACGGCCAACCTCGAAGGGATCGCCACGCTCCTTCCGGCCGCCGGGGTCTACGCCGGCCTCGCTCATCCCGCCGCGCCGCCAGCCGGGGCAGGGGGGAAGCCGCGTTCACCGTACCCGGCCGCCATCCACATCGGCCCGAACGTGACGTTCGGTGCCACGGGGGTGACCGTCGAGGTCCATTGCATCGGCTTCGATGGCGATCTCTACGGCCAGCGTCTCGACGTTGACTTCCTCGCACGGCTCCGTGACACTCGCCGCTTTGAATCGCTCGACGACCTCAAAGCCCAACTGGCGACCGACGTCGCCCGGGCCGGGGCCGCCGCGAGCCGATCCCCCGGCGAGCGTGCCGGCGGCTGACCGGGGTGTTCGTTCCTTCTTCCTCTGCGGAGCTTCCATGGCCTCGACGCGTCTCGACTGGGCAGCCCTCGTGGAGGTGTTGCGGAACTGCCAGAAGGTGGTGCTGACGAGCCATGTCCGCCCCGACTGCGACGCGCTGGGGAGCGAGCTAGGCATGCTCGGAATCCTCGAGGCGATCGGCAAGGATGTCCGCATCGTCAACGCCCAGGC
>Ga0007791_10000832_pt1 | contig 10574 bp, 11 predicted proteins | sample CryBogmetaGMA05M_FD_60368 | JGI IMG/M metagenome (GOLD analysis project Ga0007791, IMG submission 60368) | Freshwater microbial communities from Crystal Bog, Wisconsin, USA - MA0.5M | ecosystem: Environmental > Aquatic > Freshwater > Lake | place: Crystal Bog, Wisconsin, USA | collected 2009-07-06 | reverse complement strand
TACCTCGACGAACTCGATGCTTTTGTAGAGAGCGATAAGTTCGTTCCACCATCACCGCCGAAGAAGAGTCTCAAAGAACAATATCGTGATGTAAAAAATTCGATAATTCGATGGAAGAACAATAGGGTTGATGAATACCCAGAAGATGGAGCAGCGCTATGAGTCAGAGTTATACAGGTCTGGAGTTTCGTTGGGGAATTATTAGTACAGGCGGAATTGCAACTGCATTTGCGCGTGACCTTTCCTACCTCAATAATCATGTAGTCAAGGCAGTTGGCTCACGTGCTCGTCAACCGGCTCAGGATTGGGCGATGGAATTTCCTGGGTGCAAGGCCTACGGTAGCTACGAAGAACTTGTGAACGATCCAGATATTGATGCAATCTATGTTGCAACTCCCCATACGTCACATGTTGCAAATACCATTCTTGCGCTCAATGCAGGTAAGCCCGTTCTCTGCGAAAAACCTTTCGCCATCAACGCAGATGAAGCGCGTCAGATGCGTGATGCAGCAAAGCAGAACAATGTGGCGCTTATGGAAGCTATGTGGACTCGCTACCTTCCGCATATCTATAAGGTCCGCGAAATACTCGCGAGTGGCGTTATTGGAAAAGTAATCGCACTCGAAGCTGACCATGGTCAGAGACTTGCAGATTATTCAAATCCACGTCACTGGGAGCCAGAACTTGCAGGAGGCGCACTCTTGGATCTTGGCATCTATCCCGTCTCATTCGCTCATATGGTCTTAGGAACTCCTCAGAAAATCACTGCGACTGCCTCTTTCACAGATAAAGGTGTCGACGCTCAAACCTCTGCAATCTTTGACTACTCAACAGGCGCACAAGCTGTGCTCTCAACGACTCTCTCTGCAAAGACACAAAACACCGCATTCATCTCAGGAGAACTGGGTCGCATCGAAGTCGAGACAGTTTTCTACTCACCTACATCAGTGAAAGTGATCATGCACGATGGCTCTGTCACGCAGTATCCAAACCAATATCAAGGTCATGGTTTGCGCGAACAAGCCCAGTACTTCTCGGAACTTATTCAGAGAGGCGAGAAAGAGTCTTCACTCTTAAACCTGGATGAGTCAATCTCAATTATGGAATCACTCGATGAGATTCGTAAGCAGATTGGTTTGATCTACCCGTCAGAACGTTAGAGACGAGCTAGGTCAGCGACGCCCACTAACCCGGCTTCATTTCCCAGAGATGCTGCGATGATCTTTGGGTTCGGGTGCTTTCCTACAAATGGCATAAATCGTTCAAGAGCTGCTCGTGTAGGTTGCAGCAGGATTTCACCTGCATCGATTACTCCCCCACCAATGACCACACATGCGGGGTCAAGGATTACCGATAGCGTCGCAATACCCGCACCGAGCCATTGACCGGTTGTATTAAATGCCGCGAGTGCAACTGCATCACCATCGCGCGCAGCTTCAGTGATTGCCTGCCCCGTCAATCCATCTATCGTTCCATCACCGCGCGAAAGCAGATTGCGTGCAATGTCAGGACTTGCTGCAATGGCCTCGCGGGCATGACGCAATAACGCATTACCTGATGCATACTGTTCAAAACATCCTCGAGCTCCGCAACCGCAGAGATGGCCATCAGGAACGACACGCATATGTCCGATCTCCGCTGCTACTCCAAATGCCCCACGATAAAGATCGCCATTAACAACAATTCCACCGCCGATGCCTGTTCCAACGGTGAGCATCAAGAGATGATCGATTCCGCGACCCGCACCAAAACGTGCCTCGCCCCATGCCGCAGCATTGGCATCATTTTCAATGACTACTGGCAGTCCAATTAACTGCGTTAAATCTGAATCTAAATCGACGCCATTCCATCCAGCAATATTGGGTGTGGCGAGCATCGTCTTTCGATCCGAAGAGACAAACCCTGCTGCAGAGACTCCGACAGAATCGATCGTGAAATCGGCTATCAATTCTTTCGCCACATCTGCTATCGCACGAGTGAGTGCCGCGCCACCTTCGCGCGGAGTATCCCGTCGAGCTAATTTTAAGACTTTACCGTTTTGGTCAACGACACCACCTAAAACCTTGGTACCACCAACATCAACACCGATTGTGAAACTCATTTATGAAACTCGCGCTGCTAACTCTTTCAACGCGCTATCGATAGTCTGTTGCTGCGCCTTTGTAATCATCATGGATGGAACTGGGAGTGAGACAGCCACCGTGAGTTCATAGGTCACTTCTGTTGAGTCCTCGTCTATCGCTCTGAGGATATATGCGCCATCCATCTGAGTGAGTAAGTCTGCTTCATCTAATGAGAATGAGAGAGACGATGGAGCAGCGCTCCAGTCGTAATCCAAAGTAACGCGATCTTTCATCATCCCTGCATCAATAGCTAACTTCGCCTTCAATACTCTGTTCGAGGAATCTCGCTCGAGTACATCGGCCTTCTTGATGGATGTAAGCCACTCGGGATAGGCATCGACGGAGAAGAGTGCTGCCTCCACGTCGGCTAGTGGTGCATCAATGATTACCTTAGATACGCTTTTATCAGACATAGGCGTAAGGCTACCAAGATTTAAAAGTATCTCACCCAGCCTTCAATCTTCCCTTTCTATGCCTCCCCCCAGTACCGTAACGCCATGAACGAGATCACCAATCCTGCAGTCCTTCCCGCAGCTACTGCGGGAAATCTCACCAACCTCATTGCAGAGCGCGCATGGTTTGAACCAAATCGAATCACGATGTCACGTCCACTTGGCGATGGTTGGCAACCACTAACAGCGCAGCAAGTGGAAGAGGAGATTCGCGCGACCGCAAAAGGTCTCATCGCTTCAGGAATTCAAATCGGTGATCGTGTCGCGATCATGGCGCGCACTCGTTACGAGTGGACTATTTTAGATTTTGCAATCTGGTATGCCGGAGGTTGTGTTGTACCAATCTATGAAACTTCCTCTGCTGAGCAGGTAGATTGGATTCTCAATGACTCAGGTGCCGTCGCAATTATTGTAGAAACACCTACTCACCGCGAACTTGTCAGCCCTGTATTGCCATCACATACTCAACGTATTTGGGTTATGACAGAAGATGTATTGGAAGAACTACGTTCATCAGGAGCACACATATCCGATGAGGAGATCGAAAAGCGCAGAAATGCAGTTGTCCCTTCAACACTGGCTACTCTCATCTACACATCAGGAACGACCGGACGTCCTAAAGGAGTTCAACTGACTCACTCGAACTTTCTGTCAGAGTGTGGAAATGTTGTGGCTGCGGCAAGTGATCTCTTCCTCAAACCAGGTGGATCTACGCTCCTATTCCTACCTGTTGCCCACGTCTTTGGTCGCATGGTGCAGATCGGTGCAATTAATGCAGGGCTTCACTTAGCTCATTGCAGTGATCCTGTTGGTCGCCTTCAGCCAGATCTTGCTTCTTTCAAACCCACATTCGTTCTCGCAGTGCCGCGTATCTTTGAAAAAATCTTTAACGGTGCAGAAGCCAGGGCTGATGCTGCCGGAAAGGGAAAGATTTTTAGGAAGGCAGCCGCCGTCGCTATTGCCTACAGTGAAGGCCGAGATAAACGAGGGATTAATCCACTCTTAACTCTTCAACATGCGCTCTTCGACAAGCTTGTCTACTCAAAGATTCGCCTCGCTATGGGCGGTTCTGTAGAAGCTGCTATCTCAGGTGGCGCTCCGCTCGGGACGCGACTTGGACATTTCTACCGCGGAGCAGGCATAACAATTCTAGAAGGTTATGGGCTTACCGAGACAACTGCAGGTGCAACTCTCAACGTTACAGATAATTTACGCGTTGGTTCCGTTGGTCGTCCGATTCCTGGAACCTCGATCAAGATTGCAGATGATGGTGAGGTCCTCATCAAAGGCGCCATAGTGATGCGTGGATATTGGCAGAATGATGCAGCCAATACCGAAGTTTTTGATGGCGAATGGTTTAAATCTGGCGACTTAGGTCGCCTCGATGATGAGGGATTCCTCTACATTACTGGGCGCAAGAAGGAGTTGATCGTTACCGCTGGCGGAAAGAATGTTGCGCCAGCAGTACTCGAAGATCGCCTTCGTGCCCATCCACTCGTGAGCCAATGTATGGTCGTTGGAGATAATCAACCATTTATCGCATCCTTGATTACGATTGATCAGGATATGCTCAAAGGCTGGATTGCAGCGAATAATAAATCTGGCGCTACCTTGGCAATGCTCGTAAGCGATCCTGATTTACATGCCGTCATTCAGACTGCCGTAGACGAAGCGAACAAGGCTGTTTCCAAGGCTGAGTCCATTCGTAAATTCACAATCCTTGCGAACGATTTCACCATTGCAGGCGGTGAGCTAACTGCGAAGTTATCCCTGAAGCGCCATGTTATTTCAGAGCGCTACGCAGATGAAATAGCAGCCCTCTTTGTAAAGTAATCAAGAAACGGTATCGCGATGGATCTACCATCCTCTGAGAGAGTCAGTGTGGCTCGCGAGCTCCACGATGGAATAGCTCAAGATTTGGTAGGTATCGGATACTCGTTAGATTTGCTCCTTTCAGAAAGTTCATTAAGTAATGTAACGAGGAGCCAAATACGCAGCACCCGCCTGCAGATTGATACCTTAATCTCGAAAGTTCGCACGGAGATTCTCCGCCTGCGCAACCCTGATTCATCCTCATTCGCTTCTCGACTCGAGAAAGTCATTGCAGCCACAGGACTTGGTGAGATTCTCTCTTTTTCGCTCGATGAAGTTGATCTCACAGATCTCCAAGCATCCGAACTGATTGCAATCGCTACGGAAATCCTACGGAATATCGAAAGCCATGCTGGGGCTACCCATGTAGTAATAAATCTCTATCCCATTAACAATCGCACATGCCTAGAAATCAGCGATGACGGGATTGGAGGAGCGCAGATGCAACTTGGCCACTATGGACTGCAGGGAATTGTCGAGAGAGTAGAGATTCTCGGGGGAAATATTACAATCGAAAGCTTTGAGGGAACACGCATCGCAATCTTGATATGACCGACCGAATTGTCGCGCTCATCATCGATGATCACGCAGTTGTACGTGAAGGTATCTCCGCATTACTCAACAAGCAGGACCGATTCACAATCCATCACTCCGCCTCAATCAAAGAGGGGCGAGCTTTTATCGCTCTACACAATCCAGATCTCATAATTGTAGATATCAATCTTCCCGACGGAAATGGCTTGGAAATTGTTCAATGGGTTAGATTGCTTAAACCAGATGCGGCGATTGTTGTCCTGAGCTTGAACGAGGAAGATGAGTATGTGATCGGCGCGATGAAGGCGGGAGCTAGCTCATTTGTAAATAAATCTGAGCCACTCGGAATCTTGATGGCGCAGATTGAGGTCGCACTCAAAGCCCCACAGGTATTTGCTGCTACTTCAATCTCGGGCGCCTTAATTCGTAACCACGAAAGTTTCGGACTATCTCAACGTGAACTCCAAATTCTCTCCCAGCTCCACCATGGTGAAAGTCTGAAGGAGTTTGCAGATTCATTATTTATCGCTGAGTCAACTCTCAAGAAGCATCTTTCCTCGATCTATCAAAAGCTCTCGGTGAGAAATCGAATTCAAGCAATTGCTAAAGCTCGTGAGGCGGGCATATTAAAGCAGTGACGCAAAGCGAGCGGACCACAAATTCCAATTCCACTCATCAATAACCCATTGACGTCCCCGCGCACCCATCTGCTCCGCAAGCACTGGTTGTGAAAGGAGTGTGATGGCCGCAGCTGCAACTGCCGCGGAAGAAGTGCCATCTACAGCGAATCCAGTTTCATCTTCAAGAACTGCGTCTGGTGCACCACCAGAGATTCCCCCAATGACAGCGAGGCCACAGGCGCTAGCCTCGAGATAAACAATTCCTAAACCTTCAACTTCAAGACCTGCCAAGCGAGATCTTGAAGGCATTGCAAAGATATCGCCTACACAAATATAACGAGGTAAATCTGCGTGTTGAATTCGCCCAATGAAGGTGATGTTTTGTGCAACATTGAGTTTACTTGCCCGTTTGAGAAGATCATCTTTATATGGCCCTTCACCAACGAAGAGAATGTGTGCATTGGGAATTTCTCGCAATATTTCGGGCAGAGAATCAATTAAGGTGTCCTGTCCTTTACGGTGAACTAATCGCCCTACGCTCACGATGACCTTCTTATCATGGAGTTTCAACTCTCTGCGAAGGTTCGCAGCACCCAAGTGAGGAGCGAAGTGCTCAGTATCGATACCAGGTGCCATTTTTACCATGGCATCTTCTGCGCGAGTTGACAGCGAACGAGCAATGTTGCTGCGAGTAAATTCACCAAGATAGGTCAGATGATCAACGCTATTTCCAATTCGGCGCATCATCCAGGTAAATGGCCATACTTTCGACCACCAGACTTCGTGGCCATGGGTAAGCGCAACGATTCTCTGAGCCCCATTTCTTCGAAGTGCAGGTGCCATGAGAGCCAGTGGGGCAGCTGCACCAAAGAAGACACTCGAAATACCTCTGGCTTTAAGAAGCGAACAGACCGATCTACTGACACGTGGGGTTGGAAGAAGGATTGTGGATCTATCGCGAATTACTTCCACACCAAATTTTTGTAGCCATTGTGCGTCAAATGGGATTGAGCCATCCTGGGATGAGGTGTAGACAATGACAGAACCAAATGGCAGGCGTTCGATGAGACCAATAACAAATGTTTCGATTCCGCCGGCGCGAGGTCCAAAATCATTTGTAATACAGAGAATCTTCGTAATCTGTTCGCTATCTCGAGTCATTAGAACCGGCGAACAGCAACGAGTGGTTTATGTCCGATAATCGCCGGCGCAACCTTTACTCTCGAACCAGAACGTGGCGCATGCACCATCTTTCCGGAACCTACATAGATTCCAACGTGTGAGACAGGGCGGCCAAAGAAGAGAAGATCGCCAGGTTGCTTCTGATTCAGTGGGATTGACTTTCCCATTCGAGCTTGCGCTGCAGATGAGTGTGGAAGTGAGACGCCAGCTGCCTCGAAGGCGCGCATTGTCAATCCTGAGCAATCCCAGTAGATCATTCCATCTGCGCCGAAGACATACTTATCTCCGATCTGTTTGAAAGCGAATTTCAGCGCAATGCCAGCACGACCAGAAACTCCAGCTGCACTCTTCGCTGCAGCTAACGAAGATGCCTGATCGGCATCCTCTTCATCCAAGGCGAGTTTTGCTAAACGTTCTCGATCTTCCTTCTTTAAGGTGGCAAGAAGCGCTTGAGCCTGCGCAAGCTTTGCAGATGCTAGAGCGCTCCTCTCTGAAAGTTTCTTTTGAAGGACCTTCACCTGTGCTAGGCGATCACTGACAGTCAGAGATGTTGCATTCAAAGATTGTTCCGCACTTTGAAACTTTCGGAGTTGAGTCGATTTGCGCCGAGTAATCGCGTCGAGTGATCCTGCCGAGGAGAGATAAAGAGAAGGATTTGAGGAGAAGAGGAGTTCCAAACTTTGGCTGATAGATCCAGATTTATATTGCTCAACTGCAATTGATCCAAGCGACTTAGAGATCGCATCAACAGTCTTCCCCTGTACCGCAGCCTGCGCCTGGATACCTGCCAAACTTCGGGTCAGGGCAGCTAATTTCACCTTTGCCTCTTGCGCTCCTTCTGCAGCTGTCGTCGCGTCATCTTCATATTGACGAACTTGTGCTTGGACTTGAGCAAGAGTTTGTGCAGCCGATGCGTTAGTCGCGAAGAAGAATTGTGAGATGAGAGCGATGCTAGTTAACAGTGCTGTAGCGCTCAATCCTCTTCTCATGTTTTAAGGCTAACGCCCCTCAGTATCGATTTTCAATTTGGAGCGAGGAATTTCGCTGATAAAAGGGTGAGAAATTCAATATTGTTAGCGATATGGCCGTAACCGTCACGTTGGTAGTGGGACGCGATGGATCGACCTCAAAAGATGGAACATCGGCCGGAATATCCAATAAGGCAGATAGAACTTCATTTCTGGCGAGAAGACGCACCGCCGATTGCATCCTGATTGGCGGATCAACTGCTCGACTTGAACCGTATCACCGCACACCTGTACCAGTTGTTGTAATTTCACGAAGTTTAATAAATCCACTTGCTGATAATCGCTTGGCTCATTGTTGGAATCTCTCCCCGACTGCAGCCCTTGATCAGGCGATAGAGACTTTTGGTCCGGAGATTCATATAGAGGCCGGTATCTCAATCGTTCATCAATTGATTGGTGCTGGACGGGTTGATTTACTCGAACTCAGTATCACTGAAATTGTCGGAGGCGATCACGTCATCGATATAGATGAGCTACTCGGACATTTCACAATCCTTCGAGATGAAAAGATTGAAGGCACACGGTTTATCTCTGGAAGTGTGAAAAAGTAAACTAATTAAAAGCCGAGATAATTGAAACTCCAGCGACCGCAAGAACTACTCCAACGTATTGCACTTTATGGAGGCGCTCATGTAGAAAGAAGAATGCTAAGAGTGCGGTAACAATTGGATAGAGCGATCCGAGAACCATTGCAATTGAGACAAGTCCCTTTGTGGTTGCAACTCCCAATAAGAGATTCGCTGCAAAATCTGAAACACCTATAAAGATCAAGAGTGGAAGTTCGCTCTTGCCCAAACCTCCGATGCTTCTAAAGCGGAGGAAGAGAAGAGCACCGATGATGAAGGTGGTAGCTCGCATCGTGGTCATTGTCATCAAGGCGCTACTCTGCGAACCGATTGCCATGCAGACAAGCGCTGCTCCGAAGAAGATTGCTGCGCTGAGAGCGAATAGCAAAGGTTTGAGAGGAAGGCCATGTGAAAATTCCGGACCGCTTGCTAGGAATCCTCCAACTAGTGCGATTGAGATTCCTATGGTGAGAATTGTTGAGAGATGATCGCCTTTGATAGATAAGGCGTAGGCAAGTGGAATCAGCGCACCAAGTGAGCTGATAGGAGATACAACTCCCATGCGACCAGTAGAGAGTCCCGAGTAAAGGCTCATGAGACCTACATATCCAAAGAGGCCAGCAAAGATTCCAGCAACAAAGTAGCCGCCAGAACCCCACGCGGTTGCGCTCCATGCGTGCGAGATGAGAACTAAAACTATTCCGGTAATAAAGCCGATGGCCTGAGTTGTAGCAAGAACTGCAATCGCTGGGAATCTTTTACTTAATTTGCCGGCCTGGTAATCGGCGCTACCCCAGAGCGCGCTCGAGAGAAGCGCGAGAAGGGTCGCCATGGAGAGGACTCTACACGCTGACTTTCTCAGCCTCCCACTTACATGGGCCCTTCAACTTTAGAATTAAGCAGTGAAACCATCCTTTAGCTTTGATGAATTAGTCGAACTGCTGAGGACCTTTACCCCACGTGATGAAATCGTTCTCGAAGAAGTTCCTGCTCCCCAAAAATTGGCAACACACTCATTTGCATTTACTGCAGATATTTCCAATGGAGCTCTTGGAGAAAGTGAAGCAGAAGTTGCATCAGGTCGATTTGTCGTTCTGCACGAGCCCGGTGGGCAAGATACGTGGGAAGGTGATTTCCGCTGCGTTACCTTTATGCGCGCAGATGTTGAAAGTGAGATGCAGGAAGATCCTCTTCTTCCTGAAGTTGGATGGAACTGGCTCCTTGATTCATTAGCTTCTACTGGTGCTGATTTCAATGCACCGAGTGGCACTGTTACGCGAGTATCGAGTGCATCCTTTGGAAAACTCGCTCCACGCAATAGTGATTCCGAAATTGAAATTCGCGCTTCTTGGTCGCCTGTGATTAATACCCCCGCAGATTTATTTGCCCACGTTCAAGCGTGGTGCAACTTAATTACTGAGGTTGCAGGACTGCCACCAGTTCCTGAAGGTGTTGCATCGTTAGGTGCAGCTCGTCGCCGTGGGTGATTCCGCCGAATTCCCAGATAACCAGGGCGTATCTGATTTACCGGAAATGCCGGAAGCAACTCCCCTACTTACTCCAGCACTCGGAGTCCCTGAAGTCATCGATACAGAGCATGCATTTGATCAAGCATTAACTGAACTTGCAGCTGGATCTGGTCCATATGCACTCGATGCTGAACGCGCCTCTGGATATAAATATAGCTCTCGCGCATATTTGATTCAGATCAAACGCACAGGTGGTGGTCTCCATCTCATAGATCCGATTCCATTCGGTCCCGGCCATCGCGTATTTCTTGAACTTAATGAATTGATTAAAGAGCAAGAAGTGATTCTTCATGCCAGCACTCAAGATCTACCTTGTCTTCGCGAACTTGGAATTAATCCACGCATTCTCTTCGATACCGAACTCGGTGGAAGAATCGCAGGACTTCCTCGCGTTGGATTGGGCCCACTTCTTGAATCGCTCATGGGCGTCACCTTGGCGAAGGAACACTCTGCTGTCGATTGGTCGCAACGCCCACTACCCCATGATTGGCTTAATTACGCAGCTCTTGATGTTGAACTTCTCGTCGAACTTCGCGACAAGGTCTATCAATTACTTGTTGATGCAAAGAAATGGGAGTGGGCGGCAGAAGATTTCGCAGCGATTATCACGGCGCCTCCACCTCCACCACGTGTAGATCCGTGGCGCCGTACTTCAGGAATGCATAAGG
>Ga0007791_10000829_pt1 | contig 10586 bp, 13 predicted proteins | sample CryBogmetaGMA05M_FD_60368 | JGI IMG/M metagenome (GOLD analysis project Ga0007791, IMG submission 60368) | Freshwater microbial communities from Crystal Bog, Wisconsin, USA - MA0.5M | ecosystem: Environmental > Aquatic > Freshwater > Lake | place: Crystal Bog, Wisconsin, USA | collected 2009-07-06 | reverse complement strand
CGGTTCGGAGAGGTGGCAGAGTGGTCGAATGTACCTGACTCGAAATCAGGCGTACTGTCAAAGGTACCGAGGGTTCGAATCCCTCCCTCTCCGCCAAAAAAATCAATCAGTATTTCTCACGAAGATTTTATTAGCTGCTGCAGCGTAATCATTCATTGTCTTCACAAGCTTGGCGGTTGGACGAACATACTTGATCCGTTTATCAGCCCCATCTAAATAGTGCTCAACCCAGCCGTCATTGACAAACCTAAGATAGTGTCCACGCACTGCTGTATAGGAGTGAGGTACTGAAGCAAAGAGTTCTTTGATTGAGATGTTATTTTTGGCATAGTTATTAATAGCTAAGACAAGAATTAAGTCGTAGGCGATGAGAGAATTTTCTATTGGTAGGTGATCTTTTGTCCAAGTACGCAAGGCAAAAATGCCGCCAATCATTAACTCATGAGTTTTACTAAACATCTATTCAATTTATCAGCTATATAGCTCAATAGATAGCTAAATAGACATCTTAAAAAGATATATTTATATTATTTGAGATCATCAGAATTATTTCTAGAATAGAATGAGTTGATTCTCAATCATCCATGTTTCTAATGAAAACTACTGTTTACCTACCCCTGATTCTTGTTTTTACTTTATTTGCCTGCGGAACTCCCGACAGTGAGTTTGGCGTGTACAAACAATCCGATGGTGCAATTGGAGTCCATGCTCCGAAAGGCGCAAAAGAGGAAGAAGTACAAGCAATGGCTCTATCAGAATGCAAGAAGCTAGGAAAGCAAAATGCTGTAGCTGCTGAGAGCAGGAAAACGGTCAATGACCGTTTTCCGATGACTTATATCTACTTATGCCGATAAGTACTGATAAAACATACCAAGGCCATTAATTAGCTAAGCAGCCATTTCTTAATCGACTTATTGACACACATGGCATCTAAGGCAAGCCCAAAGAACTCAGAGCCATTGGTGACCATACTCTCGATCGCTTCTACTTTTCCAGATTTAATGCCCCGTAAGTAGGTTGCTGCGCGATAGCGTAAAAAGTGCTCTGTTTGGCCCTCTTCGTTTTCGGTAGTGCACAACTCAAGGCTGCCATAGCGCGTTTCTGGATTGATGTTCAAAATAGCTAAGCCCAGTGCACCAATTAATTTATCTGGAACTTGAATAGGCACATAAGAGTAGAGTGAGATCAGCATCTCTTGTTCGTCTACTTCAATAATGTGGTCAATATCGAGAACGTCTTGCTCTGTGAGCTCTGTTTCACCAGAATCGCCACCACCAAAAGTAGATTCAAACTGCAGCATTGCAGTATTACTTCCTTTAGAAATCTCGATCATGTCAGGGTAGCCCAGTAAACCTTTCCACCAGTACATCAAGGTAAAGGTGCAAGGCTTCACTTCTACTAGACCTTTATTAGTAGATTTGGCAAAGTAGAGGCCATAAAACTCATCATCTTTCTCAAGGCCATATTGATCGACTTTGGTAGCTTTTGATGCTGGTTTCTGATTTGTTTTTTTACTGACCTTCTTAGCTGCTAGCTTTTTGACTACGGGTTTCTTGGCAACCCCTTTTCTCACTACTTTTTTTGCTGACTTCTTTACTGCCACTTTTTTGACGACTTTCTTGGCGGGGGTCTTTTTTACCACCTTAGTAGCTACTTTCTTTTTTGCTGTGGATTTCTTTGTAGCCATGGTTTATTACCCTTCTTTTGCTGTTAATGTGCTTCAGTACTGATAGATATTACTGCAAGTTCCTGATAGCTTTAATAAAGACTATATGGGGTTTGTCCTGTTCATGACCAGAGAGGACTTACCATACCGTTGGGCTCGATATAGAATGAATTCGTAATGACTAAAACTCTTAAAATTACTCTAATCACTTTTGCTGCTTTCTTAGCCCTAGTAGGTCTGGGGGCCTGGTATGCCACGGCATCAATTAATCCAACGCAATTAACTCAATTGCTGAGTGCCGCAGTAAAAGAAGCAACCGGACGTGATCTCAAGATTATGGGACCAGTACACCTCAATATCCTGCCTTCAATTGGTGTTCAGGCTGAGCAAGTTACCTTAAGTAATCCATCCTGGGCAAGTCAATCTCAAATGCTCTCTTTAAAGCAAGTGGAGCTCAAAGTGAAGCTATTTCCATTGCTACTAGGGAATGTAGAAATTAGTAGTATTTATCTTGCTGGACTGGATGTTAATTTAGAAACTAACAGGTCAGGAAAAAATAATTGGGAGTTACTCCCGCCAGTAATTCCGGCTGATTCAAAAGCTAGTAGCAGAGCTTCTCAGTCATCATCTGCTGACAGCACTTTTGTGGCAATCGAAGCGATTCACATTTCTGATGCCCGTATTCACTATCAGGATGGCAATAATCCAGTCAGACTAATAGAGATGCCAAAGCTTTCTCTAATAGCTGCTGGTAGTAAGACTGCCATCCTGCTCGACCTTCAGTATGCCAATTACAAACTGGGCCTCAAAGGCAATATAGGCTCGCTCCGTCAGGCTATCGCTGACTGGGATCAGGCTCCCGTTAAGACGAGCCTAGATTTAGCGCTTACTCTGAATGGAAAATCCTTGAGCATCATAGGTAGGGTTGATAAGGAGCCTAAAGTATTGCCACAATTCGATATCAAGCTAGAGTCTAAATTGTTTGACTTGGCTCCACTAGCTGCAGCCTCTCTCGTGTCCTCGGTCGGAAAATCTACGGTAGCAGTAAATCCCGCTAGCACCCAGAGTAGATTTTTCTTTAGTGATAATCCATTGCCGTTTAATTTGTTACCAAATGCCAATGGAGGCATTGCACTCAATATTGATGAGCTCAAGCTACCAAATCAGACGCCTCTGAAGAATGTGAGTGGCACTATCGCATTTAAAGGGGACAAGATTGATGTTAACGATCTGAAGTTTGAGTTAGGTAAAGGTCAGGCCCAGGCACAAATTTCGGTATCACAGATCAGTAGCGCCACCCCGGTAGTCTCTATGAAGATGCTAGCTAAAGGTTTTACTTTGGAGCAAGTAGTTGTTAGTAGCGACTCAAGCGCTAAGGTGAGCGGGGGAGATGTCCAAGTTGCCCTAAATTTATCTGGCAAAGGAAAAAGTTTGCATCAGATAGTTGGAGCTGCAAATGGCGCAGCGCAAATGACAGTGGGTAATGCTCGCATAGACTCGAAGCTGCTAAATGCCGCTGGCGATTTAGCTGTCACCATTATGAATTCACTAAATCCAATGCGTAAACAAAGCACTCAAACTATCTTAGAGTGTGCGGTTGCCTATTTGCCAGTGAGTAATGGCATGGTAAATGTTAAAGATTCAGTTGGAGTAGAGACTGATAAGTTAGATATTGCTTTATCAGGAACAGTCAATCTGAATAGCGAAGCAATTAACCTCAAGATTGAACCTCACCAAAGATCAGGCCTGACTACAGGGATTGATTTAGGAGGCTTAGTTCAGCTTGAGGGAAGTTTGCAAAACCCAAAGATTGGGATTAACAAGGAAGGTGTTATTAATAGTGCCGTGTCTATCGGCTTAGGGTTTTTAACTGGCGGGATTAGCCTTGCTGCAGAGAATGCTAAATCCATGAGCGCCAAGAGGCAGCCCTGCAAAACAGCAATGCACTCTTGGGCGGATATTTATCCTGGATCTAATTAATTCAGTCTTTAGAAAACTAAGCCACTGACAAAGAGGCTAAATAATGAAATAAAGATACTCGCAAAGAGTGCAGTCCAGAAGCTGGAAATCGTGAAGCCACTAACGACTGCGGATACCAGCATTAAAACTAAAGCGTTAATCACCAGCAAAAATAAGCCCATCGTGAATACTGTTAAAGGCAGTGTAAATAGAATAAGTAACGGCTTAACGATGGCATTAGCAAATCCTAAGAGCAAAGCAGCAATAATGAGTGAGCCTCCATCAGCAAAGCGTAAGCCACTAAAGATATAGCTAGCTACCCAAAGAGATAGTGAGGTTAGGCCCCATTGGATTAAAAATAGTGTTAAGTTACCCATGTTTTTCTACCCTTTCTTTTTGTGAGAAGGTTATAGGCTAGTACCTATAGGGCTATCTTATCAGTCAACTAGTAATGCGGGGGGATTTCATCTTTGAGGCTGCTACCACCTCCGCCAGAGCTGCTAGCTTGCTCTTTAATGGCTTTAAGTTCACGGTACAGAAATTCAATTTGTTGCTGTTGCTTATAGATGGTCTCATTCAGTTTCTCGATGAGGTCTTCAGTGAAGCTGAGTTTGATTTCGAGGTTAGTAATACGTTCATCACTCATTTGGGTTTGCCTTTTTATTCTGAGATGAGCTCAAAGCGTCCATCTTCCATTTCTGCTTTTGGCCTAATCCAAAAATCATGGGATTGCATGGATTCATAGACATAAGCTGGATTAAGAGAGGCTTCAATATTGGCCAGTACGACGACTTTATAAAATCCACCTGTCTTTTTATGTCTTAGCCTGCTACCAGGCTTAAAGAGTCCTTCATCAGGGGCGGCCATTTTAGGTTTAGTCATGATGTCAATCCATAATATTGTAGTTAGCGATGATCAGAACATCTTCTTGTAAAGCTTTGGCTGCAAACTTTAACACCTCATGATCTTTGCTCATCAGGATGCAGGGCTTTGCTGTGAAAGCCAAGTCTAAAAAGACTTGATCATCGGAGTCCTGGCAGCGCCAAGGTGAGGGTAAAAGGCTTTCATCACTTAGAACACGAGCCAAAGAGTGCCATTGCAGTAAGATCTTTTTTTGTTCTGCCGTCTCCAAAGAAAATAGGGGTCTAGAGATCACATCTGCAAATTCTTCTAGAGTTTTTGGGCTCGCAAGTGCATCTATTTTTCGCTCAAGCAATGCCTGCTTTATTTGAAGTGCTCTAAAGTCATTGAAGACAAATAGATCCAGCAAAACATTAGTATCAAAGACTACAGATTTCATCTGAAATAAATGACTTAGTCTTGATTGCTGCGCCAAACTTCAGGTGTGATCGTTACTTGTCCCTGATCTGAGGATACATAAGCTTCACCATCTTGAATATTGACATGAATAACCATGCTGCGCTCAACCAATTTATTTAATTCTTTTGCTTGCTCAGCTGGAATGGCGATGATTTGGAGATTACGGGCACGTGTAAGTTTATTGGCAATACCGTCCCACCAAATCTTGCTAGTGTGTCCACCATAGCAATAAACAATAACCTGATCAGATCTGCCACAAGCTTTCAGAATACGGCGATCGTCTGGTTGTCCAATCTCAATCCATAGTTTGATAGCATCAGTGAGGTCTTTAATCCAGAGATCGGGTTCGTCGGTATCACTTAATCCCTTGGTAAAGACTAAATCCTCGTTTGCCTGCAAAGCAAAGGCAATGATTCTGACCATCATTCGCTCCTCAGTTTCAGAAGGATGCTTGGCGATAGTGAGGGAGTGACTGCCGTAATAGTGGCGGTCAGAGTCTGCGACGTGAAGGTCGGCTTTGTGGATAGTTGCGCGAAGAGCCATGCAGCATTATCGCCCTTAAAGTGGGCTATTCATATCCCTAGTATCATTTTGGGAATTAGACCTTTCAAGCGGAATATCTATGCATACTTGGCTTACTCGAAAAATCTGCTATTTTTTGCGCTTAGCTGTTGGATTTCTTTTTATCGGCTTTGGAAATTCGCTCTTAGCAGCGGAAGTTTGGCCTATTAAGCCAATCAAGATCGTAGTCCCATTTTCTCCAGGCAGTGTTCAAGATGCTCTAGCAAGATCCTTCTCTAATGAATTGGGTCAAGCGCTTGGTCAATCGGTTCTGGTTGAAAATAAGGCTGGAGCTGGTGGCACTGTTGGCACTGGTATTGTTGCGAAATCTGCGCCTGATGGATATACCTTAGTGATGGCTGCAGCGAGTCACAATATCAATGGCACTTTATTTCCTAAGCTGAGTTTTGATCCGATCAAAGATTTCACTGCTGCCTCCTATATTGGTACTAGTAGCTATATCTTGATGACAAATGCTGAGTTTCCGGCAAGGTCTGTCGCCGAGTTTATTGCTTTAGCGAAAACTAAACCTGGTCAATTCAATTACGCCAGCGCTGGTAACGGTAGCGCCTCTCATTTGGCGATGGCCTATTTCGATAGCATGGCTGGCATTGACTTAGTTCATATACCCACCAAAGGGACAGGAGACGCTATTACCGAATTACTAGCTAATCGGGCTCAGGCGGTCATCGCTGCAAATGTGGCCGCATTACCATTTATGGCTGATAACCGGATTCGTTTCTTGGGAGTATCTTCTGAGAAACCTTCGCCATTCGTACCTGGTATTCCGCCCATTGGCAACACTGTTAAGGGTTATGTATTTGATAGCTGGTTTGGTCTGCTGGCTCCAGCCGGCACTCCAAAAGAAGTGACCAATAAAATTTCTACTGAAATGGCTAAATTACTCAAGCAGCCAGAGATCATTGAGCGTATGCGTCGCCAGGGGATAGAAATTGGGAGTCTGACACCTTCTGAATTCAATCAGCTACTTGTCAAAGATTTCGATCGCATGGCAAATGTAGTGAGAAGCTCAGGGGCAAAAGCGGAGTAAGTCTTAATTCTGTGTATTGTAGAGTCCCATGATCCGTATTACTGAACTACGTCTGCCTGTTGACCATATCCCAGAAGCTGTGGAAGCAGCGATTCTGAAACGCCTCGATTTATCCGCCAAGGATTTAATTGGCTTTGAAGTCTTTAAGCGTAGCTACGATGCCAGAAAGAATGTGGCACTTTCTTTCATCTACACAGTTGATCTTTCGGTAAAGAATGAAGAGGCCATTCTTAAAAATTTTGATGGCGATATTCACATCAGACTATCACCTGACACGAGTTATCACTTTAAAGCAAAGGCGCCTGAGTCAATTAGTACTGGTAAAGCATTACGTCCGGTAGTGATTGGTTTTGGTCCTTGTGGAATATTCGCTGCACTAGTTTTGGCGCAGATGGGATTTAAACCGATTGTGCTAGAGCGCGGTAAGAAGGTGCGAGAGCGCACTCAAGATACTTGGGGATTATGGCGTAAGAAGCTTCTTAACCCTGAATCCAACGTGCAATTTGGAGAGGGTGGTGCAGGTACTTTTTCAGACGGTAAGTTATGGAGCCAAATTAAAGATCCTCAATTTTATGGCCGCAAAGTGATTAACGAGTTTGTGAAGGCAGGGGCACCAGCAGAAATTCTATATGTTGCCAAGCCACACATTGGTACCTTCCGCTTAGTGGGCGTAGTAGAAAAAATGCGTCAAGAAATTATTGATCTTGGTGGAGAGATTCGCTTTTCTCAAAAAGTGATTGGCTTTGATATCCAAAATGAGCAAATTACTGGAGTCAAAATTGAAGGACAAGATGATCTACCTGCAAGTCATGTAGTGCTTGCGCTAGGCCACAGCGCACGCGACACCTTCCAGGCTCTGCATGATGCTGGTGTATTTATGGAAGCGAAGCCATTTTCAGTAGGTTTTCGCATTGAACATCCACAATCGCTGATTGATAAGGCGCGCTTGGGGCCTCATGCTGGTAATGAACTCATTGGGGCTGCTGACTACAAATTGGTTCATCATGCAAAAAATGGTCGCTCGGTCTATAGCTTCTGTATGTGCCCTGGGGGTACAGTGGTGGCAGCGACTTCAGAGCCTAATCGGGTGGTGACTAACGGGATGAGTCAATATTCGCGGAATGAACGCAATGCGAATGCCGGTATTGTGGTTGGCATTACTCCAGAGGACTATCCTGGCGGACCAATGGCTGGTATTGAATTTCAACGTGCTATTGAGTCTAAGGCTTTTGAGCTGGGCGGCGGAACGTACGAGGCTCCTGGGCAGTTGGTGGGAGATTTTTTGGAAGGCAAAGCATCAACTGAGTTTGGCAGTGTCTTGCCATCCTATAAGCCTGGTGTGCATTTAACGGATTTAGCCCAAAGCTTACCAGCCTATGCCATTGAGGCGATTCGTGAAGCCTTGCCTGTATTTGAAAAGCAAATCAAAGGCTTCTCTATGAAAGATGCTGTCTTAACTGGAGTTGAGACGCGAACCTCTTCACCACTTCGCATTACACGTGGCCACAATTTTCAAAGCTTAAATATCAAAGGCCTCTATCCAGCGGGAGAGGGCGCAGGCTATGCTGGAGGAATTTTATCTGCTGGCGTTGACGGGATTAAGGTAGCAGAAGCACTTGCGCTAGATTATTTGTCAAAGTAAATCTTGCACTAACAGCGCTCATTTTTAGGTAATTTCAGAAATATTACCTCTTTTGTAGAAGTGACGATAATGTCGCCATGGCTTTAATCGTACTTACTGATGCAAAACTGGCTTTCGGCCACGTAGACCTTCTCGCAAATACCGCTTTTTCTCTCGAATCAGGGGAGCGCGTTGGCTTAATTGGGCGCAATGGCACTGGTAAATCTTCCTTATTGAAGATCTTGGCTGGTATTGAAAAGATGGATGATGGACTTTTGCAATATCAGCAAGGTTTAAGAATTGCCTACGTCCCTCAAGAGCCTATCTTTCAGGCTCAAGAGACAGTATTTGATGCGGTCTCACAGGGCGTAGCGCAAGCCAAGGCCTTACGTGAGGAATATGAGGCGCTTAGCGTAGGCGATTGGGATGATGCATCCCACCATCGCCTAGATGAGGTGCAATCCCAGTTAGAAGCGCTTAGTGGCTGGAATTGGGAGCAACGCGTTCACGAGACTCTTGACAGATTGCATTTAGAGGCAGACCTTAGAATCAGCACGCTATCTGGTGGAACAAAAAAACGTGTGGCATTAGCACGTGCATTAGTAGAAATGCCCGATGTTTTACTTTTAGATGAACCAACTAACCATTTAGATTTAGATTCAATTGCATGGTTAGAGGAGCTCTTAAAAGAATATCAAGGCTCTGTTATTTTAATTACCCACGACCGTGCTTTCTTAGATAATGTCTGTACGCAAATCGTGGAGCTTGATCGTGGAATTTTACGAAGCTACCCCGGTAACTTTACTCAATATGAAGTTCTCAAAGAGCAAGAGCTCAATGCAGAGTCGTTGGCTAATGCCAGAACTGATAAATTATTGGCCCAAGAAGAGGTATGGATACGAAAGGGTGTTGAGGCACGCCGGACGCGTAGCGTTGCCCGTATTGCTCGTCTTGAGAAGTTGCGCACTAGCCGAGCTGAGCGCAGAGATGAGATGGGTCAAGTGAAGTTGGCTGTTTCAGCAGGTGAGCGTAGCGGCAAGATTGTGGCTGACTTACAGAATGTGAGTAAAGCCTACGATAGACCAATCGTACAAGACTTCACAGCAACTATTTTGCGTGGCGATAAAGTAGGTTTACTAGGCCCTAACGGAGCAGGTAAAACCACTTTACTCAAATTAATCCTAGGGACCATTGCGCCTGATTCAGGAAGTGCAACGATGGGTACTCGTATTGAGGTAGCTTATTTTGATCAAATGCGCGAAGGATTAGATCTCAATGCCTCACTAGAGGATTACATTAGCCCAGGTAGTGAGTGGATCGAAATTAATGGCAATAAGAAACATGTCAAGAGCTACTTGAGTGATTTTTTATTTGCGCCAGAGCGTACTAATTCTCCGATAAGTACTTTGTCAGGCGGCGAGCGTAACCGTCTGCTTCTCGCTCGTTTGTTTGCTAGGCCTGCAAATGTATTGGTTCTAGATGAACCAACCAATGATCTAGATATCGATACCTTAGACTTACTTGAGCAATTGCTGCAAGATTACAAAGGGACTGTCTTTTTAGTGAGCCATGATCGCTATTTCTTGGATAACGTGGTGACTAGCATCATTGCTCATGAGGGCGATGGATTTTGGCGGGAGTATGAGGGCGGCTATGAGGACTGGAAGATTCAAAAAGCCCGTTCAGATCAAATCCGTGCGAGTAATATAAAACCTGCTGCTCAACTAGAGTCTAAGGTGGAGATAAAGCCAGTAGTGAAGAGTAATGTGCAAAAACTCAATGGCAAAGAACGTCAAGAGCTCGAAGCTTTGCCTTTACAAATCGAGCAGCTTGAAACAGAGCAGGCCGATATTGGCGTTGCAATGAGCAATCCTAATCTTTATAAGAATGAACCTGAGTTAGCGCAAAGCATGCAAGCACGCTTAACAGAGATTACTACTCAGTTAGATCAAAAGCTGCAACGCTGGGAGCTATTGCTCAGCCGTTCTGCATCTTAAGCTTGCTTATTTGAGGTTTAGGCGTGCACGAAGTTGTGCGATCTCATCTAAGAGTTCGAGAGCTAAGGCAACCCCTGGAACGTTTAATTCCAGATCGTGGGTGAGGTGCGCCGCAGTCTTAGCTCTTTTTAGGGAGTCCCCACTAAAGCGCCAATCTTCAGGGGAAGAACCTGCGGGACTAAGGACGCCCTCAGATACCCAAGACATAATTAATTCTTGAGGAGTGCGAGAGGCGTGTGAGAGCTCCACAATGCTCATGTGCACCTCATTTTCTACAACACTCGCTTCAATCCAAGTCGTATTGATCTTTGTCATAGTCATCATCCCTTCAGGTGAGATCTGGGGTTGAAATCAAAAGCCTTCTCAAAATTTTGATAGGCTTCTTTTTGCGTATCTGTATCGGTTGGCGGC
>Ga0007791_10000828_pt1 | contig 10587 bp, 12 predicted proteins | sample CryBogmetaGMA05M_FD_60368 | JGI IMG/M metagenome (GOLD analysis project Ga0007791, IMG submission 60368) | Freshwater microbial communities from Crystal Bog, Wisconsin, USA - MA0.5M | ecosystem: Environmental > Aquatic > Freshwater > Lake | place: Crystal Bog, Wisconsin, USA | collected 2009-07-06 | reverse complement strand
CTGTGGAACGGGCGCTTGAGCCGGTAAAGAGGTCGATCCGGCTCCCTTTTATTCCCCCCCCGGTATCGGAGGCGTACCAATAGCCATCGTGTAGGCTGCCGTCAGGCATGGGCAGGCCAACGGTCTCCTTGATGAAGAGCACTGTATGCTTGGGGATGACTTGGGCATCAATGGCTGCTGTCCGCATGGCCACCACCCGGCACCCCAGGGAATCCAAGGTGCCAACACCCCGAGCACCAGCGTGATAGAGGCTTGCCTTCATTTGGTAGGTAGCCGATCTGGGCGAGGTTTCGTTGGGCAAACCTAACAAGACGTCGCCAATGGGATCGCCTTGCAGGGATTGGGCCTGGCCGAGGTGCGCCATAACCAAAACGGGCAGTGAGGCCATGGCGGCGAGGCAGCGTCTCAAATCGCCGTCCTCCTTTGTGACACACTTGTCGGCAAGCCTGTCTAGCGGGCCAGGGTGGCGCTCACAACTCTTCTGGTCACACTGGACACCTTGTCACATTCCTATGGCTGGCATTCTGGAGTTCAACAGCTAGGATCGTATTGCGGTAGGAGGTCAAATATTGCGCGTATATGGCGATTCAATTTCTGGGAACTGCCAAAAAGTCCAATGGACGGCCGATTACCTAGCCTTGCCCTATGAGTGGGTTGAAACGGACATCCTGAAGCAAGAATCGCGGACAGAGTCGTTTTTGGCGCTTAATCCCGCAGGCCAAGTGCCCCTGGTCGTTCTCGATGACGGACGGCCCCTCGCGCAATCCAACGCGATTATCTTGCATCTTGCAGAGGGGTCTAAGCTGATCCCTAAGGACAGCTATGACCGTGCAAAGGTGCTGGAATGGTTGTTCTGGGAGCAATACAGCCACGAGCCTTATGTGGCGGTTGCCAGATTTCAGATGCGATACCTGGGTAAGCCAGCTTCGGATCTTGAGCCCAGGTTGGTTGAGCGCGGAAACGCGGCCCTCGGCCTGATGGAAGGCGCCTTGGCAGGGTCCTCATTCCTGGTGGGTCAGTCCCTGACACTCGCTGACATTGCGCTCGTCGCCTATACGCGCATGGCGGGGGAGGGGGGCTTTAACCTCGCCGACTATCCGCTGCTTCAGGCCTGGATTCGGCGGGTTGAATCGGAACTGGCGCTTCCGTCGCTTTGAGGCGCTTGCCTTCGCGCGGATTCGCCAGCACACCCCTGGGCATGAAACCTATTGCCCTTGTTCTAAGCCTATCCATCTGCCTTGCGCCGGCAAGCGCCCTGGCCTGGGGTGGATCAGGACACCGCATGATTGGCCAGGCGGCCATAGAGTCCCTGCCGTCTGACCTGCCAGCCTTTTTGCGAACGCCAAAGGCTGCGGCCGATGTCGGGGAATTGGCGCGGGAGCCTGACCGTTGGAAAGGTGCCGGTAAGCTTCATGACCAAAACCGCGATCCTGGACATTTTGTTGACCTGTCAGATGACGGGACCATCCTAGGCGGTCCGCGGCTCGAGACCTTACCGACCACGCGAAAGGACTATGAAGCGGCCTTAAAGGCGGTGGGAACCAACAGTTGGGATGCGGGCTATTTGCCCTATTCCATCCTCGATACCCAACAGCAATTGACCAAGGACTTTGCCTATTGGCGGGTGACGTCTGCCGCTGAGCGGCTTGAGCGCAATCCTAGCCGTCGGGCCTGGCTGGCTGCAGACCGCCTCCGTCGGGAGTATCTGATCCTCGCGACCCTTGGTCAGCTTGCACACTATGTGGGGGACGGATCGCAGCCCCTGCATGTGACGATTCACTATAACGGCTGGGGGGACTTTCCCAATCCCAAGGGCTACACCACCGCCCGGGTGCACGGCCCCTTCGAGAGTGATTTTGTTGCCGCCAATATTCATAAGGATCAGGTTCGACGGGCCATGTCGCCCCTCGCCCAGCCAAATGGTCCGCTTGAGACGCGTGTCGCGGCCTATCTTGCGACGACGGGGCAGGCGGTTATTCCGCTATATGAGCTGGAAAAGCAGGGCGGGTTTCAGGGGGATAATGCCAAAGGCCTTGCCTTTGCTTTGGAGCGTGTGGCTGCCGGGGCGAGTGAGTATCGCGATTTGATCGTCGAGGCCTGGAGGGGTTCGCCGAAGGTCACCGTCGGTTGGCCGGCCATAAGCCTCGCCGATGTCGAGGCCAAACGGGTGGATGCCTATCTTTCTCTCTACAGCAAGGACTAGCTGTTATGCCGCAAGCCCAAATCATTGATGGTCGCGCCATGGCCGAGCGCCTGCGCGTCGATGTTGCCGCCGATGTGGCACGCCTGAAGGCAGAGCATGGCATTACCCCAGGCTTGGCTGTGGTCCTGGTTGGCGACGATGGTGCAAGCCAGGTCTATGTCCGCTCCAAGGGCGAGCAATCCAAGGCCGCCGGCATGCATTCGGTGACCCATATCCTGCCAGGGGACACCTCGCAGACCGAGTTGCTGGCCCTGGTCCGTCACCTCAACGGCGACCCGGCCATTCACGGTATCCTCGTGCAATTGCCCCTGCCCAAGGGACTGGACGAGAAAGCCATTATTCAGGCCATTGACCCCGACAAAGACGTCGATGGCCTTCACGTCATCAATGCCGGGCGGCTTGCTCAGGGTCTGCCGTGTTTGGCTCCTTGCACGCCTGTGGGCTGCATGATTTTGATCCGAGATGTCCTAGGTCCAGACCTTGCGGGCAAGCGGGCTGTGGTGGTTGGACGTTCAGCCTTGGTGGGACGTCCGGTTGCGCAATTGCTGATCCATGCCGATTGCACCGTCACCATCGCCCATTCACGAACCAAGGATTTGGCCGCCGTGTGTCGGGAGGCCGATATCCTTGTGGCCGCAGCAGGACGGGCGCAGTTCATCAAAGCCGACTGGCTTAAGCCGGGGGCCACAGTGATCGATGTGGGCACGAATCCCGTGCCGTTTAGAGACCCCGTGAAGGCTGCCGAGGGCAAGACCAAGCTGGTCGGCGATGTCGACTATAAGGGGGCCCGCGACGTCGCCTACGCCATTACGCCGGTTCCGGGGGGCGTGGGGCCCATGACCGTGGCCTGCCTTCTGGTCAATACGGTGACGGCTGCCAAACGCATTGCTGGGCTGGCAGCCTAAGGACCAGGCCCCTGAACCGGAACGTGGTCTAGCGGGCTGTCAAACTGGCGTTCGTGTTCGCGACAATCGCTGCCAAGGCCTCGCCAACGGCCTTGTCAAAGGCAGCGACAATGGCAGAGACCCGATTATCCGTTGCCCGGGCCTGAATTGCGAGGGTTTCGTCTTTGACCAGAGCCCGATCCGATGCCCGTATCAGAACCATGTGGATCTCAATGCGCACGTCTGGCGCAGCCCGTGGACCCTGATCATAGACAGCCTCAAATCTCTGCACGTCAAGCCGTAGGGTATAGTCTGCTCTGGCCGGTTCTCCTCGGATGACAAGGCGGGCGGGACCCGGCCCGGCATTGAAGGCTCCTAGCAGGGCCTCGTTGAAGAGTGTGTCTGCTGGCCCCGCCCAGCGAGATTGGGCGAGATAGGCGACCTGAGACCCTGTGACCGTCAAAATACGATCCCCAGCCGCAGCAGCATTGAAACTTCCGCCAGCGCGCACCACGCCCACCCGATCGCCAGCTGGGTTTGCGGCAGCGATGACCGCCTGTCGGCCGTCAAATCGATAAAGCTGCACGGGTTTGGTCTTCGGAAAAACGGTAATGCAACCGCTTAGACCGATGGCTAGCAGGACAAAAAAGGCCGTTACAATCCGGTTCATGGCTTGACCTCTTTCTCAGCTGCCGCGGACTTCGCGACAAGTGCCTGGGGATTAGACTCTAATTCCCGAACCAGCCGATCCAAGGATTGTGCCGTAGACTGCAGGGAACTTACGGCTGCGGTGAGTTGCGGCAGGCCGTTGGCTGCAAACTCACTGGTTGGTCCGTCCAGTTTGCCCAGCACGCTCCTCAGGTCCTTAGCTGCGCTTTGTGCCTCAGTGGCGGCTTCAGCGACAGACCGCAAACTGCGTTTTCCGTCACCATCCACCAGGGACTGACTTGAAGCTGAAAGCGCCGTGATTTGCTGAGCTGCAGCGTCAATGTGCTGGAGCGCGACCTGCGCGTCGCCAATCATTTGCTTTTTGTTGGCGAACTCTGCCGTCACCGTTTGTGTTTCGCCCAGAGCCTTGCCGAAGGTTTTGATATTTTGGTCGGAGAGGACACGATTGACGCGATCCAGAGCCTCAACCGTGCGGGCGAGGACGGTACCGCCGCCTTCCAGAAGGTCGGAAAGGGCGCTCCTGCGGGAAAGGATCAGCGGTATCTTACCAATAGGGGTCTCGTCCTTCAGCAGGGGCTGATTTGGCGACCCTGCTGAAATCTGAATGAAACTGACCCCTGTAATGCCCAGAGGTTCGATCGTCGCATAGGAGTCATTGCGAATGGGCACATCTGACCCGATCCGAATATGGGCGGTGACGTTTTTCGGGTTTGCCTTGGTCAATTCAATCTTGGTGATTTCTCCGACCTTGATGCCATTAAAACGGACCTCCCCACCCTGACTGAGGCCATTGATCGGTCCGGGAAAATTGATGTCATAAAGGTCGTAGTCGCGATTTAGGCTGACCCGCGCCAGCCAGATCGAGAAGATCACGACCCCAAAAAACAGAAGCAGGGTTGAGAGGCCAACGACGGCGTAGTTTGCGTCTTTTTCCATCAGGCGAGCGTCCGGTGTTGGTGGCCCGCTGCACGACCGCGGGGACCTAGAAAATAGTCTTTAATCCAGGGGTGGTTCGATTTTTCCAGCTTTTCCACAGGGGCTATGGCGACCACCTTCTTGTCTGCCAGGACGGCCACACGGTCCGTGATGGTGTACAGGCTGTCCAAGTCGTGGGTGATCATGAACACAGTCAAAGAAAGGCTGCGGGACAGGTCAAGGATCATCTCATCGAAGGCTGCAGCGGCGATGGGGTCGAGACCTGCTGTAGGTTCGTCTAGGAAGAGAAGGTCTGGGTCCAGCACTAAGGCCCTGGCCAAACCGACGCGCTTGCGCATACCGCCCGAGAGCTCAGAGGGCTTCTGGAGGGCGACGTCTGGGGCAAGGCCAACCAGCCCAATTCGCAGGTCTGCCAATTCGTGAATGGTCGAACGCGGCAGGGTGGTGTGCTCGTAAAGGGGGGCCGCAACATTTTCCCGGACCGTGAGGTTAGAGAAGAGGGCACCTTGTTGAAAGAGGACCCCCCATCGCCGTTCGATATCGCTCCACCCCTTACGGCTTGAAGTATGGATGTCCCGACCGAAGACCTTAATCTGGCCGCCGTCAGGGTTTTTCAACCCGATCACTGTGTTGAGAAGCACGGACTTGCCGGTTCCGGAGCCGCCGACCACCCCTAGAATTTCGCCGCGCTCAACGGTGAGGTTGAGGTGGTCATGGATGACATGGTCGCCAAACTGCGACACCAGATTTTTGACTTCGATAACGGGATCAGACACCGCCGTCACAGGTCCATCTCCATGTAGAGCAGGGCGAACATGGCGTCGATCATGATGATGGCGAAGGTAGAATGGACCACAGCCGCCGTCACCCGGCGTCCGAGGGACTCAACATCGCCGCCGACCTCAAGGCCCTGTCGGCATCCAATGCCTGCAATGACCGCAGCCATGACAGGGGCCTTGGACATACCAATCCAGAAGTGAGTGGCTCCGACATTGTCGAGTATGCGTTCCAGAAAAAAGGCAGGTCCAATTCCCAGGACGATCCAAGTGATCAGCAAACCGCCGAACAGTCCGGCGAGGGTGGCGACGAAGGTCAGGAGGGGCACTGTTAACAAAAGGGCGGCAAACCTGGGAAAGACCAGGGCTTCGAAGGGATCAATACCCAGGACCCGCATGGCGTCGATTTCCTGGTTCATTTTCATTGAGCCGATCTCAGCGGCAAAGGCTGACGCAGATCGCCCCGCGAGAAGAATGGCTGCGATCACGATGTTGAATTCTCGCAGGACTGCAATGCCGATGAGATCGACCGAAAACACTTCGGCACCAAATCGGCGGAGGGTGTTGACCCCCAGCAATCCGACCACAGCGCCAATGAAAAAGGAGGTTGTCGCGACGATCGGTACGGCGTCGAGTCCGGCGCGTTCCGCCAAAGAAAAACACGCTGCCCACCGGACTTTTTGGGGGCGAACCACGACCCGTCCCAGGACGACCAGGAGGTGTCCGACAAAGACCATGGTGTCGATGAATTCCCGACGGAGCTCAATGACGCCACGACCAATACGAATGGTCATCTCGTGGAAGCCGCGGGGTGGGCTATTTTCCTTTAAGCGCGACTCTGCAGCCTTGGAGACCAGTCCAAGGAGGCGAAGAACTTCTGGCCGTCCTGTGGTTCTGGAAAGGTCCAGGTTTCGATCCGCCGCCCGCAGGAGCAAGTAGGCCCCTGTGGTGTCCATGCGGTCGATTTCGGTCAGGTCGAAGCTAAAGACACCAAGTCCTGTCATGCCCTGTTTAAGGTCACGCACTGCTTGATCAACGCCCATGCCCGACCACGCCCCGGTCAAGGCGACGATCGCTCCATCTGGGGACTGGCTAATACGGAATTTAGCGGGTTGGTCCATCAGCTCGCAGGGTTAGCGAAGAATGCGCTGGCAGGGTGTTGTCCAGCCGGTTTCAGATCAAACAAGATGTACAGTGTTCCTCAGTTCCGCCAAAGGCGAAACAAGGTGATACACGCCAAATGCGGTCAATTGCCCAGGCTGGCGTCAAATCAGTTTACCCGGCAATCTCTCTGCATGACCTTTGCGATTGTCATATTTGGTTGCGCCGTGCGCGCCGACGGCACGCCCAGCCCCAGCCTTAATCGGCGAATTCTCTATGGCCTCTCCGCAGCCATGGGTGACCCGGAGGCCCCTGTCTTCTGTTCAGGCGGACCAACCGGCAAGGGCTATTCCGAAGCCTCGGTGATCGCGACAATCCTTGCCAACCGCGGCATTGCCCCTGAACGCCTGATTTTAGATGAGGAAAGCCGCGACACCCTGCAGAACGTGGTGGCTGCTGCAAGGTTCATTCTTTTGCAAAACCTGGAGGGAGCCTGCCTCTGTACGGATCTCTATCACGCGCCGCGTGTGAGGATGTTATTCACAGGACTGGGCGTTTCTTCGACAAACGGGCCCATGGTGCGCGGACGAGGCGCAATACCCAGGGGGCTTTGGCTTTATATGAGGGCGCGGGAAGTTATAGCCTACGGCTATGATTTTCTGATTATCAAACTCCGTGGCCGGGAGCTTCGTAAGGTGATTGCTTCTGGTTAGGCGCGCGAATGTATAATTTCCCGATTACCGAGTTCCGCCGTCCGCAGTGTACGATCCCTCTTCACCTCGAACGCGAGCCAGCAGGTTTCTAATGGGCACGGCAATGATGGAAAACATCCGAGATATTGTCGCCCAGTATGGGGGGGTGTCCATAGATGTCGCGAGCCTGGACGAAGCCGCTGACCTCTACGCTGCTGGCATGACCTCTTTTGCGTCCGTGAATTTGATGTTGGGCCTTGAAGAGGCTTTTTCCATAGAGTTTCCAGACGTAATGCTGACGCGTAAGACATTTGGGTCCTTGGCTGCCATCGCTGAAGCCGTCGCCAAGCTCAGCGGCAAGACAGCCTGATCGGATGCGCAATCAGCCAAGCTTCCTTCAGACCTTGTTCGATCAAGGTTACCTTATCCCTTCAGGTGTGCCCGGATTGTTTGGGCGGGGTGAGGCCTATGAGGCGATCATCTCAGCGTTTGATGGCCTGATCTCTCGCGTCGTTAAAGGCGATGGGGCTGAGAAGATCTCCTTTCCGCCTGGAATGAGCCGGGTCCAGCTCGAAAAAAGTGGCTATCTCAAGAGCTTTCCTCAGCTGGCTGGCTCGGTTCACAGCTTTTGCGGCACTGACCACGACCACTCCGAGCTGCTTCGCGAGCTAGACCAAGGCGGCGATTGGACCCGTGGGTTGGCTTGTACCGAAGTCGCACTCACCCCTGCTACTTGTTATCCGGTCTATCCCATTATGGCCGCGCGGGGCCCTCTGCCCTCTGGGGGGCGGGTTTTTGACCTGCAATCCTACTGTTTCCGTCACGAACCATCAGAAGACCCCGCGCGGATGCAGATGTTCCGTATTCGCGAATTTGTCCGGGCGGGAACCCAGAAGGAGGTCCTAGATTTTCGGACGGCTTGGTTGCAGCGTGGCCGGGATCTGATCACGTCCATTGGTCTTCCCCTCGATATCGATCTGGCGAATGATCCTTTTTTCGGCCGTGGCGGGCGTCTCATGCGTGCCGGGCAAAGGGAGAAAGAGCTCAAGTTCGAGCTGCTTGTGCACATCGCCAATCCAGCTGGGCCAACGGCCATAATGAGCTTTAATTACCATCAGGCGTATTTTGGCGAGACCTGGGGCATTCGCAGAGACGACGGCGAGGTTGCAGAGACCGCTTGCACGGGATTTGGTATGGACCGCGTCGCCTTGGCTCTGCTCAGACATCACGGCCTTGATCTTGCTGCCTGGCCCGAGCCCGTGCGCAAGACGCTGGGGCTCTAACCTCGGTTCATGAGCTAGAGTTTTGGCTTTCCAAGCTTCATTTCGGCGGGAAAAAATAAACTTATTCAGACCATTGGCGGTCAAATCTTATAGATTTTGACTTGCTAGCTGATCCTCGACCTCGTGTCTAAAGGGCATGGAGGTCTGAGCCCCAGGACGCGTCGTAGCCAGGGCTGCAGCGGTACTCGCAAAGGCTAGAGCTTGGTCTAAGGGCTGTTCCTCTAGAATGGCGAGGCATAGGGCGGCAAAGAAGCAGTCTCCGGCTCCGGTCGTATCGACGACGGCGACGACGGGTGGCACAGCCCGGGCCACTTCTATCCCTTGCCGGTAAACCACGACGCCTCTGGCACCCAAGGTAACTGCCACAAGGCCTTGGCATTTATGAAGTTTTTCGCCGTAGAAGTCTGCCTCGCCTTCGTTGACGACCAAAAGATCTGGTCGGATCAGAAGACTGTCTGGGACGGGCAGGGAAGGGGCGAGGTTTATGGCAACAAAGCCCTTAGCGGCGCTCACAGCCTTCGCGACCGTGCCTATCCGTAGTTCTAACTGACACAGGAGGGCAGTATCACCGAGGTCAGGAATGTCGGTCAGGCCCAAATTCGCGCCGGATGCGACGATGATCTGGTTCTCGCCCTCTGGAGAGACGGCAATGAGGGCGACCCCAGTTGGCAGTTGCGGGTCAACCGAGCACCGGCTGAGATCCACACCTTCGGTTCGCAGCAGTCCTAGGGCTTCATCGGCAAAGGGGTCATGACCAACCCTTCCAATCAGCCGGACGTTTGCCCCCAGCCTACGAGCGGCCAGAGCTTGATTGGCGCCCTTACCTCCGGGGTATCGGGCAAGGCTCGCACCGGTAACAGTTTCTCCGGCCATGGGCAGCGGGGCACCCGACGCCACGAGGTCAAGGTTGATTGAGCCCAGCACCTGCAAGGCAACTGGGGTCATCGGCTGAGGCAGTCAGTCAGGAGGGCGAAAATCCCATCGGCGTCGGCTTTGACGGCCCATTGGATATGCGGCGGTGGCCCGTCTCTCAGTCGGAATTCCACCGCAGTGTGTCCCGATGTCAGGGGGGAGGCGGTCTCGACCTCCATGCGACAGGGCCGAAGGGTAAAGAGATGCGGTGCCAGCAGATAGGCAATGGGGCAAAGGTCATGCTGCGGGGCGTCGCCGCCGCTGGCTATGGCCCTTTCCGTTCGATCCATGAAGTTGAAGAGGTTCAGGCTGGCTTCTGATACAGGCCCGCCAATCGCGCCGATCGCGTCAATATGACGGGCAGTGGCGCGGACCTGATGGGTGACATCCAAGCCCATCATCACCAGGGGTGCGCCAGACGTCGCCACAAGCTGTGCGGCATGGGGGTCTGCGTAGATGTTATATTCTGCAGAGGCTGTGATGTTGCCGCCCTCTGAGCGGGCACCTCCCATGGCGGCGATACCGGCCAGTTTCCCGACGATGCGGGGCTCTTTGACCATGGCCATTGCCAGATTGGTCATTGGACCCGTCACCGCCACAGTCACTGTGCCGTCCGGGCGAGACATAATGGCGTCGATGATGAAGTCGACACCATGCCGTGCGTCGACACCTTTCCTAGGATCGAAGATGGGCAGGTCCCCTAAACCGGACTGACCGTGGAAATGTCCGGCATCAATGGGCGCGCGAACCATGGGCCGTTCGCATCCTGCCGCGACAGGCACATCTTCACGGCCTGCAATTTCCCGAAGAATACAGGCATTACGGGCGGTCAGGGCCGCTGCGACATTGCCAGCGACCGTTGTTACGCCAAGGAGATCAACTTCATCCTGCGCCGCGAAGGCCAGGAAGAGGGCAATGGCGTCATCGACACCCGGATCACAGTCGAAAATAAGGGATGTTTTGCTCATAGGTTGAGTTTCCCTGATTTCGGCCATCGGCGGCAAGAGGGGGCTCGCTTTTAGATAAAAGTTCTGCTTTTGTTCCAGTCGAAATGCCGACTCCTCCATCCTCTTCGCCGCCCCTGGGGTGGCGGGTCTTTAATGACCAACTGGTCCCCGACTTGACCGTGGG
>Ga0007791_10000827_pt1 | contig 10587 bp, 8 predicted proteins | sample CryBogmetaGMA05M_FD_60368 | JGI IMG/M metagenome (GOLD analysis project Ga0007791, IMG submission 60368) | Freshwater microbial communities from Crystal Bog, Wisconsin, USA - MA0.5M | ecosystem: Environmental > Aquatic > Freshwater > Lake | place: Crystal Bog, Wisconsin, USA | collected 2009-07-06 | reverse complement strand
GAGGTCGGCTTTTCGAACGAGGCGAATGCACTGTGAGACAGAACGTATAAATGTGAAAGGAATCGAAAGTAGCGAAGGAGATAGTGAACGAGAGATTCTCACCTTTGTAATGAACGATAAGTTGAAGCCAGCATCTGGAACAAGTCGTGTTTCAAGTCCGGCTTCAGTTCCGAGAAAGATGATCTCTGAATCAGCATGTGCCATCTTCCATTCGCGAGCAACCGAAAGTGCAGGTTCGATATGACCTGCAGTTCCCCCGCCTGCAAAGATGACTCTGTTCACTGTGCCCTTTTCTTCTTCACTATCTCTTTTCGTACAGCTGGATCTCGGAGCGCTGCACCCGCAACAAAACCTATTGCGCAGATTGTTGCGACCAGCGCTGAACCACCGTACGAGACTAAAGGAAGAGTCACTCCAACAACAGGTAGAACGCTCGTCGCTGAACCAATATTGAGAAACGCTTGCACGGTAATCCAGCAGGCAATTCCGGCGCATGCAAAGCGAATCATTGGTTCTTGAGCGCGTAGCGCAATACGGAACATTGAATAAATCAAAATGCAGAGCAAAATTAAAACGGTCAGCGTTCCGACAAGTCCTAGTTCTTCGCCTATCACGGAGAAGATGAAGTCGGTATGCGCTTCAGCGAGATTGCCCCATTTTTGGCGACTGCCGCCAAGACCGACGCCAAAGAGTCCACCACTTGCTAGTCCTAGCAAGCTATGTGCAGGTTGCCATCCGGCATTCTTATATTCCGCAGGTGAAAATGGGTTGAGGAAGACAAGAAAACGTTGCGAGCGATAGCCAGATGTCACGATAAAGAAGGATAAAGCCGCCATACCTACCGCCGTGAGTGCTCCGAAAAGGCGAAGGCGAATTCCCGATACGAAGAGAAGCCCTGCAAGTATTGCAGCGAGCACGGATGCTGTTCCTAAGTCATGGCCATACATGACGAGCGCCATAATTACTAGGAAACCTGGTCCGATCAATTTAAAAATATTTGCATTGAATTGCCCTGCTTGTTCTTTGCGAGCCAACAAACAGGCAGCCCATAGAATCATAAAGAATTTTGCGAACTCGCTTGGCTGCACATCAATGACCTTGAGGTCAATCCAGTTTGTATTTCCATTTACCGTCTTACCTACTCCTGGAATGAGAAGAACTGCAAGAAGTCCGATTGAGATGACGAGTCCAAATCTTCCGGCAAGTTCCCAACGAGCTAGCGGTAATTTTGAAAGGTAACCAGCTAGCGGAATTGAAATCGCCACAAAGAGAAGCTGGCGTAACACAATCGAGATTGCACTGCCTTGCGTATCGATGGAATGAATCGATGATGCAGAGAAAACCATGATTAGACCTAAGAAAGTGAGTGCACCGGCGCTAATCAGCAACATGTAGAGGTGGTTGACAGGCTTTGAGAGGAAGTGAACTTCAGTGTGATTAGCCATTGTTGATTACCTTCTTTACTGCTGCTGAGAATCTATCGCCGCGATCACTATAAGAAAGGAATTGATCCATCGATGCGCACGCTGGTGCCAAGAGGACTGTGTCTCCTGAAACAGCACGCGATTGTGCAGCCCGAATGACTGACTCCATCAATTCATTTCCTTCGCCACCGCGTGCATATGTTCCGGGAGTATCAATCTCAACAATTTCAATATGTGGCGCTCGATCACGCAATTCGCGGGCTATGAGTTCGCGATCCTGACCAATCAATATTGCAACACGGACTCGGGATTTCACGCGATCCACTAAATCACCCATCGTTGCGCCTTTGGCTAGCCCACCCGCAATCCATACAACTGAAAGCGCAGACATGATCGATGCTGATGCAGCATGAGGATTAGTTGCCTTGGAATCATTGATCCAAGTAATCCCATCTTTCTCCAAGACCTTCTCGATACGGTGCTTACCTGGGGTGAATTCAATAATTGCTTGGCGGATCGCTTCATGTGCAACTCCCGCCGCTCTTGCAAGTCCTGCTGCAGCGAGTGAATTCGATACATTGTGTGGAACGGTTGGCTGAACATCTGCGAGTTCAGAAATCATGGCTGCTTCTTGAGGGTCTGCTACAAATGCACGATCAACGAGCAGCTCTTCAACAACACCGATTTCACCGGGTGCCGGTGTATCGATTGCAAAGAAAACTTTTCTTCCTTGCCAGTGGGATATTCGTGTAACAATTTCTGCGTCATCGCCATTGAGAATGGCAGTAGTTGATTTATCAAGAATGGAGAGTTTTGCCTCAGCATAAGCGTTGAAAGAACCATGCCAATCGACGTGATCCTCTGCGATGTTCAAGATTGCACTTGCAACAAAGCTTGGATCTTCCATCCAATGCAATTGAAAAGAAGAGAGTTCAAGAACTAGATAGTCGTAGTTCTCTGGCGATTCAACCGTTTCAATGACGGTGGTACCTACATTTCCACACGCCACGGCTTTCAATCCCCCACTTCGCAACATGGCTGCTGTGAGTTCCACAGTACTTGTCTTGCCATTGGTGCCGGTAAGAGCCAACCAACGCTGATTCGGATTCCTAAGGCTCCAAGCAAAATCAATCTCATTGATGAGTTCGACGCCTGCTGATCGTGCGCGTGAAATAAGCGGATGGTCTTCGCGCCAACCCGGAGAAACGAGCAGAAGGTCGTAATCATTGATTGTCACTGCAACAGGTTCGATGACATCAAAATTTTCAACTGCAGTGACATTCTCATCAACGATGGTGACTAAAGCTCCCCTTTTTACAAGCGCTTGTGCGCAAGCTTTTCCGGTGACACCAGCCCCAGCGACGAGGATTCGTTTGTCACGAAGATCGGAATAGAGCGATTGGGACATCGAAGTATTAACTTGCTACCCAGTTGGTATAGAAAAGTCCGAGCCCGAGAGCAACGCTCAGGCCTGCGATGATCCAAAAACGAAGAACGATAGTAACTTCGCCCCAGCCCATGAGTTCGAAGTGGTGTTGTAGTGGTGCCATTTTAAAGAGTCGTTTTCCACCTGTAAGTCGGAAGTAAATGACTTGAAGAGCAACTGAGAGAGTAATAATTACAAAGAGTCCACCGAGTGGAATCAATAGCAGTTCTACTCGAAGTGATGTCGCCATACCTGCAAGCGCTCCACCTAAAGCAAGTGAGCCGGTATCGCCCATGAAAATTTTGGCTGGAGATGCATTCCACCAGAGAAAGCCAGTGCATGATCCTGCAAAGGCTGCAGCAAGTACTGCTAGATCGAGTGGGTCTCGAACGTTGTAACAATTTCCTGATGCGGCAACTGCGCAGCTCTGGCCAAATTCCCAGACACCGATGAGTACAAATGCTAAGAAAGTCATTACCGATGCGCCTGTCGCAAGACCATCTAGTCCATCAGTGAGGTTGACGCCATTACTAGTCGCAGTCACCATAAATGCCACCCAGATGATGACGAGAACAACGGCAAGCGAAATACTTGTATCTCGCACGGTTGATAGGTTATGTGAAATCGGAGTAAGGCCATCTTGATCGGGGAAATGGATTCCGAGATATCCAAAGAGCGCTGCGAAAAATACTTGTCCAATGATTTTCTGTTTGCCGCTAATACCGCGAGAATTCTGTCGTGAGACCTTCATGTAATCATCGATAAATCCGACCAAGCCAAGCGCCACTACCAAGCCAAGAATGAGTAGCGCTGAAACCGTAATGGCACTTTGAGTGACAAGATGGGCAAGTAAGTACGCAGCCAGTGAACCAAAAATAATGATGACGCCACCCATGGTGGGGGTTCCGCGCTTTGTGTGGTGAGTAGATGGACCATCATCGCGAATGATTTGCCCGTATCCACGACGCGCCAGTGCTCTAATGAGGGCGGGCGTACCGAAGAGTGAGAAGAGAAGTGCGAGTGCACCGGCAATCAAAATCAATCTCATTCTTCTTCGCTCTCTCTCGCTTCGTTATCAATCTTTTCCAACCACTGAGCCGATATTGCCTCAGCTAATTTCTCTAGCCCTTCAGAACGTGATGCCTTCACCAAGAGCACATCGCCCTTATTGATATTGCCAGCAACTGCGATTGCTTCTTCAATATCGGCACACTGATGGACGGTTGTTGCACTTGAACTCGCAATCTCTGAGGCAAATTCAGGAGCTCCGACGCAGACCAGATGATCGATGCCAAGTTCCGAGGCAAGGGTGCCAATAGCTGCGTGGTCAGCATCTGATGACTCGCCGAGTTCATGCATCTTTCCGAGAAAAGCCCACGATTCTCCCCCGCGCTCTTGCGCAAAGAAGACCAAAGTTTGCAGCGCTGCCGCCATCGCTTCCGGGCTGGCGTTGTAGGCGTCATTTATTAATACCAGTGAAGGAAGTTCGTTGATTTCCATTCGCCATTTGGCATGTGACTCTGCCGTCGACAAGCCACTTGCGATTTGATCCAGTGAAAATCCCAGCACAGTTGTCACCGCTGCGACAGCAAGTGCATTGGCAACTTGATGAAGACCAACGATGCGAAGTCCCACCGCACTGCGGCCTTCTGGTGTGACTAAATCAAAATGGGCACGACCTTCTCGAATTTCAATATCTGTAGCTCGGATATCGCAGTCCGGATTTTCACCAAAGGTAATGCTCTTACCTTTATGAAGTTGAGCCATCTCGGGAGTAAATCGATCGTATGTTCCAAGAATTGCTGTGCTTTCTGGCGCAAGCGATGCAATCAACTCTGACTTTGTGCGAGCAATTGCTTCGATTGAACCAAATTCACCGAGGTGCGCAGTTCCAACCTTAAGAACTACGCCGATATTAGGTTGTGCGATTGAACAGAGATGGGCGATATCGCCGGCATGTCGAGCTCCCATTTCGACGATGCAATATTTCGTCTCTTCAGTGCAATGCAGAAGCGAGATGGGCGCACCTATCTCGTTATTGAAATTTCCTTGTGGAGCAACGGTGGGTGCAGCTGCACTCAGAATCGAAGTGAGCAACTCTTTTGTAGTTGTTTTGCCTTGGGATCCGGTTATACCGATTACCGTGAGATTGAGCAGATTACTGCGAACATGTTGTGCAAGTTTTCCTAAAGCAACGACTACATCCTCAACCAGAATATGTGCATGGTCAACCGACTTGGAAGTAAGTGCAAGAACTGCTCCATGTGAAAATGCATCAGAAACAAAATCATGTCCATCAACATTTTCACCTTGAATGGCGAGGAAGAGCGAACCCGGTACCGCCTTTCGTGAGTCAATCACTGGCGCAGATGTGACAAGTACATCCTCACCACTCAAAGTTCCATTAATTACTGATGCAATCTGAGATGCCTTCATCGCAATCATGGCGTGGCCTCGATTGCTTGCGCTAAGTGCAGACGGTCGTCAAAGGGGGTAATCACTCCGGCCACTTCTTGTCCGCTCTCATGGCCTTTACCAAGAACTAGAACTGTGTCTCCAGCAGCTGCGATTGAAGTTGCATATCTAATTGCGGATTCGCGATCTTGGATCACGCGCGAAGGTTCGGAAATTGTTAAACCTGCAGTCATGTCGCGCAAAATAGTTGCTGGGTTTTCAGAACGTGGATTATCGCTAGTAAAGATTGCAATATCTGCACCAGAAACAAGTGCCTTGCCCATTAATGGACGCTTTGTAGCATCGCGATCTCCACCACAACCAAGCACGGCAATAATTTTGCCAGATGTGAATTCACGTGCAGCGCTTAAGACATTAGAGACAGCATCTGGAGAATGTGCATAGTCAACAAGTGCTTTATAGCTCTGCCCTAATGTCACCGCATCTAATCTGCCCGGTGCTCCCTTTATATGCGGAATTACTGCGGCAATTTCAATCGGATCAATACCGCACTCATGTGCGATTGCGATTGCGAGTAAGAGATTGTCGAGGTTGTAGCCTCCGAAGAGCGAGGTGCGAGTCTCAATCAATATTCCACCTGCACCACGCAGACTAAATTCGACTCCAGTAGACGTATTGTGGATTTCAGAAAAGTGCCAGATCGCCTTTGGATTGGTACGTGAAAGCGTTGTGACAGCGATAGACGTCGATTCTTCGAGTTGGGCTCCGTACGGAGAATCGATAAAGATAAATGCTTGATCCGCGTACTCAGATGTAAAGAGTTCAGACTTTGCTTTGAAGTAGCTCTCCATATCGTGATGAAAGTCCAGATGATCTTGTGAAAGATTGGTGAAGGCAGCAATCGCAAAATGCGAACCTTTAATACGTTTGAGTGAGATTGCGTGGCTTGAGACTTCCATTACCAGGTGACGCATATGTCGCTCGCGCATCGTTGCAGCAAGTGCTTGAAGCTCAGGCGCTTCAGGGGTCGTACGAGAACTCGCTAGAACTTCGCTTCCGATTCTCGTTTCAACTGTTCCAATTAAACCCGTCTCACGTCCAACAGCGCTAAAGATTTGATAGAGCAAAGTAGTGACAGTTGTTTTTCCATTAGTCCCCGTTACAGCAATACTCTGCATATCTCGTGTGGGATATCTATAGAGCGATGAAGCAAGTATTGCGCCAGCGCTACGAACATCAGAGACAACCAGGGTTGGAATATCTGAAAACTTTTCTGCACCTTCTTGGTCGGTAAGAATTGCGACAGCGCCATTTTGCCGTGCTTGATCCGCAAAAGTTGCTCCATGCACCTTCGCGCCAGGTACCGCTACAAAGAGATCGCCATTTTCTATATCTGAATCGTTGTGAGAAATTCCAGAGAACGAGATTGTTTCGTCACCATGAAGAGTTGCACCAAGTAAAGAGGCAGCTTCAGCCAAGGTAAGCGAAAACGACTCGATGGGGCGAATCATTGCGTTTTGACGCTCACTTGAGTGGCACGGGGATGGGTAAGTTCTGCTTGGGTAAGAGCTACTGGCAGCACCTTTGTTCCGGTTGGTGGAACATGCTCTGATTGCAGTACAAAGGTCATTACCTTTTTAAATACAGGTCCACAAAGTGCGCCGCCAAAGTGGCCGTTTCGTGGTGATTGCAAAGTTACGCTAATGACGTAACGCGGCGCATCAGCTGGTGCGAAGCCGATAAATGATGCGGTGTAACCGCTATATCTTCCTGTTGCAGGATCAACTCTCATGGCAGTTCCAGTCTTACCTGCAACTCGGTAACCGGGAATGGCCGCACTTGGAGCAGTACCTTCAGCAGAGACAACGCTCTCCATCATCAATCGCAATTTGATTGCAGTGTCTTCACTAATAACTCGAGTCGTGGTGCGAGTTGTATTAGGAGTGAAGTGTCCAGATGCATCGCTCGTGCCTGCAATGACGGTTGGAGTTACGCGAATTCCGTTATTTGCAACGGTCGCAAATACGCTCGTTGCCTGCATCGATGTCACAGAGTAACCCTGACCAAAGGCAACGGTTGGTGCTGTTGTTCCTGACCATTGAGCTGGTTTGAGCAAAAGACCCGCAGATTCACCAGGAAGTCCGGATCCGGTTGTTGAACCGATTCCGAACTTAGTGAGGTAGTTGTACAAAGTATCGTTTGGCAAAGTTTCGCCAACCTGAATAGTTCCGGTATTACTTGAAACTGCGAGAATTCCAGATGTGGTCAACTGTTCGGTTGGATGAGGGTTGTGATCACGGAATGTCGATCCGGCTCGTTTTAACATGTATGGCACTGTAAATACTGTTGTTGGAGTAATTGTCTTCTCTTCGAGCGCCGCAGCCATCGTCATTACCTTGCCGGTTGACCCTGGCTCATAGACATCTTGAACCGATGGATTGCGCATTAAATCGAGCGTGACACCTTTTGTATTGTTCGGATCAAAAGTTGGCGCTGTTGCGTGCGCAACGATTGCGCCTGTCTTTGGATCCATCACAATAACAGTTCCGCTTGATGCGCCAGAGCTCTTGACTGCATCGGCGATAGCTTGCGCCGCAACCCATTGAACATCGCGGTTGATTGTCAGACGGACATTCGTTCCAGCTTTCGCTGCCACAATTTCACGCTGTGAACCGGGAATTTCAGCGCCATATCCACTTGCGTAGGAATACTTTCCATCAGTGCCAGTAATTTTTGAATTCATGCTGGATTCAATGCCGTCAGCGCCGACGCCATCTGCGCGCACGAAGCCGATCAGAGATGAAATCAGTGAACCAGATGGGTAGTCACGGATATATGAGCGCTCTGGGAAGAATCCGATAATTCGTTGATCGAAGTGCTTGTTATCCAGAACTTTGTTGTAATCGTAGATCGCCTGGGTAAGTTGATCCCAGATTGCTGGAACGCCATTCTTGAGGACCATTGAATATCTGCGGGTTCCGGTGATGCTGTTCTGAACATCTGCAACAGGAAGGCCCAGAATTGGAGCTACGAAGTTTGCAACTCGTGCCGGATCAGAAATCAGAGTTTGATCCACAACAATGCTGATGGAAGAGACGCTGCGCGCAAATGCCACACCATTGATATCGGTGATTTCACCGCGCGGTGCAGGAATGACGCGAGTCGACTGCATCTCGTTGGCAGCCTTTGCCTGATAGCTACTTGCCTGGACTACTTGTACGCGAAAGAGCTGACAGGCAAGAAGAATAAAAAGTAAGAGGGTTGATACAACCAAAACATTGATGCGAGCTTTGGAAAGATGGAGATTACCCATGTGTTACTCCTGTATCTGGAGTAGCGAGATTGAGAAATATTGGAGTTTCCGATGGGCGCATTCCAAGTGCTGCAGCTGCCGCCGCTAACTTTTCAGGAGCGGCATGTGAATCAATCTCTCGATTAATTGCATCGCGTTGATCTGCAACAGCTTTTGCCTCAGTCTTTAGATTGGAAAGGGTAAATGCATCTTGTGCCAAGAGCGTATTAATTCCGAGAAGCGCAAGGAAACCAAGCATTCCGACTACTGTTAAAAATGTTGCAAAGTATTTATGCGTTGCACGTGCACCTGGAGTGATTTCAGGGAATAGACCCGAAATAATTTCTGCAGTACGTTCGGTGACAGCTCGCTTTGCTTTAGAAGTCTGAGGAGCTTTTCTCGCTGGTTGCGCAGTATTAACTTTTCGGGCGGTTGCAAGCGACATTAGGCAGCCACCCTTTCGATTGCGCGAAGTCGGACTGATGCCGAACGTGGATTCGATTCAAGTTCTTCTGCATCTGGTGTCTGACTTGAGCGGAAGACAAGTGAGAATTTCGCTGCGTATTCAGGAAGTTCGACGGGAAGATTTCGCGGAGACTTCGACGTTGAAGCTTCCGCGAAAATTTCTTTGACGATGCGATCTTCAAGTGACTGGAAGGACATCACAACGAGACGTCCGCCCACCATCAAGAGTTCAAGAGCATCGGGAAGTGCACGAGTAATGGCACCAAGTTCGTCATTTGCTTCAATGCGAAGCGCTTGGAAGGTGCGCTTTGCGGGATTTCCGCCGGTACGACGAGTAGCTGCAGGAATACTCTCTTTCACAAGAGTTGCTAATTCGGTAGTTGAATTGAGTGGTGCCTTAGCGCGAGCTTTGACGATATTTTCGACGATGCGAGTCGCAAATTTCTCTTCACCGTATGTGCGAAGAATCTGCACTAACTTTCCTGGCTCGTATGTATTGAGAATTTCAGAGGCAGTAATTCCGCGACTGCGGTCCATGCGCATATCAAGCGGCGCATCTTGTGAATATGAAAAACCACGATCAGTTTCATCTAATTGAATTGATGAAACACCGAGATCGAAGAGCGCTCCATTAATGTGTGTGAAGCCAAAGCCTTGTACGACACTTGAAATTTGGTCGAATACGCAATGTGCAGTCTTAAGTCGATCTCCAAATGGGGCAAGCCGCTTAGTAGCTCTTTCGAGAGCAATCTCATCGCGATCAATGCCGATCACTGTGAGATTTTCAAATCTCTGAAGAAGTGCTTCTGTATGACCACCGAGGCCAAGAGTTCCATCGACAATGACGGGATGAGTAGAAGAAAGAATTGCGGGAGCAAGCAGATCAACGCAGCGGTCGCGCATTACAGATATGTGTTGCATCTACTCCCCCATTTCTTCGGTCATGCTGATAAAAAATTTGAGCGCTCATCTCTGGTCACCGCCGGCCGACGGATCTTTTTCAGTAGCGACGCCGGGGAAGGGACGTCGCTGCCGGCCTAACATGAATGGAAAGGTCGGCGGTGGCCACAAATGAGCGCTCTATGTAGTTATGTCTTGCTGTACTGCTGTACTACTTATTCAGTTGTTAAATGTTTTTTGCTGATGTCTTAAAAAAGTCCCGGAAAAACTTCTTCAGAAACATCAGCAAAACTTTTTTCGCGATCGGCGAGGTATTCACTCCATGCAGCGCTATCCCAAATTTCGACGCGCGTATTTGCGCCGATAACGACGCACTCTTTTTCAAGGCCCGCATATGTACGAAGACCTTGTGGGATGGTGACGCGACCTTGACGGTCAGGAATTTCATCGTGGGCGCCTGCAAACATCACGCGCTGGTAATCGCGAGCGCTCTTTGCTGTAACAGGTGCTTGGCGCAACGTTTCAGTGATCGTTGCGAATTCTGAAGATGGGAAGACGTAGAGGCAGCGCTCTTGACCCTTTGTAATAACGAGGCCAGCTGAGAGTTCTTCACGGAATTTGGCAGGAAGGATGAGGCGGCCCTTTTCATCAAGGCGTGGCTCGTG
>Ga0007791_10000823_pt1 | contig 10609 bp, 7 predicted proteins | sample CryBogmetaGMA05M_FD_60368 | JGI IMG/M metagenome (GOLD analysis project Ga0007791, IMG submission 60368) | Freshwater microbial communities from Crystal Bog, Wisconsin, USA - MA0.5M | ecosystem: Environmental > Aquatic > Freshwater > Lake | place: Crystal Bog, Wisconsin, USA | collected 2009-07-06 | reverse complement strand
GCAATGATGGTGAAATTTGGGCTTTTTGGGAAGATCAGCAAATCTATATCTAGTATTCCACCATGGAATAGTGTAAAAATAGTGCATCAAAACCCTTAAAAAGCACAATGGATCGCGTTCAAGGCATATTTCTATTCGTACGAATTGTTGAGACAGGCTCTTTTAGCAAAGCTGCCGAGGACTTGGGCATTACCCAGCCCACAGCAACTAAGTTTGTTGCTAGTCTAGAAAAGCGTCTTGGCACCTTATTGCTGCATCGCAGCACCCGTGGTGTTACCGCTACTGAGATTGGCAAGCTCTACTACGAAAAGTGCAAGATCATTTCCCAGGAAATTGAAGAGGCTGATGATCTCGCCTCATTAATGCAATCGAAGGTCCGTGGCAAATTAACCATCAGCTCATCCGTTGCTTTTGGGCGCCGAGTACTCACCCCCTCGATTTTGGAATTCATGTCACACCATCCAGAGTTAGAGGTGGACTTAAGTATGGATGATCGCTACATCAACTTAATTGAGCAAGGAGTGGATTTAGCAATCAGGATGAGAAATCTACCGGACTCCTCATTGGGATCACGGTTTATTGGTATGAATCCTTGGATATTGGTGGCCAATCCTGATTACCTTAAAACACATCCAGCACCTCAGGTTCCCGAGGATGTTAAAAAACATCGTGCCCTTATTTATACAACAGCGCAAAGCGATCATCGCTGGAGTTTTACAAACCCTCAAAATCAAACTGAGATTGTTGAGGTGAAGGGGCCCTTTATCTCGAATAACCTTTCTTCCATTCTTGCGGCAGCCAGAGCAGGAATGGGCTTAGCGGCGCTGCCTTGCTATGTAGCCCATCAATCTATTCAAGATCAAGTCTTACAACCTGTGATGGAAGATTGGTTGCTACCCAGTCAAGAAATACATGCGGTATTTTCATCGCCCAAACATGTGCCGACTAAAGTCAGTCAATGTATTGATTGGCTACAAGGTCAATTTAAAGGAGAGTGGTGGAAAGGCCTTCCGCCAGAGCACATTGAATAAAAAAAATCCCCAATAAATGGGGATCTTGTGATGAATGCAAGCTGAGGCTAGTCACTCCATAACTTACCTGCAGTGGCCCAATCCGATTTTTTGATGTCTTGATAAATCACATCTACAGACTCAGCAGAACAACCCATAATTTTGACAGCAGCCTCAGTAATGGCTTTTGCATACTCACGCTTGACGTCCTCTGTACGACCTTCAAATAATTGAACTTGAATAACTGGCACCTTTACCTCCGACTATTGGTTAATAAATATACGCTGATACGCTGGCCATTCTAACTGGCCTTCTTGATCACCGTCACTACAAAGCTGTTGATAAGTCAGCTCACAAATCTGCTTGTCTGGAGAGATTAGCTCTCCACTAACTCCTGCTAATAACTGGATTTTGCAGGCCTTATCTAATACATCCATTAAATAAAAAGCTTGTTGAACGCTAAGGCCGCAAACAATACTGCCATGGTTATGTAAAAGAATGGCCTTCTTATTCCCTAAGTTTTCAATTAATGCTATCTGCTCTTGTGATGAAAGCGCCAGGCCCTGATAGGAGTGATAAGCCATATCGTGATAGAAACGCAAGGCATGTTGTGAAATCGGCAACAGCCCTTGCTTCTGGGCAGATACTGCAATCACAGCATCAGCATGTAAATGAAATACACAGTGTGCATCCGGTCTCGCTGCATGGACGGCCCCATGAATTGCAAAACCCGTTTTGTTCACTGGGCCATCACCAGCCAATATCTCACCCTCAATATTGACCTTCACTAAATTTTGTGGGGTGACTTCATTAAAGCGTAAACCAAACTGATTGAGCAAATAAGTGGCCTCTTCATCTGGCACAGCTGCTGATATATGGGTATAGATTCCGTCATCCCAATTTTTGAGGTAGGCTAGCTGATAGGCTGTCGCCAAATCAATGCGGACTTGCTTTTCTTGTTCAGAAATTTTGCCCAGGGCAGCCCAATCTTTTGAGTGGAGTTGAAATTTTGGGTTTAAAGAGCTCATGTGGAGATGGGTCTTACTTCAGTAAATTCAACATAGCTGCTTCATCAATCACTGGCACGCCCAACTCTTCTGCTTTAGTGAGCTTACTGCCTGCATCTGTGCCAGCAACAACATAATCGGTTTTCTTAGATACAGAGCCAGCAACTTTTGCACCAGCTTTTTCAAGAAGATCTTTAGCTTCATCACGAGTCAGGGTTGGAAAGGTTCCGGTAAGAACAAAAGTTTTACCAGCCACTGCCGCGCTAATGACTTTTGCCTCTACAGCTAACTGCATTCCTGAGGCTAGCAGTTGTTCAATGACTTCTCTGTTATGCGCCTCTTGCATAAAGCTGATGATAGAGTCTGCCACGACAGGGCCTACATCTTTAACGCTGAGCAATTCTTCCAAGTTTGCATCCATTAGGGCGTGCATAGATTGATAGTGATTGGCTAAATCTTTTGCGGTAGTCTCGCCTACATGACGAATACCCAAAGCAAAGATAAATCTCGCTAAGGTCGTTTTTCTGGAGTGCTCAATAGCCTGAATCAAGTTGTCTGCCGATTTATCACCCATCCGCTCAAGATTAGCCAAGGCAGTAAACCCCAATCTGTATAGATCAGCCGGAGTTCTGACTAGATTTTGATCAACCAATTGATCCACAATCTTCTCACCTAGTCCTTCGATGTCAAGCGCCCGTCTATGAGCAAAGTGAATTAATGCTTGTTTGCGCTGTGCACCACAAAATAATCCACCACTACAACGGGCTACTGCTTCATCTGCAAGTCGTTCTATGTGTGAATCACATACCGGGCAACGAGTTGGCATCACAAATTCTGAGGCATTAGTAGGTCTGCGATCTTTAATAACCGAGACTACTTCTGGAATGACATCACCCGCTCTACGAACTGACACTGTGTCTCCAATGCGAACATCTTTGCGCTTGACTTCATCTTCGTTATGCAGTGTTGCGTTTGTGACGGTTACACCACCAACTTCGACTGGAGCCAATCTAGCTACTGGAGTAATTGCACCTGTACGTCCTACTTGGACATCAATACCTAGTATGGTAGTAAGCGCTTCTTGCGCGGGGTACTTATGGGCCAGTGCAAACCTAGGAGCTCTTGATACAAAGCCGAGCTTAGCTTGTTCTGAAAATGAGTTCACCTTGTAAACAACACCGTCGATGTCATATGGTAATGAATCTCGTTTTTCACCAACCTCATTGTAGAAAGCTAACATCTCTTGCACGGAGTGCAGTACCCTGCGCTCAGAACATACGGGTAAGCCCAACTCTACATAGGTATTTAGTAATTCCTCATGGGTTTTAGGTAACCAAGACTGTGGCTCAAGAGCGCCTAAGCCATAAGCAAAGAAAGAGAGCGGTCTTTTTGCGGTAATTTTAGAATCTAATTGGCGTAGGCTGCCTGCAGCAGCGTTTCTTGGGTTAGCGAATTCTTTCTCACCATGAACTGCCGCTTGCTGATTCATCTTTTGAAAGTCTTTGAGATACATAAAGACTTCGCCACGTACCTCCAGCACCTTAGGGATCTTCTTGCCAGTGAGTTTTAATGGAATAGCACGAATGGTTTTGATATTAGCCGTGACATCTTCGCCACTTGCACCATCGCCTCGTGTTGCCGCCCTCACTAATGAGCCATTTTCATAACGAAGAGAAATGGCCAAGCCATCAAATTTCAATTCACCAGCATAAGCAACATGCTCTAAATGCAGTCCCTCGCGACAACGGCGATCAAAAGCAACAAGCTCAGCTTCTTCAAAAGCATTATTAAGGGAGAGCATCGGTACTTCGTGGGTAACTGAATCAAACTCTTTTAAGGCTACGCCACCCACACGCTGAGATAAGGATTCGGGTGTAATCCAATCTGGATGAGCAGTCTCAATATCTAATAACTCACGATAGAGACGATCGTATTCAATGTCAGGTAGAAGAGGATTGTCCAGGACATAGTAAGCATGCTCCAAACGTGCAAGCTCTGCCTGCAAGAATGCGTAACGCTCCGCTAAGTTTGTCGGACTATTAGACGACAAGGTGATTTCCTAGCTAAATAGTCTGCTAGCTGTGGAAGACCCAGCAGGAATACCAGACTTTTCAAGATTGGCATACAGCACGTCAAGATGCTGACGAATACTGACTACAGCAGCCTCGCTTAGATTAATACCGTTGTCATCGACTAAGCGGCCATGAGCTGCTTGCGCAATTTCAATACCCTCACCAAGCATTCTTTCAAAAGCACGGTCCTCTTGAGAAACCAATGGAACCTCAAGCAATAAGGTTAATTGTGAGACAGGCATATTAGGATCTAAATCAGCGCTATTAAAGATTAGTGTGCCATTACCCAGGAACTCATACTGTCTTCCATTCCGAGCCAATTTGAAGCCACGCTGACGCATCAAAGCATCAAAATTCCCCCAAGGACATGGTTCATCAAATAAAACATTAATACTGAGTTGAATGTCGCTATCAGCAGCCATGACATCTAACTCTTTAGCGCTTTCTAGCATGGTGTTTACACTCGGCATATCAATCTGGGATCCGAGTGTCTCAGCCAAAGCTTGTGAGCGTGAACAAAAATCAGATAACTCTAATACGCCAATCGCACCACGGCGACTTGCTAACTGAATCGCTAGTTGCAGCTCTGCATAGGAAGACTCAAGCTTTAACTCCTCCCAGTCTTCTGCAGCGTCAAGATCAGCATTTAATCCCTCGCATATCCATCTAGCATTAGATTGGACCTGGGAATCTGCCCAATTCTTCATCTCTTCTAAAATTTCTGATCCAGTAATGGCCTCATCAAAACGCAGCGTTATAACGCAATCAATGCGAGGATCGATTGCGAATTTCTCTAGCGCAAGGTTTGATGATGAAGCGATTCCAAAGCTTGGTTCAGATCGTTCCACGCCAGAATCCGCAAAGTTATTTGTAAAACTAGGCTCGCGACCAAAGCGATCATCAGCTAGTTCGGCCCGCTCTTTAGCTTTATGGCGAGCACGCGCATATTTCAAATTCAGAACAGCTACCAATATGAGAATCAGGAGCCCAATTGCAGCTAAGGCAAATTGCAAATCAGACAAACCCAACATCGTCATGATTTGTTCAACGTACACTTAGGCGGCCTCCACCATCGAAACGGCAGATGAAATATCTACTGCCACAATTCTAGATACACCCTGCTCTTGCATAGTGACTCCAATGAGTTGATGGGCAATTTCCATAGTGATCTTATTATGAGAAATAAACACAAATTGTGTCTTTTCAGACATTTTGGACACCATCTTTGCATAGCGCAAGGTATTTGCGTCATCCAATGGTGCGTCCACCTCATCCAATAAGCAGAAAGGTGCAGGATTGAGGAGGAAGAGCGAGAAAACTAAAGCAATGGCGGTTAATGCTTTTTCACCACCAGAGAGCAGGTGAATAGAGCTATTTTTCTTACCTGGAGGCTGAGCCATGACCTGCACCCCTGAATCCAAAATTTCTTCACCTGTCATTACTAACTCAGCATGACCGCCACCAAATAGCTCTGGGAATAATTTTCCGAAATGGGTATTTACTTGATCAAAAGTACCCTGTAATAAATCACGCGTTTCTGCATCAATCTTTGCTATCGCATCTGTCAAGGTTTGCATTGCTTCATTGAGGTCGGCAGATTGTGCGTCTAAGAACTGCTTACGCTCACGCGAACTCGCCAACTCATCTAAAGCCGCCATATTAACTGGGCCAAGTGATTGGATTTCTGTATTTAAACGGTTCACTTCAGTTTGCAATGCGCCTACTTTTAAGTCTGGGCTGAAGTTAGCCTCAAGTAATGTGAGATCAGCTTCTGCTTCTGCCAATAAGGTAGCAAATTGTTCGAAGTTCAAGCGCGCGGCCTGTTCACGTAATTGTAAGTCCACAACTTTATCGCGCATCGGTTGCAAACTACGTTCCAATTGCATGCGAGCCTCATCAGCTTCGCGTAATTGATGAAGTAATGCATCTTGCTCAGTGCGGGCATTTGCTAGTGCAGCTTCACGTGCACTTCGAGCAAGCAATAGGCCTTGTAGCTTATCTTGCGCTTCCTCATCACTTAGTGTTGCCAACTCTTGTGTCGCTAAATCATGCTTATCTTGGATCTCCATGATCTGAGTACGCGCCGTACTTTGATCACGCTGCAAGTCAGCAATCCGTTGCTGCAAGGAGCGAGTTGCAAAAGCTGCTTCTTGGGCTGCCATCTCAGCAGCACGAAGAGATTCACGTAATTGATCACGCTCTAGTGTTGAACTTTCTAATTGTTCTTGGGCAACTTGCAAGGTCTCTAGAGAATCTTGCTTAGATTCTTCCGCCTGATTTAAATCAGCAGCTGATTGCTCTTGATTTGCAGTGCTTTGTTCCATTTGCTGGCGCAATTCGGATAATTCATTTTGAATTTGTGCCGCACGCTGACTGTATTGCTCTTCAGCTTGGGTGAGCTGCATTCTTTCTACTTCAAAACCATGTGCTTCTTGCACGGCATGCTCAGCGTTAATACGTGCTTGCTCAGCCGCTTGATGGGCTGCTTGATAATTTGCTGCACACTGATCTAATTCACCCTGTAGCTCACTTTGCATTAAGCGTTGTGCACGTAATTGCTTCTCTAGACTTTCCATCTCTTGAGCGCGAGCTAACATACCAGCTTGCTCAGAATCTGCAGCATAGAGCTGAACGCTCACGCGGCTTACTAAATGGCCTTGTTGAGTAACAAAAGCACCGCCTGCTGGCAACTTCTCACGACGGTGTAAAGCATCTTCAAGGCTACTAGCAATATAAATATTGTCTAACCACTCTTGCAGAACCGATGTCAAACGAGCCGCGCCCGCACTTTGAACTCGAGTGAGTAATGGCGTGAAGTCTGCTGGCGGATTAGTGTGCGCAGGAGTAATTTCTTCAGCCAGCAGAATAGCTAAACGGCTTGGGGGTGCATCATTAGCCAAGGCTAAAGTTTCTTGGACACTCTTAGCGGTGACGGCAGCTAAGCGCTCACGTAAGACGGATTCCAAAGCAGCTTCCCAACCACTCTCGACTTTGAGCTCTTGCCAAAGACGCTTACTCTCTTTAAGTCCTTTGCTCTCTAGCCATGGACCAATCTTGCCCTGTGCCTGAACGCTAGCTTGCAATGCAGTTAATGCCGTTAGTTTTGCTTCTGTTTGTGCAAGATCTTGATTAGCACCCTGAATCTTTTGTTGAGCATTATTGCGAGCCTCATCAGCAGCCGGAACACGTTGTTGCGTATCTCCTGCGCGTTGCCGTGTTTCATCAACTTTACGTTGTGCCATTGCCTGGCGGTCGATTGCCATTTGTAATGCTTCTGCATCTGGCCTACGCATACCATCAAGTTCACCAGTTAAGCGGGCTTCACGTCCTTTGAGCTCATCTGATTGCGCTGACATTGCACGAATCCGTTCACCCAGACTGGCCAAACGTTGCTCAATAGTAGCCAAGGTCTCACGCGCATTATTCAGTTCGCGTGCAGCCTTTTGATAGGACTCTTCACGAGCAGGCATTTGACCTTGCAAGCCACTCAAATCAGCTAATAATGTTTGTTCTTTGTCAGATGCTTCGCCCAGCTCGTGCTCAGCAGTACGCTGTGCTTGTGCAGCATCCGTTTCTTGCACAGTCCAACGCTGGAGCTGCGCCTGCAAATCGAGAGTTTGTTGCTGTAAACGTTGGCGTGCTTCTTGCACATAATGAATCTGAGACTCAACCTGACTGACATCAGAATTCGTTTGATACAAATCGCCTTGAGCTTGAGATACCTTATCTTGTAGCGCGTACTGTTGGGTACGCATTGTTTCTAACTCAGCTTCCGCATGGCGCAACTTAGCAGTCTGCTCTTCAAGTCCAACTTGGGTATCGCGGATACCATTGGCATGACGCTCTTGCTCTTTACCAGCCTCTGTCTGACGCACAAACCAGAGCAATTGTTGCTGCGCTTTCATTTGTGTAGAAAGCTCTGCATGTCGCTCTGCAACCGTCGCTTGTTTTTCTAAACGTGTGAGTTGCTGATCGAGCTCACGCAAGATGTCTTCAACCCGAGTTAAGTTTTCTACAGTGTCCTCTAAACGTGATGCCGTTTCTTTGCGACGCTCTTTGTATTTGGATACACCAGCAGCTTCCTCTAAGAAAATACGTAATTCTTCTGGCTTTGCTTCTAAGATGCGATTGATCGTGCCCTGTCCAATGATGGCGTAACCTCTTGGACCCATACCAGTGCCCAAGAAAATATCCTGAATATCTTTACGGCGTACCACTTGATTATTCACGTAGTAACTAGAGTTGCCATCACGTGTCAAAACACGCTTAACGCCTAATTCAGTAAAAGCGCTCCATTGCCCTTGCGCCCTACCATCTGAATTATCAAAAAGGAGTTCCACACTGGCACGACCAGATGGCTTACGTAAACCTGAGCCATTAAAAATGACGTCCTGCATGGACTCGCCACGCAATTCACTGGCGCGGGATTCACCTAAAACCCAGCGGACCGCATCAATAATGTTCGACTTTCCGCAACCGTTAGGGCCCACAACGCCAATTAATTGGCCAGGCATTTCAAAATGGGTTGGGTCAACGAAAGACTTAAAGCCGGAAAGTTTGATGGATTTCAGTTGCACGGCGTACTTTGCAGGGAAAAAAGGGGGTTAAATAAAGGGGTAAATAATTAAAGCTAAAGTGGGAAGATGATAGCAAGCTTGAGTCTAGTTAGACGGGTTTTTGTACCATCGATATAATGATAAATCTACCTCCAGGGATAAAATCCCTTAACAATCTGATAGTTAAGAAAAAAGCATGAGCCAATCACCACAAAACATCATTGAACAAGCCTGGGAAGACCGCGCAAACCTTTCCCCAGATAGCGCTCCAGGGGGTGTCCGTAACGCTGTAAATGCTGTCTTGGAAGGCCTGAATGCGGGCACCATTCGCGTAGCGGAACGTCGTAGTGTAGGTAATTGGGAAGTAAATCAATGGGTTAAGAAAGCAGTATTGCTCTCTTTCCGCCTTGAGGACAACGTACCTATGAGTGCTGGTGGTTATACCCAGTTCTATGACAAAGTACCTAGTAAGTTCGAGAACTACACTGCAGCTGACTTTGCTGCTGGTGGCTACCGAGTTGTACCCCCTGCAATGGCTCGCCGTGGATCATTTATCGGCAAAAATGCAGTTTTAATGCCTTCTTACGTCAATATTGGCGCTTATGTAGGTGAAGGCACCATGGTGGATACCTGGGCAACCGTAGGTTCATGTGCCCAAATTGGTAAAAATGTGCACCTTTCTGGTGGTGTTGGTATTGGTGGTGTTTTGGAGCCAATTCAAGCTGGCCCGGTCATTATTGAAGATAACTGCTTTATTGGCGCCCGCTCAGAAGTAGTTGAAGGCGTAGTCATCGAAGAAAATAGCGTGCTGTCTATGGGAGTTTTTCTCGGTCAAAGTACTAAGATTTATGACCGCGCTACTGGAGAAATTCACTATGGTCGTGTTCCTGCAGGCTCAGTAGTCGTTCCAGGCTCACTCCCTTCGGCTTGTGGCAAATACAGTTTGTATGCCGCCATCATCGTGAAGAAAGTCGATGCGCAAACAAGAGCAAAGACCGCTATTAACGAATTGCTCCGCGACTAAATTTATCCATGAGCGCTACTCTCGAGCTCACTGAAGCTCTCATTGCGTGTCATTCGGTCACACCGGCTGACGGTGGCTGCCAGGATTTAATTGCTAAACGTCTGCAAGAGATTGGCTTTCATACAGAGAGTGTTGTGAGTGGTCCTGAAAATTTTCAGGTAACAAACTTATGGGCAATAAAAAAAGGGAAGGCTGGTGATCAGGGTAAGGTCTTGGTATTTGCTGGCCACACTGATGTAGTGCCAACTGGTCCAGTAGACAAATGGACTAGTAATCCATTTACGCCAACCATTCGTGATGGCATGCTCTATGGTCGTGGCGCTGCGGATATGAAAACCTCTCTGGCTGGTTTTGTAGTGGCTACAGAGGAGTTTGTGGCTACCCATCCTGATCACGAAGGCACAATCGCCTTCTTAATTACGAGTGACGAAGAAGGGCCGGCAAATGATGGCACCGTCATCATGTGCGAGCGCCTCCAAAAACAGGGACAACGTTTAGATTACTGCGTCATTGGCGAACCTACTTCTGTCGACCAATTGGGCGACATGATTAAGAATGGACGACGCGGCTCTTTGTCTGGCAAGCTAAAGATTAAAGGTATTCAGGCGCATATCGCCTACCCCCATTTAGGAAAGAATCCGATTCATCTTTCAGCTCCTGCCATTACCGCCCTGATTGAAACTGAGTGGGATAAAGGCAATGAATATTTTCAGCCTACTAGCTTTCAGATCTCCAACATTCATGCTGGCACTGGAGCGAATAATGTTATCCCTGGTGACTTAACCATTGATTTCAATTTCCGCTTCTCTACTGAGAGTAAGCCTGAGCAATTACGTGAGCGTCTTGAAAAGATCCTCAAGGATGCTGGTCTCGAATTTGAAATTGACTGGGTGCTGGGCGGAAGCCCCTTTATTACAGGCGATGGCGACCTAGCAGGCGC
>Ga0007791_10000819_pt1 | contig 10617 bp, 8 predicted proteins | sample CryBogmetaGMA05M_FD_60368 | JGI IMG/M metagenome (GOLD analysis project Ga0007791, IMG submission 60368) | Freshwater microbial communities from Crystal Bog, Wisconsin, USA - MA0.5M | ecosystem: Environmental > Aquatic > Freshwater > Lake | place: Crystal Bog, Wisconsin, USA | collected 2009-07-06 | reverse complement strand
AATTTGCCCGCGCACACGCGTGTCGCGTGCAGTCGGCTTTGCAAATGTGTGAAGTAATTCCCGCGGGAATTCGTCGTATTTCGCTCACTCGAATTCGCCGCCGTGCCGCGGTTACTGGCATCATCGGCGGGTATGCGGGTCCTGGTGCAACGTGTCACGTCGGCCTCGGTGTCGGTGGACGGTGACGTCGTGGGCGCCATCCAGCCAACCGGCCAGGGACTGCTCGCACTGATCGGAGTGACGCACTCCGATGATGCCGACATCGCGGCGCGGATGGCCGAGAAGCTGTGGACGTTGCGGATCCTCGACGATCAACTGTCCGCAGCCGACACCGGCGCACCCGTGCTGGTCGTCAGCCAGTTCACCCTCTATGCCAACACCGTCAAGGGCCGGCGTCCGACCTGGAACGCCGCGGCGCCCGGATCGCACGCCGAGCCTCTGGTGACCGTCTTCGCCGACACCCTGCGAGCGCTGGGCGCGGAGGTGCAGACCGGTGTCTTCGGTGCGGACATGCAGGTCGAGTCGGTCAACGACGGCCCGGTCACGGTGATGCTGGAGCTGTGAGCCTCCCCGGTTTCGACGCAGGCACGTGAGACTGTAGGACCTGTGACCACGCACAATTACGTCACCTACGAGGAATTCGGTCGGCGGTTCTTCGAGGTGGCCGTGACCGAGGAGCGTGTCGCCGCGGCATTCGCCGAGATCGCCGGCGAAGAGTTCGAGATGGGCCCGATGTCGCAGGGCCCGGGCGGTTTGGCCCGGGTGACCGCCAAGGTCAAGGTCCAGCAACCGCACGTTCGACGAACCCTCGGCGACACCATCACGTTCGCGGTGCGCATCCCGCTGATCATCGAACTCGTCGTCGACCTCTGGGTGGACAAGCAGCGCTTCGTCGTCGACGGTGATATCGCACTGCGTGCCAGCGCCCGGGCGGCTGAGCCGCTGCTGATCGTCATCGACGTGGCCAAACCCCGACCGTCCGATATCGCGGTCCATGTGACGGCGAAATCACTGCGCGGCGAGATCCTTCGGATCCTGGCCGGTGTCGATGGCGAGATCAAACGATTCGTCGCGGCGCATGTCGCAGGGGAGATCGACAGCCCGGGTTCTCAGCAGGCCAAGCTCATTGACGTGGCCGAGCAGTTGAAATCCACCTGGGACACCGACTAGAGGTCAAGTTCCAATACGCCACCGGCCGCCGCCCGCGACACACAGGTCAGCATCATCCCGCCGTCGCGCTCGGGTTGGGTCAGCAGGGTGTCCCGGTGCTGCACAACGCCCGTGAGCACCCTGGTCCGGCAGGTGCCGCAGAAGCCCTGCTGACAGGAGTACGGCGCGGTGACGCCGGAACGTTGCAGCGCGCTCAGCAGTGTCTCGTCGGCGCCCACGCTGATTGAGGCCGCTGACGACGCGATCGTCACACTGAACTGCTCGCCGTCGACCACCGGAGGGGCGGCGAAGCGTTCGAAATGTAACTCGACGTCATCCCGTCCGACCAGCTTTTGCCGAATGACGGTCAGCATCGGGGCCGGACCACAGGCGTAAACGGTTGTGCCGGAGAGGCATTCGCCCAACAGGTCATCGGCACTCGGTAAGCCGTCGATGTCATCGGTGCGGATCCGCACGCGATCGCCGAATCGACGGACCTCATCGAGGAACGGAATGCTGTCGGCACTTCGCCCCACATAGATCATCGACCAGTCCACGTTGAGCCGCTCAGCCAAGTCCAGCATCGCCAAGATGGGTGTGATCCCGATACCGCCGGCGATGAACCGGATCCGCCGGGTGGGTGAGCCGTAGCCGGGCACGGTGAGCGGAAATGCGTTTCGCGGGCCACTGGTGGTGATCGTCGTTCCCACCGCCAGCGCGTCATGCACCTCGATCGAGCCACCGCCGCCCTCAGGGATGCGGCGCACAGCGATCCGATAGGAGTCGCGACGGCCTGGGTCACCGCACAGTGAGTACTGACGGACCCGGCCGCTGGGCAGGTGAATGTCCAAGTGCGCACCGGGGTGCCAGGGCGGTAACGCGGCACCATCCGCGCACGCCAGGGTCAGCGCCACCACGTTCTCATCCAGTGCCATCACCTGACGGTCCACAACAGTCAGGGTCAGGGTCGGATCAATCGGGGCCGGCAGTCGCGGCCGGCGCAGCACGCCACTGGTGGTCCACATGGTGGTGACCGTGACTTTGGCCAGTCGCAGCATCACGATGCTGTTGAGCGCCCTCAGGCGCTGCACCACCATTTACAGGTGCGCGGCGCGGGCGGCCGGTGAGGTCGCCAGGTAGGCGACAGCCTGTGCGGTGGAGCCGAAATCCTCCGGCGAGTAGTCCGGTCGGAAATAGGCCGCCGTGGTGGAACCGAACAGTGTGCGGTAGGTGGGCAGCAGTCGCAGCGCCGAGTCCCGGGCACGCATCCGTTGCATCTGCAGCCAACTGATATCGAGATCTGGATCGGTACGGCACAGGTACCAGACGCCGCGATTGAAGAAGGTGAACAGCATTGTCACCGCCAGCATCATGGACCGGACCCGGGAGAAGTAGCCCCGGTGGAAATAGGTCGCGACATCGTGTGCGACCGAGCGGTGTTCGACTTCTTCACTGCCGTGCCAGCGGAACAGGTCGACCATCGTCGGGTCGGCGCCGAAGTCGTCCCAGGCGCTGTTGAGCGCGAAATCGCCCAGCACTGCGGTGTAGTGCTCGATCGCCGCGATCAGCCACAGCCGATCGCAGAGGTGATTCAGGCGCCGTCTGGGGTTCGTCGACCTACCGGGTGCCAGAACCTTTTCGAACACGTACTCGGTCTGGGCGAGAATTGGATCCGGATCGGCTCCGCGGGCCTCCATGAACTCGTGCAGCATCCGTTCGTGGGTCTCGGCGTGCACGGCCTCCTGCCCGATGAACCCGCGCATGTCCTCGGCCAGTCGCGGATCCTTCACCAATGGCAGCGCTTCGTTGTAGGTCGTCACGAACCAGCGTTCGGCGGCCGGCAGCACGACATTGAGCAGGCTGATCATGTGAGAGGCGACCGGATGGCCGGGAATCCAGTGCAACGGCGACGACGAGACGTCGAACTCCACCTTGCGGGCCTGGATCTGTACCGGGCCGGGATCTATCTCGTTGTCGAAGCGGCGTGGCCTCAGCATGTATGACCCCGCCGATCAGCCGACCGGGACCGGGACAACGCTGACCACACCGGGCGCGCCCGCGGTCGGTCGGCTTCCGGCGTCGGCGCTTGCCGTGCCTGAGGCGCTGGCCGCCGAGGTGGCCGCCGGCTGCTCGGGCTGGGCGGCTTCGGTGCAGTTGAGCATCAGTTGCATTTTGCCGCCGCCGGTCACCTTCTGGCTGCTCACCACGCACTGTGACTGTGCCACGTCGCTACCCACCGAGCCGCCGAACGTTGTCTTGATGCCCTGCGCCTGCAGAATCGCGACCGCCCTGGCATACGGCTCGCCCACTACGTTATAGGTGCTGTTGGAGGCGGGGTCGGCACTGCTGGCGCCGATGCTGAGGGCAGCGGCCGCTGAGCCGGTCGCCGCGGCGCCGACCATCACGAGCACGAGCTTTCTCACGGCACGAACCTCCCTGTCCATAAGATAGCGCAGCACCGGTCAGGCGGCCGCGTCAGAGGTTTATCGCCGCAGCTAGGGGAGATGTTTCAGAAGCGTTCCCGGTGGCGTTCCTGCTCCAGTACCGCCTCGAGGTCGCCGAGCCGCTTCATCGACGACACCGCCCGGGCCGTGCGCATATTCGCAGCCAGTAATCCCTGGTGGCGATCCACAAAAGCCCAGTAACCGGCGGTGAACGGGCAGGCATCGTCGCCGAGTCGCTTCTTCGGGTCGAACCGGCAACCGCGGCAGTGATCGCTCATCTTGTTGATATAGGCGCCACCGGAGGTATAGGGCTTGGTGGCCAGCAGACCGCCGTCGGCGTGTTGGCTCATACCGATTACGTTCGTCGGCATCACCCAGGCGAAACCGTCGACGAACGAGCTCGCGAACCAGTCGGACAATTCGCGGGGCCGGTAACCGCGTTGCAGGCCGTGGCTGCCGAGCACCATCAGCCGTTGGATGTGATGCGCCCAGCCTCGGTCGCGGACCCCGGCAAGCGACTGGCGGAGACATTCCGCGTCCACCGAATCGGCGTCCAGGTCTGCCCACCAGTCCGGCAGCGGCGTGTGCGCGTCGAGGGTGTTGCTATCCAGGTAGTCCGGTCCGAAATGCCAGTACAGCTGCCACATGTACTCGCGCCAACCCAGGATCTGGCGGATGAACCCTTCGACAGCCGCCAGCGGGGCCGAACCGTCGCGGTAGGCGCGCTCGGCAGCATGCACGGCGTCCAGGGGGTGCAGCACACCGAGATTGAGCGGCACCGACAGCAGCGAGTGCGCCATGGCCCAGTCGGCGCCCATCATGGCGTCCTCATAACGGCCGAACAGCGGCAGCCGTTCGGCGATGAACCGTCGCAGGGCTTCGTCGGCCTCGGTGGGTGTCACTGCGAACAGTCGGGGTCCGTCGATACCGACGGTGTCGAGGTCCAGCGCTTCGATATCACGGCGGACCGCAGCGTCGATATCGTCCTCGACGGGGTGATACGGCTCAGGCGCTCCCAGGGTCGCCGCGCCCTTGGGTGGGGACTCTCGGTTATCGGTATCGAAGTTCCACCGGCCATCCACCGGTTCGTCACCGTCCATCAGCACCCCGAACCGGCGCCGCTGCGCACGGTAGAAGTCCTCCAGCCGGAACCGCTTTCGATCTCGGGCCCACTGGCTGAACTCGGCCCGCGGCAGCGCGAAGGTGGGGGTGGGCAGGACCTCGGCCACCAGTCCGTCCCGGTTCAACCGCCGCACGAACTGCTCGGCGGCATGTGAGGTGGGTTCATGCACCAGGACCGGAGTGCCGAAGCTGCGCAGTGCCTCGGTGTAGGTGTCGGCGCGGATCAGGGTGGCCCGATCGCCGAGGTCAGCATGGGCGTGCCGCAGGGCCGACAGAACCAGGTGAACTTTCTGCCGGTGGTAACGGTGGCGCCGGAATGCCGAGGTCGCCTCGATGAGCACAATGGGGCGCCCGGCGTGTTCACCGCCGTAAACGGCCGGCCCGAGCTGATCGGCGAACAACCACAGCGGGGTGTTCGGCTGCGGCATTGACCGATCGTACAAACACCCCGTCTATTACGATCCGGTCGTGTCTCGATTGCCCGCCGCGGGTTCCCTCATTGGCCGACTGAGATCCCTGGGATTCCAGTCCAAGCTGCTCCTCATGCTGCTGACGGTGAGCGTGATCTCGGTGCTGATCGCCGGACTCATCGGCTACTTCTCCGGCACCAATTCCCTGCGCACTGCCGAATATCAGAAGCTGATCCAACTCCGTGAGTCCCGCAGCCGGGAAATCACCGCCTATTACGCCGGTATCACCAACGCGGCGACGGTGCTGACGCATTCGTCCTCGGCGGTGGGCGCCATGAAGGAGTTCACCGCGGCATTTGCCGATCTGCAGAAGACGCCGTTGCCGCCGGGCGCGAAAGAAGCCGTGGACAACTACTACGCGACGGTGTTCGACCCGGCACTGGAGCAAGCCAGCGGCGCGAAAGCTGACGCGGGTCTATTCCGGCCCACCTCCAATGCCCAGACCTACCTGCAGAGCCTGTACACCGTTCCGGCCAAGGGTGACTTCACGGCGTCGGCGAAGATCCAGACCGCCGGAGACCCCAGCGAGTGGTCCAAGCTCAATGCCCGCTATCAACCGTTCTTCGCCGACTTCGCCGACCGATTCGGATTCGACGACGCGATGCTGATCGACACCGACGGCAACGTGGTGTATTCGACCTACAAGCAGACCGACCTGGGCGCCAATGTGCTCAGCGGACCTTACAAGGCCACCAAACTGGCCGATGCGTTCCGGCAATCGTTGCGGGCCGCGTCGGTTGACGAGCTGATCCTGACCGACTTCGAGGACTACGCCCCGGCCTACGGTAAGCCCACGCCCTGGGTCCTGACCCCAATCGGCGACGCGAACGGGATCAGTGGAGTTCTGGCGCTTCAGCTTTCGGTGGACGGCATCAACAACGTGATGACCGGTAACCGGGAATGGGTGAAGGACGGCCTCGGGGAGACCGGTGAGACCTACCTGGCCGGACCTGATCGGCTGATGCGCTCGGTGTCCCGCGAACTGTTGGTGTCCCCCAAGGCATTTCTGACCGATGTAGTGGCCAACGGGACTCCCTCGGATATCGCGAGGCGCGAAGTCGAGACCGGCGACAGCGTGCTGCTGCAGCCGGTGAACACCGAGTCGGTGAATCTGGCACTGAGCGGCAAATCCGGGGTGACATCAGCCAAAAGCTACCTCGGCGCAGAGGCCTTGAACGCCTATGCCCCGCTCAACCTGCCAGGCCTGAACTGGGTGATCGTGGCCAAGGTCAACCGATCAGAGGCATTCGCACCCGTCGATGCTTTCGCACGCAATGTCGCACTGTCCACCGCGGCGATCGTCCTGGCCGTCTGCCTGTTGGCACTACTGTTCAGCCGCATCCTGACCCGACCGGTCAAAACTCTGGCGGACGCGGTGCGCCGGGTCAGCGGCGGGGAACTGGGCGTTACGGTTCCGGTCACCTCACGCGACGAATTCGGACAGCTGGCTTCGGCTTTCAACGATATGAGTGCCAGCCTGCAGACCAAGCAGTTACTCATCGAGGATCAGCGTCGGGAGAACGACCAACTGCTGAGCACCCTGATGCCCGAACCGGTGGCACGGCGCTATCGCGACGGTGAGGAGAACATCAGCACGCAGCACCGCGACGTGTCGGTGATCTATGCCCAGTTCCTCGGATTCGATGAATTCTCCCGCACGCTGCCGTCCGAGGAATCGGTGTCGATGCTGAACTCGATCGTGGAAGCTTTCTCCGGCGCCGCTGAGCGTCACGGGGTCGAAGAGGTACGCAGCATGCAGGACAACGGACTGCTGGCTACCTGCGGTCTTGTCGTACCGCGGGTGGATCACGCCAGTCGAATCATTGCCTTCGCCGACGAACTCACCGAAATCGTCCACCGCTTCAACGATCAACACAGTGCGGCATTGACGATGCGCGCCGGTATCGACAGCGGTCCGGTGACCAGCGGACTGGTCGGTGAGCGCTCCACCGTCTACGCCCTGTGGGGCGAGGCTGTCGATCTGGCTCACCGGGTGCACGCGTCGACTAAGACCCCCGGAATCTTCGTCAGTGATCGCGTGCGCGACACCGTCGTGGGTATCTACTCCTTCACCGAAGCCGGCAGCATCACTGACATTTCCGGGACCGAGACGGTCTGGCGGCTCGATACCGACGCCCGGCAGTCGGTATGAGTAGCCTCACCGCACAGCCGTGGTTCTGGCCGGCCTTGATCGTCGTCATCGGACTACCGCTGGCCCTGCTTGTTCTCAACGAGATCCACACCTCGCTGGTTCGTCGCAATAGCGCCTATGTGAAACCCGTTGCACTACTGCGTAATTGGCTTCTGCCGGCCGCGGCTGCCTATCTGCTCATTGATCAGCTGAGCCACGCGGACACAACGGCCGCATCACATGCCACCTGGTCGAAAATCGCGGCCACGATCGTCGGCTTCCTGATCATGCTGATCCTGCTCTCCGGGGCCAATGCCGCACTATTCGGCGAGGCGCGGTCCGGAAGCTGGCGGCAGCGACTGCCCGGCATCTTCGTCGACCTCGGTCGGTTGGTCCTGATCGTCATCGGGATCGGACTGTTGCTGTCCTGGGTGTGGGGCGCCAATATCGGCGGGCTCGTCACCGCGGTAGGCGTCACATCCATCGTCATCGGTCTGGCGGTGCAGAACGCGGTGGGTCCGGTCATCTCCGGTCTGCTGCTGCTGTTCGAGCAGCCGTTCCGGATCGGTGATTGGCTCGACACAAAATTCGGCAAGGGCCGCGTCGCCGAGGTGAACTGGCGCGCGGTACATATCGACACCGAGAACGGCATCCAGGTGGTGCCCAACGCCGCACTGGCCGGCGACTCGTTCGTCAACCTCAGTCGGACCACCGCGCCGTACTTCAAGGCGAAGGCGACACTGGCTTTTGCCCCCGACGATCAACCGGGCGATGTCAAAGCCACACTGCTGGCGGTGGCTGAGGCATTGCCCACCAAACTGACCGGGATACCGGCCAGTGTCTCCGCACTCGGGGCGGGTAGTTACCGGGTTTCGGTGCCGATCGCCTCCCCGGCCGATGAGAGTGCCGCCACCACCCTGCTGCTGCACCGTGCGTGGTACGCCGCGCGGCGTGCCGGTCTGCATCTCGACGGTGTCAAGACGCGCAGCAAGGAGAAGCACGCCTACATCGCAGAGCACCTGGAGTCGATCGTGGGCACCCTGGGTCTGCCCGACGACGCCATCCCCACCATGCTGGCCGGCGCCCGACTGCTGCCGTTCGCCGAGGGGGAGATCATCCAGGGCGTCAACACCATGCCGCAGGCGATGGGGTTCATCACCGAGGGTGAGGTCGACATGTACGTCACCGCCGAAGACGGACGGTGGTTATCACTGGGCGAACTCGGCGTCGGTGACTACATCGGCGGTGCGGCGCTGACCCGACAGCGGATGATCACCGGTGTGGTCGCGCTCACCGACACCACCATCGTGGCGGTCTCACGGGAGGCAATGAACGATATCGTTCAGAACGACCACCGTCTCGCCCGTCAGATCGGCGAAGCCATCGACATGCGGCGCAGGGCAGCCCGTGAGGCCCTGGATGCGGCCGCCGAAGGTGTGCGTTAGCCGGGATCGGTAGCCGCGCGCAACGCCTCGGCCAGTGCGGCGGCCCGGCGATCGGTGAACACGTCCTCGAGGAATAACCGGTTGCCGTCCGGCCCGGCCAGCGGCACTCGCCAGTTCGGGTATTCGTCGGTGGTTCCCGGTTGGTTCTGGGTACGCCGCTCACCGACCGCATCGGCCAGCGACAACGCCAGCAACCGTGACGGCGTGCGGCCCAGATACCGGTACAGGGCGATGATCACGTCCTCCTCGGCGGGATCGCCGCCGCCCTCCGGGGGCAGCAGTCCAACCCGACGCAACTCCGCCATCCAGGCGGACTGCTCGGCCCGGTGGTCGGCCATTTCCTCGGCTTTGGTGCGGGTGAGCAACCCCAGCGCATTTCGCAACTTCACGTGCTCGCCGGCCAGATAGCCGGGGGTGGGCGGCAGATCGTGGGTGCTCACCGACGACAGGCAGAGTTCGCGCCAGTGTTGGGCCTGCAGCGGTCCACGGTTGAAAGCGTCGATTTCAAACCACAGGATCGAGGTGCCCAGTAGGCCGCGATCGCGCAGATAGTCCCGCACCCACGGTTCGACGGTGCCAAGATCCTCACCCACCACCACCGCGCCGGCCCGATGAGCCTCCAGCGCGACGATGCCGATCATCGCGTCGTGGTTGTACCGGACATAGGTGCCGTCCGTGGGCGGGGCGCCCTGCGGGATCCACCACAGCCGAAACAAACCGATGATGTGGTCGATGCGCACCCCGCCGGCATGGCGCAGGATCGCTGCGATGAGAGCCCGAAATGGTTGGTAGCCAAGCTCTTCGAGGCGATCCGGCCGCCACGGCGGCTGTGACCAGTCCTGGCCGAGCTGATTGAACTCGTCCGGTGGGGCGCCCGCGTTCACGCCGAGCGCCAACACATCCTGCAGCGACCAGGCATCGGCCCCGGAGGGGTGCACCCCGACAGCGAGATCATGCATGATGCCCAGCGGCATCCCGGTCCGCAGCGCCTGTGATTGGGCAGCGGCCAGTTGATCATCGAGTTGCCACTGCAGCCACCGGTGGAAGTCGACTGCGCGATGGTGCCGTTCGGCGAACTCGGCGACTTCCGGGTTTGCCGGATGCCGCAGACCGGCCGGCCAGGCTCGCCAGTCGGTGCCGTAGCGCTCCGCGAGAGCGCACCAGGTGGCGAAATCGTCGAGCGCGGAGCCCTCCCGATCTTTGAAGGCCTCGAAGGCGCGGTCACGTCCTGCCGACCGCGGTACCTGATACACCAACTTGAGCGCCGCCCGCTTCGCGGACCATGCCGCATCACGGTCGATGATGTCGGCTTTGCGGGCCTGCTCCGCGCAGGCTTTCTGAAGTTTGTGCACCCGGCGGCGCTTGGGCAGGGCGGCGAACTCCGGGCTGGCTTCCACTCGCAGATACAGCGGGCTGACGAAGCGCCGCGAGGTGGGTAGGTAGGGGGAGGGCTCCATATGTTTGGTCGGGGCAGCCGCATGTAGTGGGTTGACCAGTACATAGCCGGCCCGGTGCACCGAACCCGCCCACACCGCGAGGTCGGCCAGATCGGTCAGGTCCCCGATACCCCAGGAGCCTGCCGAGGTGACGCTGTAGAGCTGGGTGGCCAGACCCCAGGCGCGCCCGGCACCCATCCGGGCCGGTAAGCCCAGCCAGGACGGGGTGACGATGAGCGTGGTGTCGGACTCGGTCCCGCCGGAGCGCAGGTGCACCCGGTGGTAGCCCAGGGGAAGATCGGCCGGCAGTACGAAGGTGGCCTCGCCAACGAGCCGCGAGCCGAGGGTGAACGGCAGGGTGAAATTGTCCGTCTGCCGGAGACCGGCGCGCACGGTGCCGTCTTCCAGCCGCACCCACAC
>Ga0007791_10000815_pt1 | contig 10624 bp, 9 predicted proteins | sample CryBogmetaGMA05M_FD_60368 | JGI IMG/M metagenome (GOLD analysis project Ga0007791, IMG submission 60368) | Freshwater microbial communities from Crystal Bog, Wisconsin, USA - MA0.5M | ecosystem: Environmental > Aquatic > Freshwater > Lake | place: Crystal Bog, Wisconsin, USA | collected 2009-07-06 | reverse complement strand
CCTTCACGCTGCATCTTCTTCTTCAGCGCCTTGAGGGCCTGATCGACATTATTGTCGCGCACGAAAATCTGAACCAGAGGTCTCTCTCCTGTCACCCGTTCCCGATCGGCTGACCCGACGGGCGCAGCGGCGAACGGACAAAATCTTTAAGTCCCGACCGCAAGGCGACCGGCTTTGAGCGCGGCGGAATAGCAGAAGGAAAAGGCAATGTCCACGGCGGACAAGGCCGCGAGATCGTACTATTATCGAGTCATGTCAAAGGCGAACGCAAAGATGACCGATTGGGCGACCCAGACTGAGCAGGACGTCCTGGATCAGGCCATAAGGCTGGCCCCCAAACAAGGCTGGACCTGGTCCATGGTGCGGTCCAGTGGCGCAGCTTGCGGACTGACGGGGCCAGAGACTGAATTGCTCCTGCCCCACGGCCCTTCTGACCTTGCCGCCCTGCTCTCACGCCGCCACGACACCTTGGCCCTCGAAAGACTGCCAGATCCCGCAGGGTTCAAGATCCGGGAGCGCATTCGCGCTGCTGTCTTGGCGCGCCTCGAGACCGCGGCCGCTGATGGACCAGCCGTTCGCCGTTGGGCTGGATGGCTAGGCCTACCCATGAACCTGCCCTTGGCCCTTCGGCTTGTGTGGGAAAGCGCCGACAGTCTCTGGCGCTGGGCCGGGGACACTTCGACCGACGAGAACCACTACTCAAAGCGTGCGATTCTGGCTGGAATTCTGATGAGTGGCTTAAGCCTGCGCCTTTCGTCCGGAGTCGAGGCGACGGAGCGCTTTGTCGATGGCCGGATTGAAAATGTCATGGCCTTCGAAAAATGGAAGGCGGGGGTCAAGCCGGGCGATCTGCTGGCCAGTCTCGTGGTCGCTCTCGGACGACTGCGCTACGGACACAGCTAGAGGCGGCTCTAGAACCAGTTTTTCCGACGGAACCAGAGGAATGGGATGAGGCCTGACAAGATCATCAGGCCGAGAGCCATGGGATAGCCCAGGGGCCAGTCTAATTCTGGCATGTTTTTGAAGTTCATGCCGTAAATCGCCCCAATCAGGGTCGGCGGCATCAATAAGACTGTGACCACAGCGAAAAATTTCATCGTCACATTCTGCTCGATATTGATCAGGCCAAGGGCAGCGTCGAGCAGGAAGGAAATGTGTGACGCCTGATAGCCCGAGTGTTCGGTCAGGGACTGAATATCGTGCTGGATGGACGACAGGTGGATCTGGTGAGCAGGGTCTTCGGAAATTTCGTGGGCCAGGGCAGCAAAGCTCGCCAGTCGCCCAAGACTGACCAGGCTGGTCCGCACCAGGGAGGTTGTTGATTGGGTGCGGGCCAAGGAGGTCAAGAGGGGTTCAAAAGCCCCTCCCTTGGGGCGTGAGAAAATCGCTGCTGAAGACTCCTGAACCTGGGCTGAGCCCGTTTCGAGGACTTCGGCACACCGCTCGATAATCGCATCCAACAGCCCCAAGAAGGTGTCAGCACCCGATGAGGAATCCGTGGTGGGCGACAGGGCGCGCTGGCCAAACACATCAAAGGCTTTTGAGTTGAAAAAACGGACGGTAATCAACCGGTCGCTTGAAAGGACGAAGGTCACGGGACAAAGCTCAGCCACATCCTGATCGCTGCGCGTCAGCAAGCTGGCGGTCATGAAGGTCGCGCCGCCCTCACGATAAAGCCGACTGGAGGGCTCGATTTGCTGCATTTCCTCCGGGGTCGGGAGCTGCAGGCCAAGGGCCCCCTCGGCGGCCAACTCTTCGTCGCGGGAGGGGCGGTGCATATCGAGCCAGACGGTATCGTCAGGCACCCGCCAGGCAGATGACAAAGCGTCGTCTGCATAGACGTCAAACCTGTGGGCGTTACGGCGCAAGACCCTCAGCACGAAGCCGGACCCTTCACGAGACCTTGGGTCAGTTCTTTTGGTCCGAAGGCGGCGGAGAAGATGTGACCGCCTGGATTAAGGCAGCGATCTTGTCCCCGGAATCCGCAGCCTGACTGAACATGGTCAAAGGATTTGCACCGGGTCGAACCGCCGAAGCCACTTGGCTGGCGGCATTCTGCGCCATGGCAATGGCCGTGTTCTGCGCATTGCTGAAGCCAGAACTGGCCATCTGCTTGGCCTGGGCATCCTGATAGATGAAGCCATAGGTCGGATAGGTGGTGGTGCCAAGATCGCGCACCGGATCGTACCAAACCTTGACCGTTGACCAATCTCCGGCAGGAGAGACATCGATCACGGTCACGTCTTTTTCGATTTGACCCCGAGCCCCACCGATCCGTGACCAATTGGCGTGACTGATCTGAATAACCCGGTCGGTGAGCACCTGACTGACCACGGCAACGTGCCCAAGGGACATGTGACCTGTGGGCTTGAAGCAGAGCACCGCACCCGCCTTGGGCGCACGGCCGGTGTCGTAGCGACCAATAGCCTGACGCCACCACGTATAGGCGTCGCCAAAAATCTGAATGCCGGAGGCCAGACGCGCAAAGGGAACGCACTGCCAATAAATGTCGGCAGACGCGCTCGAAATCGGCACGACCATCATAACCGCTGCGGCGGCCAGAGAACCAATAAGGGTTCTGGTCCGTTTAAGCATGTCAGAGAAGCCCCCACGCGAAACCTAGGTAGGAATACGCATCCTCGCCTGAGAAGGGAAGAGGATTTATGCGCCGACTTGCCCAGATCGGTGAGTCGCACGCAGGGTTGCCATGAGCTTCATGCGTTTGCGAGCAGGATTTTCGATGAGGTGATGTGACAAAGCAGAAAGTGGAATCAGGCTCAAAATCAAAACTAACCACAGAGAAAACGTTAAATGACCATCCTTCACCTCAAAAATCCGTGTCATCGTATTCACGAAGACTAATTTCCACGGAATGCAAATCATGTACATCGAATAACTAATCTCGCCGAGATAGACCAAGGGCGCCTGTGCCAATATGACTGATCGGATTTGCGCCAGTTGCGCCAAGAAGAGCAGGGTTAACCCCAGGCCCAGAACAACGAGGGAATCCGCCCCCTGACCGATGATGAAAAAAATTGTGAGGGCGCCTGAAAATAGAGCACCCAAGAGGACGTTTCGGCGGTTTTGGGCGGGGCGCGCCACCCAATAGCCATAGAGGGCACAGCCATAGGCAAAGCTCGGCACGATTCTTAGGGCACCCCAGGAAATGGTTGCCTCGGTCAATTTCTCTCCCGTTAGGGCCTCGAAGCCGGAATTCAGGCCGAGCACCAAGACCACCGCAAGGGCGAGACCAAGGGCAGGTCGATTTTTCAGCCTTAAGGCGACAAAGGCGAAAACGGGGAAGGCCAGATAGGCAAACCATTCCGCGGAAATAGACCAGGACGGATGATTCCAGGATGCCGTAGGGGCCAGACCCCATGCCTGAGTTAAGGTGAGATTGGCCGGCAGGCTACGCCAACCCAAAATATTGGGATCCACTCTAAATCCAAGGCGTATGGCCACCAGGGCCATGGTTCCGACGCCAATCAGAGTGACAAGATGGAGCGGATAAACCCGGGCAAGGCGGTTCCAGAGAAACCCGCCATAGTTAAAACGTCCCGCCTCAACCGCGCCACGGTAGACGTGGCAGAGGATAAAGCCCGACAAGATGAAGAACAGATCGACGCCCAGATAGCCCTTCTCAATCAAGATCGGGCGAACCGAGGATCCTGTGAGATCGGGCCAATAGTGAAATAAAATGACCCAAAGGGCCGCAAAAAATCGCAGACTGGTCAGGGCGCGCAGGTTTTCACCAGGATTCATGGGGATGCCATTTCAATTTCGCGCGTCTCAGCACCGGAGTGGTCCGGGCCGCCATTGAATTGCCAAGACCCGTTGCCCTTGGGCTGGAAAATCACTTGAAGGCGACTATCTAAAGGCTTGGTTTACTTGGGACGACGAGATGGCGAGCTTTATGCACTTTTTGACCGATCCTGCGGCATGGGCAGCCCTGATCACTCTGATTGTTATGGAGGTGGTGCTGGGGATCGACAATCTGGTGTTTATTTCGATCCTCTCAAACAAGCTGCCGCCTGAGCAACGCACCCGCGCCCGGCGCTTAGGCTTGGCCCTTGCCCTGATCCTGCGGCTGGGGCTTCTCTCGACCCTCGCCTTCCTGGCTGGCCTCACGGCCCCCGTCCTAAGCCTTCCCTGGTCATTGCCCCTGGACCCAGACGGGCATCAGGCGATTGACCTGGCGTTTTCCTGGCGGGACCTGATCCTGATCGCGGGAGGTCTGTTTTTGGTCTGGAAGGCGACAACAGAGATCCACCATGCGGTAGATCCAGTGGTCAGCGATGACCTTCTGGATAAAAAGGCCCCTGTCGCCCTGAACTTCGGCACGGCCATTGTTCAGATTCTACTGCTGGACATCGTCTTTTCCATCGACTCGATCCTGACGGCCGTCGGCATGACGGATCACTTGCCGATCATGATTTCTGCCGTCGTTATCGCCGTGGCCATTATGCTGCTGGCCGCAGACCCCTTGGCCAATTTTATTCATAACAATCCCACCGTCATCATGCTGGCCCTTGGCTTTCTGTTGATGATCGGTGCCACCCTCATAGCTGAGGGTTTTGGCGTGCATGTTCCCAAGGGCTATATCTATGCTGCCATGGCCTTTTCCGGCCTCGTTGAGGGCCTAAACATAGCCTCTCGGGCGGCGAAACGTCCGCACTAGAGAAAGCTATAGGGGTCAACATCGATGGCAAGGCGGATAGCGGCTGGGGGCCGGACCCTGGCCCGCCAGGCGGCGAGATAGGCTGATAAGTCAACCGTGCGATCGGCGCGAACCAGAAACCGCTTGCGCCGACGCCCCCGCACAAGGCCCAGAGGCGCGTCCGCAGGACCGTAAACCTGCACGCCGTCTGCATTAGGCGCAGCTTGAGCCAAGGTCTGAACAAAGGCCTCTAGGGCCATGGGGTCTGGTCCCGAAATGATCAAGGCCGCCAAACGCCCATATGGCGGCAGGCCTGCCATATCGCGCTCATGCAGCTCCGCCGTGGTAAAGGCGTCGCGATCCTGAGCTTGCAAGGCCTGCATGACCGCGTGCTCGGGAGCATAGGTCTGCAACAGGGCTCGGCCAGGCCGGTCCTTGCGCCCCGCCCGCCCCGTGGCCTGGGCCAGGAGCTGATAGGTGCGCTCAGCCGCGCGCAGGTCTCCGCCCCGTAAACCCAGATCAGCGTCAACCACGCCCACCAGGGTCAGGTTGGGGAAATTGTGCCCCTTCGCCGCGGCCTGGGTGGCGACAAGTATGTCGAGCTGGCCCTCTTCCATGGCCGCGATGAGGTTTCGCGCCTCCCGGGCATCCCAAAGTGTATCCGAAGAAAAGACCGCAATGCGGGCTTCTGGAAACAGGGCCTTGGCCTCTTCTTCCACCCGCTCGACCCCAGGGCCGATGGAGACGAGGCTGTCGATCGCACCGCAGTGAGGACAGGCGGCGGGCTTAGGCATGGAAAAGCCGGTGAGGTGACAGACCAGACGCCCTGAATAGCGATGTTCCACCAGCCAGGAATCGGTATCCGGTGCTGTCATCCGCTCTCCGCAAGCCTTGCAGAGGACCAAGGGCGCATAGCCCCGCCGGTTGAGAAACAGCAGGGACTGCTCCCCCGCGGCATAGGTCTCCTTGAGGGCCTCAACAAGTGGTGGCGAAAGCCAAAAACCAGAGGCGGGGGGCGAAGCCCGCATGTCGACCAACTGAATGTCAGGCAGGCGCGCAACACCGTGCCGTGCCGTCAGGCGCAGCCAGCGATATCGACCGGTTTCGGCGTTTCGCAAGGATTCCAGAGATGGCGTCGCCGAGGCGAGGATCACACTGGCGGCCTCAATCTTAGCCCTGGCCACTGCAAGGTCTCGGGCCTGATAGATGAATCCGTCTTCCTGCTTATAGGAGGTGTCATGCTCCTCATCGACAATGACCAGGGTGAGCTTTCGGAAGGGTAGAAAAAGGGCCGAGCGCGCACCGACCACAATGCGACAGTGGCCGGTGGCAACGCCATCCCAGACCTTGCGCCTCTGCGGAGGCGCAATATCGGAGTGCCATTCTCCAGGTGCCGCAGCAAAGCGGGCTTCAAATCGCGCGATCACCGCCTGGGTCAGGGCTATTTCCGGCAGGAGCACCAGGACCTGGGCGTCTGGATCGGCAGCCAGGGCGGCGTGGACCGCCTCTAAATAGACTTCGGTCTTTCCCGATCCGGTAATCCCATCCAGCAGGGCAACATTGAACCCCCCGGCCGCCATCATCGCCTTGAGCTCTGTTGCAGCCGCCGCCTGGCTGGCATTTAGCTCCGGCCCTGGGCGCGCGAGATCGGGCTCTGGAAACCGCGGGTCGGCCTCGATCAGGCGAAGGGCCAGAACGCCCTCCTCGATCAACCCCTTGATGACACCTGGCGACACGCCAGAGGCACGGGCTAGGTCTGCAGAGCTAGCAAATCCCTGAGGGGCAACCTCCAGCACCTGAGCGCGCGCCGGGGTCAATTTAGCCGGCGTCAGGCCCGTTAACTCAATGACCTTGGCAGGTTTCGCCTTGGGTGCCCGGGCCCCACGCAAGGTCATGGCCAGGGGCTGGCCCGGGTCCGAGACGGCATAGCGCGCTGCCCATTGGATAAACTCTATGGCGTTAGGCGGAAGGGGCGGCGCGTCGATCCGTGCGTCCACGGGCTTCAAGGGCCGATTACCACCGTCTGCGTCGCGAAGCGCGGCCACAACGCCGTGAACCAGACGCGACCCCAAGGGGGCGGCAACCTGGTCGCCCACATGCAAGTCCATCCCTTCGGGCTCCGCATAATCGAAGGCTTCCGGAAGGGGAAGTGGCAGGAGGATGGAAGCAATGCGGCTCATTTTGAAGTCCACTATAGGACGATCTCGCAGACAGCGGGCCGCTGATCTGCCATGAATTCACAATTAAGACGGGTTATGACGTCACTTCAGAGCCTTCTCCCAGAGGCTCAACAAGGCTAAAAGCCTCGGCGACGCCATTTTCGGACACAGACCATGCAACTTTTCCTAGATACCACAGACCTCGACCTCTTGGCTGACCTGCAGACCACGGGTTTGGTGGATGGCGTCACAACCAACCCGTCCCTAATCGCCAAATCTGGCAAGCCGATCCTAGATGTGATCGCCAAGATTTGTGACCTGGTGGAAGGCCCGGTCAGCGCAGAAGTTACAGCGACCGATGTGGCTGGCATGCTGGCTGAAGGTGCCAAGCTGGCGGACATAGCCCCCAATGTCGTGGTCAAGGTGCCCCTGACCCGCAATGGACTGGTGGCCGTTCAGGAATTTGCCGTTCAGGGCATTCAGACCAATGTCACCCTATGCTTCTCGGTCACCCAGGCGCTCTTGGCCGCCAAGGCTGGTGCGACCTATATCTCACCCTTTGTGGGCCGTTTGGACGATCAAGGTGCCGATGGCGTGGATCTGATTTCCGAAATCCGCGCCATCTATGACAATTATGACTTTGATACGGAAATTCTCGCCGCTTCGATCCGTAACACGGCCCATGTCCGGGCTGTGGCCCTGGCGGGTTCAGACTGCGCCACCCTGCCCCCGAGTGTTTTTCTCGACCTCTTCAAGCACCCGTTAACCGAAAAGGGTCTTTCTGACTTCCTGAACGACTGGGCCAGAACGGGTCAGTCCATCCTGTAGAAACGGGGACGGGGCGTATGGACGCGAGTGGTGCGACCGCTGAGACATTGAATTTCGAGCCCGATGAGGTTCGAACCTTCCTATTCCAAAATCCGGATTTTCTTCATCAGGATACCGAACTTCTGGGAGAGCTTGGTCTTCGGCGCGTGAGCGTCGGCAATGTGGTTGAGTTTGGACCCGTCGCCCTCGCCAGGGTCCATGAGGCCCATCGTCTTGAAAGCCAGGCCCGTCAAACCCTTGAGGCCACGGCCCAGGCCAATTTTGCAGCCCAGGCTCAAACCCACGGCGCCGTTGTCGACCTGCTAGACGCCCGCAATCACTCGGACCTGGCACACCGGGTAGATGAACTTGCCCAAGCCCGGTTTGGTCTCGCCGCAGGTGTTATAGGGCTGGAAGGTCCAGATAGGACCCCAGCTGGATGGCGGACCCTCGCAGAGGGTGGGCTTGATCTGGTTATTGGCCATGATCGGATCACCCGGATGGGATTTCAGCCGACGGCGCTTGGACTGTTTGGCCAGCGCGCACCGCAAATCGCCTCAATGGCTATGGTTCGCCTGGCCATTTGGCAGCCTGCCCGGGTGGGGATTTTGGCCTTTGGGTCGACTGATCCTGACGGGTTCACCCCAGATATGGGCGGCGAATTGATCGCCTTCCTGGCGCGGGTTGTAGAGCGGACAGCAGAGCGCTGGCCGGTGATGCCGTGACCGCCCTCGAGGCGCTGGCCCAATGGCTTGAGCACCTCGAAAAGGAACGCAGGTCTTCGCCACGCACCCTGGAAGCCTATGGCTTTGCTGGTCGTCGCTATTTGATGTTTCTGCAAAAGCACCGGGGAGGCCCCCAGGACTTGGCAGATCTCGCCTCTGTCTCGGCCAGTGAAATTCGCGCATGGCTGGCGGAATTGCGGGCCGGAGATCACCCCTTATCGCCGCGCTCCATGTCCCAGGCCCTCTCAGCCGTTCGGACCTTTCATAAATTCCTCGATCGCCGATTGGGAACGCCAAACGCCCAGGTCGCCCTGGTTCGGGGCCCCAGGATTCGCCCGTCAGCGCCAAGGCCCGTCACCGAAGACCAGGCCATAGGTCTGTTGGCTGAGCCCAGTCTTGACCCTGATCGCGAGGATTGGGAATCGGCCCGAGACGAAGCGGTAATGACCCTGCTCTATGGTTGCGGCCTGCGGATTTCAGAGGCCCTGTCCCTGAAATTGTCAGACACGCCGCTGTCCGACCGCCTGCGGATCATCGGCAAGGGCTCAAAGACCCGCATTGTGCCCGTCCTGCCACAGGTGGCCCAGGCCGTGGCGGCGTATTTGGCGCAACTGCCCTTTGTCCTGTCGCCAAACGACCTGGTGTTTCGCGCCAAGCGTGGGGGCCCCCTTAGCCCCCGGCATATGCAGGCCACGGTCCAGGGCTTGCGCGGACGATTGGGCCTGCCTGATAGCGCCACACCCCACGCCCTTAGGCACTCCTTCGCCACCCACCTGCTGGGGGCGGGGGCAGATCTAAGATCCATTCAGGAACTGCTGGGCCACGCCTCCTTGAGCACGACCCAGAAGTACACCGACGTGGACGCCGCTGCCCTGCTCGGGGCTTACGCCAAAGCCCACCCCCACGCCTAACTAGGCCTGCATGGTCCAACCCTCGACACCCATGGCCGCTTGGCGACCCGCCTCGGAGCGTGTTGGGTGTGGGTGACAGGTACGCGCAATGTCTTCGCTGGCCGCCTTAAACGCCATGGCGACGCAGTATTCGCCGATCAGTTCGCCAGCCTGGGGACCAATGATGTGGACGCCCAGAATTTCGTCGGTCTTGGCGTCGGCTAGGACCTTGGCAAAGCCATCGGTCTCGTGATTGATCTTGGCGCGGCTATTGGCGGTGAAGGGGAACTTGCCGACCTTATAGGCGACTCCTGCGGCCTTGAGTTGCTCCTCGGTCTGACCGACCCAAGCCACTTCCGGGGCGGTATAAACGACGCTAGGCACAAGATTATAGTCCACATGGCCGGCCTTGCCTGCGATGAACTCAATGCAAGCCACCGCATCTTCTTCGGCCTTGTGGGCCAGCATGGGGCCGTGGATCACGTCACCAATCGCCCAAACTCCGGGTGCACTGGTCTTGAAATGGTCGGTGTCTATGACCCCGCGCTTGTCAGGAACAATGCCAACGGTCTCCAGGCCAAGGCCCTCGGTAAAGGCGCGGCGGCCAATGGCCAGCAGGACATAGTCAGCGCTAAGGGTTTCGACGTCGCCGCCGGCCACAGGCTCGACCGTAACCTCGACGCCCTTCGCAGAGGCCTTGGCACCGGTGACCTTTGACCCAAGCTTGAAGGTCATGCCCTGCTTGGTCAGGCCCCGCTGAAAGGTCTTGGCCATATCGGTATCCATGCCTGGCGTAATGCGGTCGAGGAACTCCACAACCGTCACCTGGGCACCCAGACGACGCCAGACCGAGCCCAATTCCAGGCCGATAATCCCTGCGCCGATCACCACCAGGTGCTTGGGGACTTCCGGCAGGGAGAGGGCGCCTGTTGAGTCGACAATTCGCTTTTGGTCGACGCTGACACCGGGCAGTCCAGAAGGCTCTGAGCCAGTGGCGATGACAATATTCTTGGTTTCCAGGACCGTGACGGCACCGTCAGTGGTCGTGACCTCGACCTTGCCAGGGCCCGCCAGCTTGCCATAGCCTTTTACCCAATCGACCTTGTTCTTCTTCATCAGGAATTCGACCCCCTTGGTGAGGGCTGACACCGACTCTGCCTTCTGGCCCATCATCTGGGGCAGGTTCAGCTTGGGGGTCACCTCAATGCCAAGATGGGCGAAATCTTTATTGGCGGCTTCGAAGAGTTCCGAAGCATGCAGAAGCGCCTTTGAGGGCATGCAGCCGACATTGAGGCAGGTGCCGCCAAGGGTGGCGCTTTTTTCGACAATAGCGGTCTTGAGCCCCAGCTGGCCTGCACGGATCGCAGCATTATAACCGCCGGGACC
>Ga0007791_10000808_pt1 | contig 10648 bp, 7 predicted proteins | sample CryBogmetaGMA05M_FD_60368 | JGI IMG/M metagenome (GOLD analysis project Ga0007791, IMG submission 60368) | Freshwater microbial communities from Crystal Bog, Wisconsin, USA - MA0.5M | ecosystem: Environmental > Aquatic > Freshwater > Lake | place: Crystal Bog, Wisconsin, USA | collected 2009-07-06 | reverse complement strand
TGAGCCAAACCCCCGGCACTGGCAGAAATTGGGTTTGGCTGCTTCGTTCCCGACCTGACCAGGTTATCCAACCCACCATGCGGGGAGGCCCATCCACTTCCATTTTAGCTTGTTAGAATGGAGAACATGACAGCATTGGCATTAGCCCGTTCGTGGCGCCCTAAAACATTCTCTGAGTTAGTAGGACAAGACCATGTGGTCAAAGCCTTAACCCATGCCTTGGATCAGGGTCGCCTGCATCACGCATGGCTTTTTACAGGCACTCGTGGAGTGGGTAAAACCACAATCGCTCGCATTATGGCCAAAGCGCTTAATTGCACAGGAGCAGATGGTTCAGGCAAGATGACCTCAGAACCTTGCGGAAAATGCCCAGCCTGTATGGAAATCGATGCAGGTCGTTTTGTTGACTACATCGAGATGGATGCAGCAAGTAATCGTGGGGTTGACGACATTGCTGCTCTATTAGAAAAAGCGGCTTATGCACCAAGTAATGCCCGTTACAAGGTCTATATGATTGATGAGGTACACATGCTCACTAATCATGCATTTAATGCCATGCTCAAAACCTTGGAAGAACCTCCAGAGCACGTTAAATTTATTTTAGCTACTACCGATCCACAAAAGATCCCAGTCACCATTTTGTCTCGCTGCTTACAGTTCAACCTTAAGCAAATGCCCGTACCACTTATTGTTGAGCATTTGGAGAAAGTGCTTGCAGCAGAAAAAGTTACCTATGAAGTTAATGCATTAAGAGTACTGGCTAAAGCAGCTCAAGGCTCTATGCGTGATGCGCTGTCATTAAGCGATCAAGCGATTGCCTACGCAGCAGGTAAGGTGACCGAAGAATCTATACGCAATATGCTTGGCACATTAGATGATGCTTATCTGATTCGGATTTTAGATTGCTTAATCGCAAAAGATGGCGCAAGTCTGCTAGCAGTTGCAAATGAAATGGGAGAGCGCAGCATGTCTTTCTCCTTAGCATTACAAGATCTATCAAGTCTGTTGCAAAAGATTGCGGCAGCACAAGTAGTTCCAGAATCCGTATTAGAGGATTGGCCAGAAGCAGGCGAGATTCGTCGCTTAGCTACTCAACTCACAAAAGAAGAGGCGCAACTCTTCTATCAAATCACCATTACTAGCCGCCCGGACTTATCACTTGCGCCAGACGAACAAACTGGCTTTGCGATGACACTCTTACGCATGTTGGCATTTCGTCCTGGCAGCAGCAGTGGCGGTGGAGGTGGGGGCATAGCTCCAACGCCATCGGCCCCACCTATTGCTAGCGCACCACGTCCAACTTCTGCTCGGGCACCAGCAGCAAAAACAGTAGTACCTGCAGCACCTCTAGCGGCATCCATAGCACCTAAGTCAGTTGCCGCAGTTCCTCCTGAAGGCGATGCTGCAAATCGTCCAGACTGGCATAGCCTGATGCGCCAATTGCCAGTCAAAGGTTTAGTCCAGCAATTAGCGTTTCAGACAGAGTTACAGGACTGGAAAGATTCTGCAGCAGGTGTAAAGGCAACGATCGTGACACCCATGCCGCAATTGGCCTCAGAAGCTTCTATTACTCGCTTAGCTGAGGCGCTTACAACGCATTTTGGTAAGCCTATTAAGATCGTGATTGAAAAAGGCGAGGTGGAGGGCAAGACTGTTGCTAAGGTTGATGCCCAGATTCATCAAGAAAAAAGAATGAATGCCGAGCAAATGATTGCAGCCGATCCTTTTATTCAGCAATTGGAAAAAGAGTTTGGTGCCAAAGTAGTTGGCGGATCTGTGAAGCCGCTGTAATGCACCCTTTAATTTAGATTTCGTACTACAGCACTAAGGAAAAGAAGCGATGATGAAAGGTGGACTTGCTGGCCTCATGAAACAGGCTCAGCAGATGCAAGAAAAGATGAAAGTAGCGCAAGAGCAGTTGGCTGCGTTAGAGGTTACTGGCCAAGCGGCTGGAGGCTTAGTTAAAGTAACGATCTCTGGCAAATACGAACTCAAGCGCGTACAAATTGATCCAGGCGCGATAGACGACCGTGAGATGTTAGAAGACTTGATTGTTACTGCTTATGCGGAAGCATTTAAACAAGTAGAGGCAGCGAGCGCACAAATGATGTCTGGTGCTACTGCCGGAATGCCAATGCCTCCGGGCTTTAAGTTACCTTTTTAAGTCATCATTTATGGCACGTCTTGAAGCACCTGCTGATGCACTCGGTCGTTTGATTGAGGCCCTGCGTGTGCTTCCGGGAGTAGGGCCAAAGTCTGCCCAGCGCATGGCATTTTATCTGTTGCAACATGATCGTAATGGCGCTGCAGTTCTCGCTCAGTCCTTAGGTGAGGCAGTGCAGACTGTTGGGCACTGCGCGCGTTGCAATACTTTCTCGGAGACCCAAATCTGTAGCACTTGTGCAGATGAGCGCCGCGATCCATCCTTGTTATGCATTGTAGAAACACCAGCTGATCAAGTGATGGTGGAGCAGACCTTAAGTTTCAAAGGTAATTACTTTGTATTGATGGGCCGCCTCTCGCCACTCGATGGTATGGGGCCCAATGAAATCCATTTTGATCGCTTGCTGACTCGTATTGAGAATCCAGATACGAATGTGCCTATTCGGGAAGTGGTGCTTGCCACCAACTTCACCAGTGAGGGTGAGGCTACTGCCCATTACATTGGTGAAGTGCTCAAAGCCAAAGGTATCAAAGTCACACGTATCGCAAGAGGTATTCCAGTGGGCGGGGAGCTGGAGTATGTCGATGCAGGTACCCTGGCTCGAGCTTTGATGGATCGTCGCTAGCTCCTGGAGTTATAGGGGAACTACTTAATTACCTACTGGAATAGATAGGATAGAGTCAGCCTATTATAAGAAAGTAGTTTAATCAGGGAGATGAATCGTGCGTAAATTTCAATCAAGCAAAATGTTGGTAGCTAGCCTAATGAGCGCCGGCTTAATATTGGCTTCTAATATTACTCAGGCACAAGTAGGTTTTCCACCACCACCACCTAAAGTGAGTCCTGCAGCAGGCGTGATTGATATGCACGTGCATCCCGATCCAGATGTTTTTGGCCGATCCCTAACTGATTACGAATTAGCAACTATTGCTCGTCGTAAAGGGATGCGCGGCATCGTAATTAAAAACCATGTGGTTACGACCAACGATCGAGCCGCTTTAGTGATGCAACAAGTTCCTGGAATTGAAGTATGGGGCGGTATTGTTCTAAATAAATCTGTTGGTGGTGTCAATCCTTCGGCAGTAGAGTGGATGCATCGTATGTCTGGCGGTCGTGGCAAAGTTGTTTGGCTCCCTACCTTTGATTCCGATAAGCACGTCAAGACATTAGTCGATAAAAATCAATCCGGTATTGTGGTTGCCACAAATGGCCAAGTCACGCCTGAACTTGAAGAAGTATTAAAAATCATTGCGCGTGAAGATTTAATTCTGGCTACGGGTCATATTTCTGCTGACGAAGTAGTAACAGTTGTAAAGCGCGCTAAAGAATTGGGCGTGAAAAATATTTTAATTACCCATGGCCTTACCAACATTCCAGGTCTTTCTTTTGAGCAAGCAAAGCAAGTGGCTGCGATGGGTGCGTATATTGAAATTTGCTATCTGCAATTTATGACTGGTCCTACGGCGCAGTACAAATGGATGACGCATTGGGAGAAGGTGGATGCAACAGTAGTTGCTAGAGCAGTTAAGGAAATTGGCGCAGACCATTTAGTGCTCTCAACCGACTTGGGTCAACAAGGCATGATGACTCCACCAGACGGTGTTGAGAATGAAATCGCAGCAGTTAAGGCAGCAGGTGTATCCCAAGCTGATATCGATAAGATGATGAAAAAGAACCCAGCCAAACTGTTGGGTCTAAAAGACTAAGGCGCATTTCTTATTCGAACCATTGCGTTTTTTGTCATGACCTTGCCATAAAGACTAGGTAAATTCCCCCTTTTTGGGGATAATTTGGGTTGCGCCACCCTTGAGCTTCAATCTCAAGCTGTGTTTGCCTAGTTTTTCCTATCGGCATGTTGCTATTGCATTGCACTGGCATCCCAATTAGAAATTGTGAATGACCCGCAAGATTTATATCCTTCTCCTGTTGAGCATTATCTGCACCTTTCTAGGCGTCTCTGCATTTGCACAGAAGGCAGGCTCAGGCTCGGACCAAATAGCTACCTTTGCATCACCGATTCAGGATCTGCCTACCGAGGGCGATCTTTTTGGTTTGCCGGTTAACGTCCACGGTCAAACGACGTATATCAACCAGCGCTATAACAATTTCACATCTAGCTATTCCGGTATGAATAGCTTAGCTGCTCAGAAGTCAATGGCCTATACCTGGTCAGGAACATTATTTTTTGGTGCTCGACTTGCTCCAGATACTGATGTGTATTTCAATCCAGAGGTTGTTTCAGGGGTTGCATTCTCCGGCCTAACAGGTTTAGGTGGCTTTACTAACGGTGAGGCAACTAAGGCGAGTGGTGCACAAGCAAAGTTTTATTCCGCAAGAGCATTTGTACGGCACACCATCAATCAAGAGGGTAATAAAGAAGTGCTTGAGAATGAGGCTAACCAAATTACTCAAACAGTCAGCAGCAATCGTGTTGTTGTGACTGCTGGTCAGTTTTCTACTTTAGATATTTTTGATGACAGCCGTTATGCAAAAGATCCGCGTGTTCAGTTTATGAACTGGGGCAATATGACCTACCTGGCTTATGACTATGCCGCTGATGCACGTGGCTATAGCACTGGCTTGGCTGGGGAATGGTACTTGGAGCACTGGGTAATGCGCGCCTCTCGCATGCTTGCTCCTAAGAGCCCGAATGGTCGCGACTTGAACTGGCAAATTTTTAATACTTATGGCGATCAATTTGAGATTGAGCGCCAACATCACATCGGTGAGCTACCTGGCAAGGTAAGCGTACTTGCTTATCGCAATAAAATGATCTTAGCGCGTTTTTCTGATGCAACCAATTATGTGGTGGCTAATAATGCACAAGGTACACAAGCCATTAATAATGTACGCACTAATTCCCAATACAAAACCGGCGTGGGTATTCATGGGGAGCAGGCCTTAACTCATGACCTCGGCGTCTATGCTCGTGCATTTACTTCCGATGGTCATACGGAAACAATGTCTTTCACAGAAGCGGATAACTCAATTTCTGTTGGCATGGGGATGAACGGTACAAGGTGGGCGCGTCCCCACGACAGCATTGGTATCTCTATGATGCAAAATGGTTTATCCAGTTATCGCCGTTCATATTTACAAGCTGGAGGGGTGTCTTACTTTATTGGCGACTATGCTGGTCCTGGTCAGACGATTTCTTATCGCCCTGAAAGGGTAGGCGAGGTCTACTACAACGCTACTGTGATCAAGAATGTTCTAGCAGGCTTGAACTTTCAGCATATCAATAACCCGGCTTACAACGCAGCCCGCGGCCCTGTAAACATCATCTCTTTTAGGATTCATGCCGAGTTTTAAGGGCTACAGGGACCAAGCTCTTCATTATTATCTTTAGAATCAATAAGATAGGTATTCCTAATAATTAGACTTTTGGCTTTTGTCACCTATAATCGATAAAACCCCCTGAAACGGGTATTTGCAAGATTGAATCTGCATCAGGGGCTATAAAAACAGCATTTCATTGATTTAGAGGCGGTCGCATTTGTTGATTAACGGCAAACGTAAAACGAACGTAGTCAATCTACTGAAAAGCATTGCACCATACGCAATGGCTACTTTCGCTATTTCGTCGTTTGCACAAGGATCTGGTAGCAGTACTCCTGCAAGTGTCACAGTGCAATCGGGCGACTCCTCTTTGGCGACTCCACCATCGATTGGCGCGCAGCTCAGTGCCCAAGATCCAAGCTCAAAGGCAACTGAATTATTTGCTCCAGCAACTAAGGCAAACACTCCCAAGATTTATGTCAAGAGTGCACCATCAGGTCCAACAGAGATGGATTTGCGCCAGCTGTGGAATGAGCTCAAAACGAACAACCCGCAACTCTCTTCATTACGTGAGTCCTATCTGTCCGCTAAGGCAACCGTTCCACAAATTGCAGCGCCAGCAAATCCTCAAGTAGGTTTGGTGTGGTCTGGTATGCCGGCGAATTCACCATTTGCACTAGGCGGTGCAAATGCGCCATCTACAGCTTACCCCGGTGGTATCAGCAACAATAACTCAATTTCTGTAGCACAACCGTTTCAGTTCCCTGGCAAGAAAAGCTTGGCTGCAGATATTGCCGACACCAATGCAGAAGCGCTTCTGGCCAGCTCTGAATCTACCTACTTGCAGTTGGGTGCGCAGCTCTCAACCCTTTACTACAATGCCCTGGCTGCGCAGAAGCAGTTGCAGGCACTCAGGGAATCAGTCGTCCGTCTAGAGATGATTAAAAATGTTGCCAAAGCGCGTTACTCCAATAATGCTGCAGCCTATGTGGAATACCTTAACGCCCAGGTCGCACAAAGTGCAGCACAAGCAGACCAGTTCAATGTTGAGCGCCAGCTACAAGTAGGGATCAATAACATCAATACCTTGGTAGGTCGCCACTCACGCGAGAAACTAGTTTTGCGTGGAGATGTGCGCCGTGCGATGAATAGTGTGCCAACCCTTGTGGAGTTAGAAGATTATGCTGAATCGAGCCATCCTGCATTGAAGAGTTCAGCTTTGCAATTAGATGCTGCACGCAAGGGTGTGACACTTGCCAAGAAAGCGTACCTACCAGATTTCCAAGTCATTGGTTCTTCGTATACGCCACGCGGACCATTTGCCTCAAACAATGGCGCCTTGTTTTATCAACTTGAATTAGATCTCATCATTCCTCTTTATTTCTTTACCAAAGAAAAGTATGGGGTAGAGCAGGCGCAGCGAAATCAAGCGGCTGCTGAAGCGGGCAATATTTCGAATCGTCAGCAGATTGTGCTTGCTGTCAATTCTGCATATGCCGCCTATGAGCAGGCTAAGAATCAAGCCCAGTTTTTGAAGGAGCGTCAGGTTCCTCAGGCAGATGCTGCATATAAAGTAGGATTGATACAGTATTCTAATAGCGGTCAAGGCTTTAATGATTTATTGACAGCACAAACCCAATTGCGTAATTTGGAAGTGCAATTGGCCTTTGCAGAAGCTAACTTATTGCAGGCTCAGGCGGTATTGCTCGTCTCCGCTGGTAAAGAACCTTTTTAAGGAGTTGTTTTGAAGGACAAGCTAATTAAAAACCTGAAGCTAGCTTCTGAAGAACTGAAGAAGTTAAAGGATCGATTTCTTGCTCGAATTGAAGCGAACACGAATGAAATCCATCGCTCCTATTGGGCGCTTACGCCAGAGACGCGTGCGCGACTAAGGCTGGTGATTATTTGTCTATCCATTTTGATGCTAGGTATTGTTATCGGCCTACTCGTCAATGTAAATCGCCCTGTCAAGATAGATAAAACAGCGAGAGCTCTGAGTGTTGAGGGTACAGGTGCGATGGAGTTAAAGCTTCCAGGCATTGAACTCAACCCTAATATTTACGTATTCCAAGATGCCACTATGGTGAAAGTACCAGTCGAACTCAAGGTTCCTGGTCGTTTGGCCTTTAATGCTGAAAAAGCCAAGGTACTGTCTGCAAGAGCGCCAGGCAGAGTCGAGCGGATCTTTGCGTTTGATGGGGCCCCTGTAGAAGTTGGTTCACCCGTAATAGAACTCTATAGCCCTGAATTTCTATCTGCCCAGCAGGAGTATCTGCTGTCGTCCAAAACCGCAAAGGTCTTAGAGACTAATAAGACGATGAGCGATCTCTTGGGTGATGCGCAAATCACCCAACAAGCTGCAGGTAACCGCATGCGTAATTTGGGCGCGAGTGATGGTGATATTAAGGCGCTTGAAAAAACAGGCAAGACACAGTCCAACCTGGTCATGCGCTCACCACTGCAAGGGGTTGTGGTTAAGCGCGCTGTTGAGCCTGGTTCTATTGTGAATGCTGGCGACATATTAGTTTCCCTTGCCAATCCAAAAGAGCTTTGGTTCTTAGGTAACGTGTACGAGCAAGATATTCGTAAGATTTCGAAAGGGCAGACGATGGTTTTACGATCAGAGTCGTATCCTGATAAAGAGTTTATTGCGACGGCTAATTACATCGCACCTACAATCGATCCTGAGACTCATGCCCTGCTAATTCGTTGTGATGTGGAGAACGCTGAGGGACTTTTACGTCCTGATATGTATGTCAGTGCGCGTTTGAAAACTGCTGAAACTGAAGCAGTAGTGGTGCCACAATCGGCCATCATTCGGGTACGTGAGATGCGCTATGCCATTATTAAAACGGCCCCCGATACTTTCCGCAGATTTCTTGTGAAAGGCTATGACCTCGATGGCAAGCAGTTTGCTGTAACTGAAGGTCTTGAGCCTGGGATGAAAGTACTAACGGATGGCGCGGTCTTATTGAATGACCGTTTTGCCAAGCAGGAGGAATAATTGAGTTTTGCTACCTCCTTCATTCGGGGAGTTATAGAAAAGCGCATCATTATTCTTGCTGCTGCGGCTGTGCTATTGGTGTTTGGAGCCTTTAGCTTAAAACAATTACCCATTCAGCCTTATCCTGGTGTTGCGCCACTCACGATACAGGCGATCTCTCAGTGGCCCGGCAGAAGTACAACTGAAGTAGAGCAGCAAGTCACCATTCCAGTAGAGAATGCCTTAGCTGGCATTCCAGGTGTAAAGACCTTTCGCTCTGTTTCCTTGTTTGGCCTTTCAGTGGTTACGCTGAAATTTAATGACAATGTAGACCCCTTTAAAGTTCGCCAAATATTTATTGCCAATTTAGGTAATGTGACATTTCCTGTTGGTGTGAGCTCAAGCGTCAGCCCTGATTCAGATGCTACCGGTGAAATTTTGCGCTATCGGGTCACCTCTGACTACGCATCGCCCACCCGCTTAAAGACATTGCAAAATTATGAGATTTATAAAGAGTTGAAGCAAACTCCAGGGGTTGCTGATGTTTCCTCATTTGGCGGTAAGGTTCGGCAATATCAGGTGATTGTCAGCCCAGAGAGTTTGCAATCTAAGGGAATTACGGTTTCACAATTAATTGATGCCTTATCCAAGGCGAATGACAACACTGGTGGTGGCGTTCTGCCAAGTGGTGAGCAGCAATTTGTTATTCGTGGCGTAGGTTTGCTGCGTAATATTGAAGATATCAAGCAGGTTGTGATTGCAGTCAACAAGGGCATACCAGTTCGTATTGGCGATGTAGCTACTGTACAAATTGGTAATGCACCCCGTTTAGGATTATTCCAGTTTGATGAAAATCCTGATTCTGTTGAAGGTATTGTGTATCTTCGTCGCGGTGAGAATGCATCTGAAGTACTGGCTCGCGTACGAGAGAGGATCACCAATATCAATGGGAATATATTACCCCCTGGTATCCAGGTGAAGCCGTTCTATGACCGCCAAGTGCTTCTAGATATCACGGTAGGTACTGTGAAGCACACCATGTTTTTTGGTATGACTATGGTCCTAGTCTTGCTCTATGTTTTCTTAGGAAACCTGCGGGCTGCCGCAGTGGTTGCTGCTGTGATCCCACTTGCTCTGGGTTTTTCTTTCATCATGATGTATGTCTTTAATGTGCCAGCCAATCTGATTTCTTTGGGGGCCATTGACTTTGGCGTGATCGTCGATGCAGCTGTGATCATTACAGAAAACGTGATGCGCCATCTCGAAGAGGGCGGTAAGCGTGTAAATCAAAGCATTATTTTGGCTACTAGCGAAGTGCAGCGTGCCATGATTTATTCCACTAGCATCATTATTGTTGCCTACTCACCATTATTCTTGATGGGCGGTGTCGAAGGCATTATCTTTAAGCCGATGGCATTTACTATGGGCTTTGCTTTGGTGGCCTCTATTGTTCTGAGTCTGACATTCTTGCCGGCCTCAATGTCATATGTCTTTGGGAATAACTTTAGCCACAAGCCACCAAAATTTATTTCTTGGATGCTAAACCACTACCGACCTTTGTTGAGGAGATGGATGGATCATCCCCGTCATGTCATCACTGTTTCTATTTTTATTTTAGGCCTGACATTATTTAGCGCTACAAGATTGGGCACGGCCTTCTTGCCGACTCTAGAAGAAAACAATATTTGGTTACGTGTTACCTTGCCCAATACAGTCGATCTTAATTACTCTGTTAAGGTGGCCAACCAATTACGCGAAATTTTCTTAAAGCAACCGGAGTTAGAGAGAGTTGCTGTCCAGATTGGTCGTCCTGATGACGGTACTGACTCAACAGGCGTATTTAATCAAGAGTATGGTCTGTACTTAAAATCTCCAGAGGCAATGCCAAAGGGCACAAGTAAGCATCTACTGGTTCAGCATTTGCAGACCGAGCTCAGTAAGATTCCTGGAATCAACTTTAGCTTTTCACAGTACATTCAGGATAACGTGAATGAGGCTCTCTCTGGTGTTAAGGGGGAGAATTCAGTCAAGATCTTTGGTTCGGATTTAGAAGTGCTGGCAGATAAAGCGCATGAAGTAGTAGCGCAATTAAAGAAAGTTCGTGGAATCGAGGATGAGAACATTCTCAAAGAACTTGGTCAACCAACTTTAAATATCCAAATTGATCGCGAGAAATCTGCGCGCTATGGGGTAAATGTTGCTGATATTCAAACTGTAGTTGC
>Ga0007791_10000804_pt1 | contig 10662 bp, 7 predicted proteins | sample CryBogmetaGMA05M_FD_60368 | JGI IMG/M metagenome (GOLD analysis project Ga0007791, IMG submission 60368) | Freshwater microbial communities from Crystal Bog, Wisconsin, USA - MA0.5M | ecosystem: Environmental > Aquatic > Freshwater > Lake | place: Crystal Bog, Wisconsin, USA | collected 2009-07-06 | reverse complement strand
GCCCCATAACGCCAGGCCAGGGCCGCGCCTGTGAACCGGGGCCCGGCACCAAACACCTGGGACAACAGGCGGGAATACCCCTCCAGGGCGCTGGGGGTCGCCTCGGCCGGCCGAAGATGAAACGGACTATCGCTCAGCATTTAGCGATCACACCACACTTCAGGGCCGATCGCCATGGTGCCTGACCGCGAATATACTTCGCGACGGTCGCCACCTCATGGTCAGCTTCTAGACGCCTAACCGGCCGCTTACCCTCCTGCGCACCCCGTGCTAGCAAGGGGCAAATCGCGGGACGACACCGCAGACCTCGGGGGAGAAGACGACCATGGCCCAGGCCAAACCGATCAGCATGGTGCGGGTGGCCCTGACCTCCCTCGCGGCCTCAAGTATCGAGTGGTACGACTTCTTCATTTACGGGACCGCAGCGGCCCTGGTCTTTCCCAAGCTGTTCTTCGCCGCGGGCCTGCCCCCGGCGGTGGCTCAGCTGGCCTCTTTTTCGACCTTCGCGGTGGGCTTTATCGCCCGGCCGGTGGGCGGGATGGTGTTTGGCCATTTCGGCGACAGAATGGGTCGGAAGAAAGCCCTGGTGGCTGCCATGCTGCTCATGGGTCTGGCCTCGACCGCTGTGGGCCTCCTGCCGGGCTATGCCCAGATCGGCGCAGCTGCGCCGGTGATCCTGATCGTCCTGCGATTCCTCCAGGGTCTGGCCGTGGGCGGACAGTGGGGCGGGGCGGCCCTGTTGGCCATTGAGAATGCACCCGCCCATCGTAAGGGCTTCTATGGCAGCTTTGCGCAGATGGGCGTGCCCGCCGGTCTGATCATCGCCAACTTCATCTTCTTGGTCATGGGGGCTACCGTGGCGCCCGAGGCCTTTCTCGCCTGGGCCTGGCGTATCCCCTTCCTGATGTCGGTCCTGCTTGTGGGCCTGGCCCTCTATGTGCAGCTCAAGCTGGAAGACACCCCAGAGTTCAAGGCACTGCAAGAGGCGGCCGAACAGAAGGAAAAGGCTGAGGGAAGGGTTGCTGGAGGCTCGCCCATCCTCCAGGTGCTGCTAAAGCACCCCAAAGAGATCCTGCTGGCGGCGGGGTCGGTGGTCGCCAATAATGGCACCTTCTACATTATGATCACCTACGCAGTGGCCTATGCCACCAAGACCCTGCACGTGGAGCGGCCGATTATCTTGCTGGCGGTGATGTTGGGCGCCTTGATTGCAACCCCCATCCTGCCCATCACGGCCTCCCTATCGGACCGGTTCGGACGGCGGGGGGTGTTTATGGCCGGGGCGGTCCTGGCCCTGCTGTGGTCCTGGCCCTTCTTCATGCTGCTGGACACAGGGGCCTTCCCCCTGATGCTCTTGGCCCTGGTGGGCGGCCTGACCTTTAACAATATGATGTATGGCCTACAGGCGGCCATGATGACCGAGATGTTCTCCACCGAATTCCGCTATTCCGGTGCCTCCCTGGGCTATCAGATCGGCTCGATCTTCGGCGGCGGATTTGCGCCGATTATCGCCACAGCCCTGTTCGAAAAGCACCACACCTCCATGGCCATCTCGGCCTATATGGCGGTGCTGTGCGCGGTCTCCCTCTTGTCAGTCTTCATCCTGACCGAGACCCACAGGAAGGAAGATCGCACGGCACCGGGGGCCTAGGCCCCCTGACCTTCAAGGTCTAACCACCACCACGGCGAGGGTCTCTGGCTTTAGGTCGAGGATCAACGGCCCAGGGGGCAGGGTCTGCTTGGTGGGTGCTAGGCTGCGTAGGGGGGCGCTGGTCGGTCCCGCGTCCTTCCAGGCGTATTGATCAGGGCCATAGGTCTGAATCTCGGCGGGGCCTGTCAGGGCGATCTGCCGCCCTCCCCTTCGCCCGGTCAAGGCCAGGCGGAAGCTGTGCTGGGCGCTGCGATTTATGGCCAGGACCGCCAAGCGTCCGTCCGGGCGACGCACGGTATAGGCCCTGACCTCATCACCTGGCATGTGGGCAACCTCTGTCGGCAGGCTCTTGTGAAGGCCGTGGCCAGGCAGGGTCCATGCACCCACCAGAAGTTTGGCGGCGTAATAGGTCGGCGTTGGGGTCGTGGCCTGACCCTGGGGGTCGGCCATATAGGGTGTCATATTGCCAAAACCCGCGCAGGCATTGGTCTGGTTGATCGGCGTATTGGGCGGATAGCCGAACATGTAGGCGGCCTTGCCCCCCAGGTGCAGCCACTCTCCGGCGATCTGGGCCATGAGAAGGGCGCTGGGCATTTCTGACATCGCCCGTCCGGAGTGGGCGGAAAGACCATATTCAGTGATGATCAGGGGCGTCTTGGCCGGCACCCCGTCGGTGCGCAAGGTCCGCATGGCCTCCTTCAGCCAGGGGGTCTGGGCGATGAGCGCGGCATTGATGTCGCCGCACATGGTCTCCACGGGGTAATATTCGAAGCTGACAAACCCGAGGTCCCTTAGGCGCTTTTGCTCGCGCAGATAGGCCATGAACCCGGCGTTCCAAGACGGCGGGGCTTCAGGTTGCAGGACGGTGGTGGTGGAATAGGACTGTAGGCTCGGCCCCCCGAACTGGGCATTGGGCAGAATACCCCGCAAACGGCGAGCGGCTGCCACATAAAGGGCTCCATAGTCTTCAGGGGACGCGTATTGACCGTCGGGCTCTTCCCCCAGTTCGATTTGGCGGACCCGGTAGTGGCGACGTCTCAGATAGCGTAGCTCTGTTGCGGCATTGTCTGGGGTGTCGAACAACAGGCCGACCGGCATCATGATGGGCTGGCCAAATCCCAAACTACTGCGGAATACCCGGTCGATCCCGGCTTGTTCGAGCTGATCATCCCGGTCAACGGCCCGGTGCCAGGGATCGGTAGAGGAAACGTGGGTGAAGCTCTGGGTCCGGGGGTTTTCGGCATGGACCAGAATATCCTCCAGGCCATCAGCCTTTCGGCGACCCAGATAGACCTCGCCTATGGCGTAACCTTTGCGATCACGCCAGTCATGGCTAGCCGACGGGGCCGTGCCCGAGGCGGCTTGCAGGAGCACCCGGACAAGCTGGGTTGAAATCGGCTGGTCCGCCAGGATCAGGCGTACCTGTCCACCCCTACCGTTTCGGACCGCGCCACGGGGAAAGGTTACCCAGCGCCCGTCTGGATCATCCAGACTGGTTCCGATCCAATACTGTACCGTATATTGCGTCGCATAGGGCTCAGCCCAATCTATGCCGATCGCGTCGATAGACTCCGCCTTGGGCAAGCGTACCTGCAGCCATTGGGCATGAGCGTGGCCGTCTCGCACCACGGATGGGTCAAGATAGGGGTTTGATTTCCAGAAGGTCTTCGGATCGCCGTCGGTCAGCTTGGACCAGGCGGTCTCATTGGCATTGTCCATAGAGTCGCCGCGCCGGGGCAGGTTATAGCCCCAGGACATGGTGATCGGCGCCCCGAGACGAGGACTGGAGGTCCAATATCCCTGGCTGTGAGCAGCATCGCTCCAATGCCCGACCGGATTCCAGTGCCAGGCCTCAATGCCCAGTTCCGTGCGCAGCCGATAGGTCAAGGGGCGCAGGCCGACACGCTTCATGGCGGCGATATTGTGCGGCGTGAAGACGGGGTCGATTTCACCCTTCACGCCCCCGTCGAGGGCCGCCCCTAGGGCTTCATCGGGTCGAAAGACATGACCTGGCGCCGTCAGGTCTATGGTCACCTGATGCACGAGCGTTGGCGGGAGCGGGCCCAATCCCAAGACCCTTGCGGCCTAGACCGGTTCGCGAACAAACCTCGCCAGGTCATTGGCCGTATCGCGGCTGATGTCGGGGCAGCAGATGGCGAAGATTTCCACACCGTGGGTGGTGCCCATGACCTGACGGCAGCGGGCATTGATGCCGTTCTGCATCAGCAGGCGGTAGAAGTTGATGCCCTCGTCGCGCAGGGGGTCGCACTCATTGACGCTGATGACCGTAGGCGGCAGGCCCTTGACGTCCTCGGCCGTGGCAAACCCAGGCCAGGCCAGGGGATTGCGCGCCTCAAAGGCCTCAATGCCATAGGCCATGGCCCCGCGGTTATTGTGCAGTTCCAGAAAGATGCCGTTGTTTTCGGTCGATGATGGGTTCTGGGCCAGGGGCCATTGCCCGGCGATATAGGGACACATGGCATAGAGCCCCTTGATCAGGCAGATATCGCCGTCCTGTTTCAGTTTCAGGCCTGTGGCCAGGGTTAGGTTGCCGCCGCCGCTTTCGCCCGCAATGACGATCCGATCAGGGTCAATGTTCAGATGGGCGCTGTTTTCCTTCACCCACTTCAGGCCCGATACACAGTCATTGAGACCGGCGGGGAAGGGATCAACCTCTGGCGCAGACGAGGCCCGCAAGCAGTTTCGGAAATCTACCATGGCCACGGCCACGCCCCGGGCAGCGATGATACGGCCCCAGGCCTTATAGAGCCCGTCATAGCAGGACATGACCATCATGCCGCCGCCATGGATGTAATAGACGCAAGGCAGGGTCTCGTCGGTGTCGGGGCGGATGTATTGGATATTGACCCAGTTGCCGTCCGGCGCAGACTGGAAGCGCTCTGTGGTGATGCGCAGGCCCGCAGAGGGGGCAACGACCTCATTGTCGACCATGTCGAACATGGCCTTCATACCTGCCGCCGTTGCCAAGCCTTCTTCACTGGCCTCATAGGCCAGCATTTCGGCGCGATCCTTGACGTCTCCCGCCGGACCAAAGTCGGGCGTCATCCCGAAGATCGCCTTGATGCGGGGATCGATGCGGGGATCATCATTGAGCTTGGACATCAGGATTTCCTTGGGAGACGGCAGGGTCAGAGAGAGGCGCGATCAGGCTATCAACCTGATCGCGCCGCCGTCTGTCTAGTACTTCCAGCCTAAACGCACACCGACCGTGCGCGGCCGCAGGGTGCCGTAGCGGTTCAGGGAGTAGTTGGCCGCGTCGATGAAGATCGGCGAGTGGTTATTGGTCAGGTTCTCGCCGTAGAGCACGGCCTTGAGATTCCCCTTGGCCCAGCCGAGGCTGGCATTGATATTCTCATAGGAGGGGATCTTGGCGTAGGCCGCGTTTGGCGTCTTTGAGCCCGCCGTATTGGGGAAGGTATTCACATAAGACCCGACATATTGGGCATCGACCCGCGCATAGAGGTCTGAGCCATCAGCCAGGGCCCAGGTATACTTGCCATAGGCCCCGGCCTTGAATTCCGGCGAGGCCAGCTTGGCACCGACCACGGCCCCGGAGATCAGGGATTCCGTAGCCGTCAGTTCGGTGACCTTGGCGTTCTGCAAGGTGAAGTTAAAGCCACCTTCCAGATGGTCGCTGATCAGGGCATCGACTTCGGTTTCCAGACCCACAGAGCGGGACTTGCCCACCGTGCCCACATACGGGGTTGCATCTGACGAGCGGACCAGAGGCACCTGCATGGGGCCCCAGTCGATGTAATAGGCAGCAACCGTGGTGCGGAGCCGCCCGTCGAGCCAGATGTTCTTGGCCCCCAGTTCGTAGTTCCAGATGGAGTCTGCAGCGGCCATGGCCGGAATGATGGCCGGGTCATTGGGGTTGATCAGGCTCTTGCCGCCGTTGAAGGCCGAGGGGCCATTGGGGTGGCTGCGCCGGAAGCCCTGGGATGCCAGACCATAATAAGTCTCGTCGGCGCTGGGCTGCCATTCGATGCCGAACTTGCCGATCACCTTGCTCTGCTTGCCTGTGGTGTTGGTCACAGCGACTGACGGAACCTTGACGATATTGGCCCCGCCAAAGCCGAAGATGGCCCCAAAGATCGAGGGGATCAGGGTGGGGGTGGAGAAGCCGGTGCCCTTGTCCTGATCGGTAAACTGATACTGAGCGGCCCGAGCGCCAGCGGTCAGGGTAACGGTGTCGGTCAGGTGATAGTTGGCCTCGCCGTAGAAGGCGGCTTCATAGTTCTTCTTATTGCGGAAGCCGTCATTGACGTCGGCATCCTTGGTGAGGATCGGGTTTAGGCCGGTAATCTTCAGAGCCGCCAGGAATGAGGTCGGCACGTGGAAAAGGTCAGCATAGTCGCTCTTCTGGTCCAGATAGAAGGCCCCGGCCACCCAGTCGAACTTGCCGCCCTTTTTGGAGACCAACCGGAAGTCCTCGACCACCGAATTCGTGTCGATCTTCTCTTGGAAGTAATAAGGCATGATGGCGGTCAGGACGCCATCGAGATCGAGATCCCATCCGGTCTTGGCGCGAGCCAGCACGGTGGCTGAGGTTAGATCGGCCCATCCAAAGTCGTATTCCACCGTTGCGTTATAGCTGGTGAGGTCCACATCCACGGCAAAGGGATAGTCGCGCTTGGCAATATTGACCCCGAGGGTTGGGTCATAGAGCGAGGAGTCGCCGACCCGGTTATGGTCGCTGGTGACCATCAGGGTCGCGTTTAGCTTGTCGGTGGGCTGCCAACGGAGGGAGCCACGGACGCCCCAATCATCGGACGTATTGGCATTCTTGCGGCCATTGGCACCGGCATAGTTCACCCAGCCATCTTCATTGCGGGTGTAGCCCACCAGGCGAATAGCCAATTGGTCTTCGATCAGGGGCACATTGACCATGCCGCTGAGGCGCAGACGATTGGAATCACCCTTGGTCTTACCGGCGTCCAGATCGATGGAGGCGTGATAGCCCGATGGATCGGCCTTATTGGTCACATAACGGATGGCGCCGGTCAGGGAGCCTGAACCAAACAGTGTGCCCTGGGGACCGCGCAGCACTTCCACCCGGTTGATGTCATAGGGCCGCACATCTGGTGTGATCACCGAGAACGAGGTCAGGGGCAGGTCGTCCAAATAGATGGCGACCAGCTTCTGTTCGCCACTGCTGCTGGTGCCGTTGGAGGTCTGGATGCCACGCACCACGAACTTGTTGAAGTTTGAGCCCCCGGTGGCGATCACGCCTGGCACGGTGCGGGTCAGGTCTTCATAGTTCTCAATGCCCCGGGCTTCGAGGTCCTTACCGCTGACGGCGGTGATGCTCTGCGGAATATCTTGAACCGACTCGGCCCGCTTGGTGGCGGTGACAATCAGTTCTTCGATCACCACCGGCTTATTCTCGGCAGCAAGGGCAGACTGAGCTCCGATCAGGCTGAAAACCATGGCGGAGGCACCGGCAAGAAGGCCGGTCTTGGTATTGCGTGTCATATCTTTCTCCCCGTTGACGACGGACCGCGAAATCGTAATGACCCCGCTGGCCGTCACTTCACCGGTGAAAGACGTGCCCTGAAGCATGATCTTCAGGGCCTCTGGGATCGTGCGTCGTCCTCTGACGGGGTGTATCCCCCCCTTTCGGGCCAGTTCGTAGGGAAACAGAAGCGGCGCGCCACATTGCTGAGCCAAGGCCTCAAGGGCTGGTCCGAGCGTCGTCTGCGTGATCCGCAGGTTGCAGGTTTGGCCTGCCACCTGGGCCTGAGCCTCGCCGCTGCTGGCGAGAACGGTGCCAGCCAAGAGGCAAGCGACAGTCCCAGCACGCAATCGGCGATCCTTCTTCCCTAATTCCTGGCACGACGATGGACGCAACGATGCCGCCTAGTCACCGGCCTTAGGGGATAGGACCGATGAGCTTGAGAAATCCTCCAGCGCCCCTCAGCCATATGTGATGTTTTTTTTGCAGCGGAGGCAAACACTGCTTTTCGAGGCTACGGCCAAATCGCCCAGCTAAAGCGCAGCAGTCAACCTGACATGTTTACGGTCCAGCCGCTCTACGTGGACACCAAAGCTGGAGTCCAGGGCCTCCAGCATAGGATCGACTTCGCCGACCTTGAAGTATCCGCCAATTTTCAGAGACTTAAGTGCTGGGTCTGCGATCTCAATTTGAACGTCGGTATAGCGGCTGACGTCGGCGACGACACTGGCCAGATCATCACCATTAAAGACCAGCATCCCCTGACGCCAGGCCAGCTTTCGCGACACTTCCGGTGGCGCCAAGTCCAAATGTTCGACAAGTCTTGCCTTTTCAACAACCGCCAACTCGGTAGAGCCCTGGCTGGCAGACACCATGGTCAGGGTTTTGCGGGGCAAGGCGGCGATGCGGTCCAAGGGTGCCGAGGGGGGTGGGTGTGACATGGCCGCCACTTCGACCTTGCCTTTTGTGACTGTGACCTCAACCTGATCCCCGGTTAGGCGGACGACAAAGGCCGTGCCGACCGCGCGAACAACATCCTGGTGGGCGTAAACGGAAAACGGCCGTTGTTTGTTGGGGGCGACCTCAAAATAGGCCTCGCCCTTCAGAAGGCGCAGATCCCGGGCCCTCGGCGAATAGCGCACCTCGACCTTGCTGTTGGTGTTCAGCTGTATGCTCGATCCATCGTCGAGGTTTATGGTTCTTTGGCCCCCGACGGCGGTGTCATAGACCTCGGTGCGCGGCAGGAGTTGCAAGCCCGTGATCGCGGCGACGCCCGCAACAATCACACTGGCTGCCGCTAGTCCTGCGACCCAACCCCTGGGCAGTTGTCCTAGGGTCCGACGGTCTCGCGTGGCAATCTTCGCCTCAAGGATGTGCGGCAGATGAGAAAGCTCATCCAGGTCAGACCAGAGGGCCATCATTTGGTCTGCGGCCTGGCGGTGCAGCGGACTTAGGGCCCTCCAGGCGCGAAATGCCGCGAGATCGGCCTCTGACTGTGTCCCGCGGTCGAGACGGGCAATCCACGCGGCGGCCTCAGCTTCGAGGTTAGCGGGACTCCGTAGGGGGATGATGGTGTTCGGATCAGACATCTGAGGTTGATCTACCTGCCGACTTAAGAGGCGTTTCAGCCTTTGAGGCCGTCATCGCCGCGACGCGGCCACTTCCGACGTCGTAGCCCCTGAGCCTTAGATACTCGCTGCATTTGATCAAACCCGCGGCAAGGTGTTTTTCAACCGTGCTCACCGAGAGGCCCAATTTTTGCGCAACTTCCTTTTGTGAAAGCCCCTGAATCTTGCGCAAGATGAACACCTGCCGACACTGCGGGGGCAGGGCTGAGACTGCGTCTGCAAAGATTGCCATTTTTTGTCGACCCTCGACCTCGTCCTCCACAGAGACTTGGTCGCCTGCGTCTAGGACCGCTGGGTCGGGAAAATCCTCTATAAAGGTCGTTGACCGATTGGAGTGCCGGTCTTTCTCATTTAGGGCGAGATTCCGAGCAATCCGATAAAGAAAGGCCTTTGGACTGGCCACCTCTCGCGTGGGGTCCGCGAAGGCGCGCAGGAAGGTTTCCTGCGCCAAGTCGTCGACATCCTGCGAACGGGAAAAGAACCGGGACAGGTATCGCTTAATACCCCCCTCATTCTCTAAAAAGGTTCGCAAGATCATCGACATGATGACTGTAGGGGCCCCGATACGCGCCGATTTCGTGCCGGTTTCAGCATCAGGACGCGTCTAGGGGTTTTGGTAGGCCGACCGCGACCGTCTGTAAATGTGGAGGATTTCGGATCTGGGGCCACAGATTTCCTGGCTGGCGTTCATTGCCCGGCCTTCGGCGAGACCCCGATCAGGACTTGGCCTCAGGGGTCGCGCCGAAATTTTTTGAGAGATAGTCAGAAATGGCCTTTTGTTGCTGGGCATCGCTCTGGGCACCATAGCCGAGCATACGGGTCAGGATGTCGCCCCACTCGGCCCGCGTGCGCTTCTGGGCGGTAATCACCTCCGCCCCATGGCAACTCACACAGCCCGACAATATGTCCGCCTTCCCCGGCCCCTCAGGCAGGGGGTCTTGTTGAGCCCAGGCCAAGCCTCCGCTCAGGGCGCTTACGCCCAAGACCGACGAACCAACCAGTCCAAACCACAGTTTTCGCATTTGGCACAAAGCTCCTCTGCCGTCTTCAGTCTCTTTAACGCAGAGCCCTCAGCACACAACGGGGGTTTTGCTTCCATCGGTGCCAATGTGCTCCCTAACCACGCCAGAGCCCCTAAGGTTCCGCAGGGGTAAGGTAAAATTCAACCCCAGGCGAGCCCAGACAGTTGAATTCTCCCGTCGACGCCCCTCTTATCACGCGCAATTAAAGGACGCGGGAGGGCGGTGCTATGCAGACGGTTGATCCAAAGGACCTGGCGGCTTTTGAGGCCGATGCAGATGCTTGGTTTAAGGAAAACGTGGTTCGGGATCCGGGCTTCATGCTGCCCCTAACCTTCATGGAGGTCGGGACAGACCAGCAGTTCCATTTCCTGAGGGATTGGCAGAACAAGGTCTATGACGCCGGCTATCTCGGCGCGGCCTGGCCAAAGGCCTATGGGGGTGGCGGTCTGCCCCAGGACTTCCAGAATGCGGCCACCCGGGCCATGCGCCGACATCACGGCCCGATCATGCTCAATGCTATTGGCCTGAACTGGACGGGGCCCCTGTTGCTCGACATGGGGTCAGAGGCGCACAAGATGGCGCACCTGAAGGGTATTCTCTCGGCCGAAGACATCTGGTGTCAGGGCTTTTCTGAACCTGGCAATGGATCAGACCTCGGCAATGCCCAGACCAGGGCCGTTCGAGACGGCGACCATTATGTGATCAATGGCTCAAAAATCTGGACCACCCTGGGACGCTACGCCAAGTACATGATCCTGCTGGCCCGCACAGATACCGATACGCCTAAGAAATACGATGGCCTCAGCTTCTTCCTGGCCCCGATGAAAATTCCGGGGGTGGAAACCAATCCGATCCGCAAGCTCACCGGCGAGCACGGCTTTACCC
>Ga0007791_10000798_pt1 | contig 10719 bp, 15 predicted proteins | sample CryBogmetaGMA05M_FD_60368 | JGI IMG/M metagenome (GOLD analysis project Ga0007791, IMG submission 60368) | Freshwater microbial communities from Crystal Bog, Wisconsin, USA - MA0.5M | ecosystem: Environmental > Aquatic > Freshwater > Lake | place: Crystal Bog, Wisconsin, USA | collected 2009-07-06 | reverse complement strand
ATGCAGGCCCCCCGCCTGCTGCTCCGCCGCTCCCGGGCCGCCCTGGAGGCCGGCCCGGGAGCGGCGGAGCAGCAGGCGGGGGGCCTGCATCTGGCCCGCTGGGGCCCCCGCTGGCCCGGTGCCGGCGACCGGCTGATCGAGCTGTGCCGCAGCGGCGGCCCGGCCCTGGCGCCGGGGCAGCGGGCCCAGCTGGCCGCCGGCCTGGCCGAGCTGGCCAATCCGGATGCGGCCCTGGCCTGCCTCGGCCAGGGCCAGGGCCGCAGCCAGGCCCTCGCCGCCCTGCCGCCCGGCGGCCAGCTGGGGCTGGCCCGGGCGCTGCTGCGTGGCTCCGAGCCCCAGCAGCGGCAGGGGGAAACCCTGTTGCTGGAGCTGGTGCTGCGGCATCCGGCAGCTCCCGACGCCGAGGAGGCGGTGCGGCTGCTCAGCCAGCAACCGGGGGACGCGGCGACGGCCCTGCTGGCCCGCCTGCCGCAGCGCTGGCGCAACAGCGCTGCGGTGGCCAGCCGGGCGCTCCAGCCCGGCGCGGCAGCGGCCGGCACCGGCAACCCCGGCGAAACGGCCGAGCCGATCACGGCCAGCACCATCAGCAGGGCCCTGGCGCTGCTGAAACGCTGGCCCGAGGATCCCGCCAGCTGGGATCTGCAATGGGAGCTGGCCCGCCGCGAGCTGCTGGCCGGCGACTGGCGCCAGGCAGCTGAACTGCTGGAGGCGATCGACCCGGAGCGGCTGGCCCCGCCACTGGCGGCCCGCCAGCGCTTCTGGCTCGGCTACACCCAGCGGGAACTGGGCCAGGAGGAGGCCGCCACCGCCACCTGGCGGCAACTGCTGCTGCACCATCCCGGCGGCTACTACGGCTGGCGGGCGGCGGTGCAGCTGGGGGAAGGGGATCTGCACATCACACCGCCGTCCGGTGGCGGCCGGCCGGATGGCCAACCCCGCTGGGAGCCCCTGGCCAGCGGCGACGCGGAACTCGACCGCCTCTGGCGCCTCGAGCAGCGCACCGAGGCCTGGGAGACCTGGCGGCACCGACGCGGCAGCGGCCAGCCACGGACGGCGCCGGAGCTGCTGGTGGAGGGCCGCCTGCGCCAGGGGGTCGGCGACGACTGGACCGGCCTGGGCCAGCTGGAACTGGCCAGCCTGCGGCTGAAACCAGCCCAGTGCGACCTCTACCCCAGCCTGGATCAAGCCCTCCACCCCCAGCGCTTCACGGCGGCCTTCACGGCGGCCAGCCGCCAGCAGCAGCTACCGGTGGCGCTGCTGCTGGGGCTCGCCAAGCAGGAATCCCGTTTCACGCCGGCGGTGCGCTCCGCGGTGGGCGCCGTGGGGCTGATGCAGCTGATGCCTGCCACGGCTGGCGAAGTGGCCGGCGACAGTGGAGCGGTGGGCAACCTCGAACAACCGGGCCGCAATGTGGAGCTGGGCAGCCGCTACCTGGCCGGCCTGCTGCGCCAGTGGCATGGGGATCCCCTGCTGGCGGTGGCCAGCTACAACGCCGGACCGGGGGCGGTTCAGGGCTGGCTCAACCCGCGGCTGAAAGGGGCACCGGAACTGTGGGTGGAGGCGATCCCCTATCCAGAGACGCGCCTCTACGTGAAGAAGGTGCTCGGCAACGCCTGGAGCTATCAGGAGCAGCGACGGCCCCGCTGCTGAATCCGCCGGCTCAGCCGGCGCCGCTGCTGAGCCAGCGGCCCAGGTTGATGCCGGAGAGCACCACCAGGCTCATCGCCACCGCCATCAGCAGCGGCGGTGGCACCACCCGGATCCGCACCAGATCCAGGCGGGCCAGCAGTACCGCCGAACCGAGGATCAGCACGTTGGAAAGCACATCAAGGTGCAGGAGATAAATGCCACCGATGGTCACCAGCAGCAGGGTGATCACCAGCGTGATCACCTGGTTGGCCGCCATCAGCGTGGACATCTGGCTCAGCAGCAGATGGGGCAGGGTGCAGACGATCACCACCACCACCGCGTGCAGGCACTGGGCCGACCACACCAGCGTGGCGAGGGAGGAAACCGTGGATCCGCCTGCCTCCATCGGCCGGCTCCACTGCAGGCCCAGGTAGGTGCTCACCACCATCAACACCAGCAGCCAGGGTGCCTGCAGCGGCAAAAGGAGCAGGCGTAAAACAGGCTTCATCGTGGGTCGAGCACCAGGGAGATCGCATCCAGCGGACAGCTGGGAATGCACTGTTCGCAGACCAGGCAGCGGGGGGCTTCGAACACCAGACTGCGGCTGACGCCATCGAAGCGGAGGGCCCCACTAGGGCAGACACTGGCACAGATCCCGCAGTCGACACAACGGAGGGGATCGATGCGGATCTCGCCGGGCACCCGGTTCAGTTCCAGCCCCTGGCGCTCCAGCCAGGCCTCGGCCGCATCGAGTTCGTCGATGTCGCCGGAGAGTTCCACCACCATCGTGCCGCTCTGGTTGGGAGCGATCTGGGCCCGCAGGATCTTGGCGGCCACATCAAAATCCACCGCCAGCCGGTAGGTGATCGGCTGATGAACCGCTTCGCGGGGGAAATGCAGGGTGAGGCGCCGTTTCAAGGGTCGGGGCCTGGTGGGAACGAACCTAGCAATGGCCTTCGGAGACACCGTGAGGGCCGTAGCTGCCAGAGTGCCCACACTTGCCCTGAGCAGCCCGCCGATGTCCTCCAGCCCCCCACCCCCCGCCGCCGCGGCGCCGCTGGGCCGGCTCGAACGGATGGTCCTGGCGGCGGTCGCTGCCCTGCTGGCCCTGCTGCTGTTCTGGTGGCGGGGCGGCCTGCACCCTGAAGCCCCCCTGGAGCGACTGGCGCGCCAGTCACCCGACCTGCAGGTGGCCCTCGCGGACGGACGACCCACCCTGGTGGAGTTCTACGCCGACTGGTGCGAGGCCTGCCGGGCCATGGCACCGGCGATGGAACGGCTGGAGCAGGATCACCGCGGTGCCTTCGACGTGGTGATGCTCAACGTCGACAATCCGCGCTGGGAGGCGGAGCTGGAGCGCTACGACGTCAACGGCATCCCCCAGCTGGAGCTGTTCGATGCGGCCGGCCAGCCGCTGGGCCGCTCGCTGGGGGCCCGCAGCGCCAGCGACCTGGAGGCGCTGGCGACGGCGCTGCAGGGCGGGGGGGCCCTGCCGGCGCTGGCCGGCGTCGGCGCCACCAGCGCCCTGGATCCGGCCCCCCGGGAGCCGGCCGCCACCGGACCGCGCAGCCACGGCTGACGCCACCCAGACTGCCGCAACCGCGCCCAGCCCCCCCCCTCCCCCATGGATCACCGCTTCCGGGTCGAGCTGATCGCCGCCACCCCGAATCCCCAACAGTGCGTGTATGCCGGCATGCACCAGGACTATTCGGAAGGCTTCGTGGCCGCCGACCGCGCTGCCTGGCCCGATGAACGCCGCGCCGGTGAGATCTGCGTGAAACGCCTGCTCGCCGGCGAACGGGGCCACTACGGTCCCCTTGAACACGCCCAGATCGTGCTGAACGTGGGCTGGTTTCCCCACTCCGTGATGCAGCAGGCGCGTACCCACCGGGTGGGCGTGAGCTTCGATGTGCAATCGATGCGCTACACCGGCGACCGCATCCGCCAGGCCGCCAACGGCGAACTGGAACTGGAGGAGGTGTTCTACCTGCGGCCGGTGGGGGCCTACTCCGACCGCCAGGGCAAGAAATACACCTACGACGACGTCGAACGGGCCAAGGATCTGGAACTCTGCCGGCTGGCCGCAGAGCGCTACCGCGACCTGCTGGACGCGGGCTTCGCCGAGGAACATGCCCGGGGCATCCTTCCCTTCGATTACCGCCAGCATTTCGTGGTGAGCTTTTCGCTGCGGGCCTTTCTCCATTTCATGGATCTCCGCGCCAAGCTCGATGCCCAGGAGGAGATCCGGGCGTTATGCGATCTGATGTGGCCGCACATGCAGCGCTGGGCGCCTGAGTTCGCCGAGTGGTACGAAAAAAGTCGTCTCCACAAGGCACGGCTGGCCCCCTGAGCTCCGCTGCTGCAGATTTGGCTACGGTTCGGGAACAGTTGTACGGCAGGCAGGGTGGACATGAATCGGCCAGGGGCCTTGCCCCTCAGCCCCGGCCAACAGGAACTGCTGGAGCAGACCCGCCGCCAGCTGCATGAGCGAATGCTCCACGGCGGTCTCACCTCCAGTGATGTGAATCACATCGTCACGGCCCTGCGTGACCATCCGGCCATGGGCACCGAGGTGCTCCAGATCCTGCGCGAGGAAGTGCGGCAGCTTCCCCTCGGCCACGGGCTGATCAACTTCGACTGGGACTGATCAGGCAAAGGCTCAGATGCGGGCGAGGGTGACGCGCTCCGGCTGATGCTGGTACTTACCGGCGCGATCCTGATAGGTGGTGTCGCAGGGATCACCCTCGAAGAACAGCAGCTGGCAGATGCCCTCACTGGCGTAGATGCGGCAATCAGCTCCGGAAGAGTTGCTGAATTCCAGGGTGAGATGCCCCTCCCAGCTGGCCTCCGCCGGAGTGGTGTTAACGATGATGCCAAGGCGGGCATAGGTGCTCTTGCCCAGGCAGATCACCGTGATGTTGGCGGGCACCCGCAATCTCTCCAACGCCACCCCCAGCCCATAGGAATGGGCCGGCAGGATGAAATAGTCACCATCTTCGTCGTGATGCAGTGGCGCCGGCTCAAGGTTGGCGGGGTTGAACCGCTTCGGGTTCATCACCGTGCCCGGCACATGGCGGAAGATCAGGAATTCCTTCGGCGAGAGGCGCAGGTCGTAGCCGTAGGAGGAGCAACCAAAACTCAGCACCGGCGAGGTACGGTCCTCGGGATCGAGATGGCGCACCAGGGTGGACTGGAACGGTTCGATCATGCCGACGGCGGCCTGCTCGTTGATCCAGCGGTCGTTCTTGAGCATGGGCGCGATCTCCAGGCAGGGGCTAGCAGCCTCGACGCAGCTGGGTGACCTGATCGGCCATCGCCATCAGGGCCGGGGGCATGGCGGGCCCGGTCAGGATGACATCCAGATGGGCGGGGCGCTGTTCCAGGGTGGCGGTGACCTCGTTGGCCGGCAGATAGCCGAGTTCGATCGCCAGCCCCAGTTCATCGAGCACCAGCAGATCCAGCTCACCGGCCAGCAGCTGCTCGCGGCTGAAGTCCCAGACGGCGCGCACGGCCGCCAGCGCATCGGCGGCCCCGGCCTCCTGATGGGCGGCCTCCAGATCGGCGGCGGCGGCTTCAAGGCAAAGGGGTGTGGCCGGTCGCAACCACTGCAGACGGCCGCACAACCACAGGCGCCCCTCAACCCCCTGGTCGACGCCACCCTTGAGGAACTGGCTGACCAGCACCCGGCTGCCGAGGCCGGCACTGCGCAGGGCCTGGCTGAACACGGCCGCCACACTGCCCCGGAAGGGGGCGGTGTGGATCTGCAGCAGGCCCTCCGGCTGGGGGACCAGGCGCAGGGGCGCCACCATCCGCAGCGGTTCGGCGGCGGCGGCCGGGGAGCCATGGCTACCGGGCAGGCCGCGGGCCTGGGCCTCGCTCCGACCACCGGCGGTGCCGCGCTGGGGCTGGCGGTGGTTGGCGAGGCTGGCGGTCATGGGCACCCCGGTGGAGGACGGTGGAACTGGCTCGGAACCGCGCCGATCCCAGGGGGAACGGCGGTGAAGGAACCACCCCAGACGGCAAGGCCGAAGCCCACGAAGGAGCCCGTTGGGGCCCGGTGGGTGCTGGGGAGGCCGGTCGATGGCCCGGACAGCTCGTTGCTGAATGTAGCGGCATCCGCCGGCCGCACAAGCGCAACGACACCATCCATGGTGCAAACAGACGTACCACCGGCGGCGCCTACCTTGGGTCCAGCCGCCCGTCACCCGTGTCCGCAGCCCCAGGTCCCAGCGCCGTTCCCAGTCCAGTTGCCGGCCCGGATTCCGGCGACCGGCGCCGCCGCGACGGTCGCCCGGAGAACGGTCTGCGGCCGGTGCGCTTCCAGTGGGATCCGATGGGGTTCGCCCTCGCGTCGGTGCTGATCGAGGCGGGGCGCACCCGGGTGATCTGCAGCGTCTGCCTGGAGGAGGAGGTGCCGCGCTGGCGGCGGGGCTCCGGCAGCGGCTGGCTGAGCGCCGAATACCGGCTGCTGCCGGCCTCCACCCCCAGCCGCCAGCAGCGGGAACTGCTCAAGCTCTCGGGCCGCACCCAGGAGATCCAGCGCCTGATCGGCCGCAGCCTGCGGGCGGCCCTCGACCTGAAGGCCCTGGGTGAGCGCACCCTGCTGGTCGACTGCGACGTGCTGCAGGCGGATGCCGGCACCCGCACCGCGGCGATCACCGGGGCCTGGGTGGCCCTGGCGGCGGCCCTGGGGCGGTTGCAGCAGCAGGGGGTGCTGCAGGAATCACCCCTGCGCCAGCAGGTGGGAGCTGTCTCGGTGGGCCTGGTGGATGGCCAGGCCCTGCTCGATCTCGACTACAGCGAGGACAGTCGCGCCGATGTGGATCTCAACGTGGTGATCGACGCCGAAGGCCGTCTGCTGGAAATCCAGGGCACCGCCGAGGGGGCCCCCTTCTGCCGCCGCAGCCTCAACACCCTGCTCGACCTGGCCGAATCCGGGGTGCGGGAACTGCAGGAGGCCCAGCGGGCAGCCCTGGCGACCGCCGCCGTCGATACTGAAACCAAAGTTCAAACCGTGTGAATGGCTACAAGCGTGGGCCAGGGTGATCCTTAGCTTCCGGGATAGTCGCTCCCGCTACATGGTCGGTGCCAGCCGCGGATTCAGCCGCACCGCCAGCATGCCTTCGGGTGGAGTGCCGCTGGCAATCACACCACCAGGAAGCAGCGGCGCCGCGGCCGGCCCCACCCTGCTGGAGGTGATCCGAGGCCTGGCCGGCAGCAGCGCTGAGACCGTGGAACGGGGCAAGACCATCTTCTTCCCGGGGGATCCCGCCGAGCGGGTCTACCTGCTGCGCCGCGGTGCCGTGCGCCTCTCCCGGGTCTACGAATCGGGCGAGGAGATCACCGTGGCCCTGCTGCGTGAGAACAGCCTGTTCGGCGTGCTCTCCCTGCTCACCGGCCAGCGTTCCGACCGCTTCTATCACGCCGTCGCCTTCACCCGGGTCGAGATGGTGACGGCGCCGGCCACCTCGGTGCGGCGGGCGATCGAACAGGACGCCAGTGTCGGTCTGCTGCTGCTGCAGGGTCTCTCCTCCCGGATCCTCCAGACGGAGACCATGATTGAAACCCTGACCCACCGCGACATGTCCTCGCGGCTGGTGAGCTTCCTGCTGGTGCTCTGCCGCGATTTCGGCGTGCCCGGCCAGCAGGGCATCACCATCGACCTGCGCCTCTCCCACCAGGCGATCGCCGAGGCGATCGGTTCCACCCGGGTCACGATCACCCGGCTGCTGGGCGACCTGCGCAACGACGGTCTGGTGCAGATCGACCGCAAGAAGATCACCGTCTTCGATCCGATCGCCCTCGCCAAACGGTTCAGCTAGACACCGTCTGCGGGGATACTGGGGCGTTCCTGGAGCTGCATGTGTCGGGCTGGCTGCTGATCCTGGCGCTGCTGCTGCTCGGGGGAGTGCTCTCCACCCTCGGCGACCGCCTGGGCAGCCGGGTCGGCAAGGCCCGCCTCAGCCTGTTCAACCTGCGGCCCCGCAAGACGGCCGTGGTCATCACCGCCCTCACCGGCGCCCTGATCAGTGCGGTGTCCCTGGGGCTGATGCTGCTGGTGAGTGAACGGCTGCGGGTGGGTCTGTTCCAGCTCGATCAGATCGAGGGTCGCCTCCGCCAGAGCAAGGAGGACCTGCAACGCAGCCGCAGCGAGCTCGAGCGGCGCAGGATCGAGCTGAACAGCAGTCGCCAGGAGGCGGGGCGGGCCGCCCACGAGCGCGATCAGGCAGAGCGCAGCCGCCAGCAGGCCCAGGCCAGCCAACGCCAGGCCCTGCACCAACTGGAGCAGGCCAGCGCCCGGGTGCGCAGCCTGCGCGGCGAACTGCAGCCGCTGCAGGAGCAGCGCCGCCGGCTCGAGGCGGAGCAGCAGCGGCTGGGTCGCGAAGTGCGGGGCCGCGATGCCGAGATCCGGCGCACCGAAGCCGAACTCAAGAGCGTGAGGCAGCGCATCGCCGCCGGGGCCCGGGAACTGAAGGAGCTGGAAAGCAAGGTGATCGCCCTGCGCCGCGGCGATGTGGTGATCGCCAGCGGCCAGCCCCTGGCCACGGCCAAGGTGAAACTGCAACGGGCCGGCCAGGCCCATGGGGTGATCGATGCCTTGCTGCAGCGGGCCAATGCGATGGCCTTCCAGCAGCTGCTGCCGGGTCAACCGGTCGATCGCCAGATCCTGCTGGTGCCCCGCAACGACATCGAACGGTTGGAGAAGCTGCTGGTGGAGCGCGGCACCTGGGTGGTGAGCATCCGCTCCGCCGCCAACGTGCTGCGGGGGGAGCGGCAGGTGCTGGCCTTCCCGGATCTGCGACCCAACCGCCAGGTGGTGCGGCGCGGCGAGATGCTGGCCCGCACCACCCTGGAGGGCGATCTGCGCAGCCCCGAGGCGGTGCGCGGCCGGCTCAACCTGCTGCTGGCGGCGGCCTTCGCGAAGGTGCAGCGCCAGGGCACGCTGGTGGATGGCCTCCAGTTCGACGCCGCCGCCTTCAACAACCTCGGCCGCGAGCTGAGCGAACGGCCGGCGGGCCAGCTGGTCAACCTGGAGGCGGTCGCCGCCAGGGATGCCGAAACCCCGGATCCGATCGTGGTGGAGCTGCGCTGGCTGCGCAGCGGTGGCAAGCCATGAGCGCCGTGGCGGCCATCGATCCGGGCCGCAGCAAATGCGGCCTGGTGCTCAGTGATCCGCAGCGCATGCAGGTGGTGCAGGCAGGGGTGCTGCCCACGGCCCTAGCCCTGGAGCAGCTGCGCCACTGGTGCCGGGAGCCCGGCCTGGCGGCGGTGGTGCTGGGCGATGGCACCGGCAGCGGCCTGTGGCAGGAACGGCTGGCGGATCTGGTGCCACTGGTGCCGGTGGATGAGCGGGGCAGCACCCTGGCAGCGCGCCGCCGCTACTGGCAGCTGATGCCCCCCCGCGGCTGGCGCCGCCTGTTGCCCGAGGGCCTGCGGCTGCCCCCGGTCGACATCGACGACGTGGTGGCCCAGCTGCTGCTGGAGCGCTGGCTGGGTCGGCCGCTGGCGCGGCGGGGAGACACCGGCCTCAGAAGGACGCCCGCACCGTGAAGGCATAGTCACCGCCAGGCTCGAGCTGGTAATCCGCCTTGAGCAGGAAGCGCAGCAGGGCGTCCTGGATCAGGGCCCTGCCGAGGGAGGGCTCCACGCTGAGTTCCCCCCGGTCAAACAGCCAGCGGAAGGTCCACTCGAAGCCACCGGCACTCACCTCGCCCTCCATCAGGCAGGGGCTGAAGCTCTGGCGCAGCACCCGCAACCGGGCCGTGGTGGCAGGAAGGCGACTCAAGGGCGGCGGGGACGGACGATCACGGCAACGCCCTCAGGATGGCGTTGGCTCGGCCCGGAAACCGTTCAGACGGTTACCGGCCCGCTCGAGACCCTGGCGGCGGATCAGCTCAATGCCACTCTCCACCTCCGCCAGCACCGCCTCCAGCTGGGGCCGTTCCGCCGCCGTGAAACGGCCGAGCACATGGGAAACGGTGCGGGCCCGGCGTTCGGCGGGGTTGTCGGCCGGGGCGCCGATGCCGATGCGCAGGCGGGCAAACGACTCGGTGCCCAGGTGGGCGATGGCGCTGCGCAGGCCGTTGTGGCCGCCGGCGCTGCCGCCCGCCCGCAGGCGCAGGCGACCCAGGGGCAGGTCCATGTCGTCCACCAGCACCAGCAGATGGGCCGGCTCGAGCCGGTACCAGTCGAGGCAGGCCCGGATCGACCGGCCGCTTTCATTCATGAAGGTCTGGGGCATCAGCAGCCGCAGCCGGCGCTCCCCACTGCCCAGCTCCGCCAGCTGGCCGTGCAGCCGGGGCTGGGCACGAAACGCCGTCCCAGCGTCGGCAGCCAGGCGCTCCAGCACCATGAAACCAACGTTGTGGCGGGTGTCGGCATAGCGCTCGCCGGGATTGCCGAGGCCGACAAGCAACTGCAGATCCACGGGCACCGGCTGCGGATCAGGCTGGACCGGAGCCAGCCTCAGCCCCGGCGGTCTCGCCAGTAGGAGAACTGACGTCGGCGGCAGCCGCTTCGGGAAGGGCGGCTTCGGGAAGGGCAGCGTCGGCAAGCGGGGCGTCGGAGAGCGGCGCTGCGCTCGTGGAGCCAGGGCTCAGGGGGCTGTCGGTGCCGATGGCACTGCGGAATTCCTGCTCAAACTCCTGGGACGCCGACTGGAAGCCCCGCAGGGTGCGGCCCAGGGTCTTGCCCAACTCCGGCAATCGCTTGGGCCCAAAGACCAACAGGCCGATGGCGGCAATGACCGCAAGCTCGGGCAAGCCGATGCCGAAGACGTTCATGGAAGGGGAATCAGCCGATGCCGTTCCAGTTGACGTTGATGCCTTCCAGCAGCAGCGACTTGTTGTACAGCTGCAGGATCACCAGTAGAAAGACCAGGAAGAGGAGCATGAACACGCCCATCACGGGCGTGGTGCCCCAGCCCGGAACCACCTTGCCGTATTCGGAGTTCAGCGGGCGCAGGATGTCTCCCAGACGGGTGCGTTGGGCCATGGCAGCTCGGGGCTCTCAGGCAGGAGTTCGGTCTGGCTACTCTAAGGGCCACGCCGGCCGCAGCGAGATGGGCTGTCGGGACTTGTGACGCAAAGC
>Ga0007791_10000797_pt1 | contig 10720 bp, 9 predicted proteins | sample CryBogmetaGMA05M_FD_60368 | JGI IMG/M metagenome (GOLD analysis project Ga0007791, IMG submission 60368) | Freshwater microbial communities from Crystal Bog, Wisconsin, USA - MA0.5M | ecosystem: Environmental > Aquatic > Freshwater > Lake | place: Crystal Bog, Wisconsin, USA | collected 2009-07-06 | reverse complement strand
AACCGGGCGGCGTTCTCCCTGGTGGCACAGATCAAGGCGGTCGCCCCGCAGATGGCCTGCAACGTCATCGACCGGGCCATCCAGGTGCACGGCGGCGCCGGCGTCACCGATGACTTCCCGTTGGCACGCATGTACGGCTGGCATCGGGCCATGCGCCTCTTCGACGGTCCCGACGAGGTGCACATGCGCACCGTAGCCCGCAACGAACTCGGCCGGAAGAAGAGCCTGCTGGCTGCTGCGGCGACCGGCGGGTGAACTCGTCAAACCAGACCGGACACGAAAAGCTATCCGGGGCCTGGAATTTCCGTGATGTCGCGCAGACGGCCGGTGTGTTTCCCGGACTACTGTTCCGGTCCAGCGAGCTGAGCAAGCTCGATGAGTCTGGCCGCGCCGCTCTCACTGAGCTCGGCGTGACCGATGTGGCTGATCTGCGATCCCCGGCCGAGTTGCAGCGCCGCGGTGTCGGCGCGGTGCCCGATGATGTTGTCATCCACCATCTTCCGTTTCCGGAGGTGTCGCACACGCACCCGGATGCCGATGGCGCCGAAGCGCCGCACGAGAGTGCCTGGCAGAAGATGATGACGGAATACTCCGACGAGGATCCCGCCGAGGCGGGTCAGCGGTGGATGACAGGCGAGTACGAGCGGTTCCCCACGTTGGGCGGGGCGCAGCGGGCGGTGAAAAAGATCATCACACTGTTGGCCGACGGCAGACCGACACTGGTGCACTGTTTCGCGGGCAAGGACCGGACCGGGTTCGCCGTCGCGATCGCACTCGAGGCGGCCGGGATCGACCAGGACGAGATTCTCGGCGATTACCTGCACAGCAACTCGGCGACCGCACAATTGCGCGACCGGATCCTGCAGACGACGCGCAATCGCGAGGGCGTGACCGATGAGGTGGTGTCGTTCATGGAATCACGGCTTACCGACGAGGTGCTCGGGGTGCGAGAGCAGTATCTGAGCACCGCACGACGGGTTGTCGAGGAGAACTACGGCGGGTTGGCCGCCTACCTGCGGGCTGTCGAGGTGACCGAAGCCGATGTGGCCCGGCTGCGCACTCAGTTAGTGGGTTAGCAGTAATCCGACGGCCCATGCCCCGGTGGCGATGAGACCGCCGGCCAGTTCCACCCCCGTCGACAGCGCCACACCTTTGACCGCGTGGACCGTGGATGCCCATGCCCGCCGCTGATCGCGCCGTTGGAGTAGTTCGGCGAGGTAGACACCTAGGACGAAACCGATGATCATGCCCAGCACCGGGATGACAAAGAAACCGATCACCGATGCCACCGCGCCGGCGGCAAGGGTCCGGCCATTGATATCGGCCTCGCGCATGCGGCGCACCGGCCATAGATACTTCACCAGCAGGCTTGCGCCGAGCACCGCGGTGACCACACCCAGCACCACCCAGGCGACGGTGCCGCGCACCACGAACGCCCACACCGCGATCGCGGCGTAGATCAGCAGCGTGCCGGGAAGGATTGGGACGATGATGCCCGCCAGTCCGATGGCGATGGCCACCGCAATCAGGATCAGCCCGCCGGTGGTCACGGCTCCAGAATAACCTTGCCGTACACCTCGCCGGCCGCGAGCGCCTCGAGCGCGGCACGGCCGTCGGCCAGCGGATAGCGTTGTGGCGCAGGAGGTCTGAGCCCTTTTGCGACCAATTCGCCTACGCCGCGCCCATACTCCGCCTGCGCATCAGGGTTGGCCATGATGAACTCGCGCCAGCCCACACCGAGCACCCCGGCGTTGCGCAGCAGCAAGCGGTTGACCTTGACACTGGGGATGGCACCCGCGGCGAAGCCCAGAACCAGCAGGCGGCCCTCGATGGCCAGTGCGCGGACGGCCTCGTCGAACGGTTCGCCACCGACCGGGTCGACCACTACGTCTGCGCCGCGACCGCCGGTGTGCTCGCGTACCGCCTTCGACCATCCGTCGGCCATCGGCAGCACGATGTCTGCACCCAGGCTGGCGACAAAGGTGCGCGCCGTGGCCCGGTGCACGACCGCGACCACATGTGCGCCCATCGCCTTGGCGACCTGGATCGCCGCCGTCCCGACGCCTCCACCCGAACCGAGCACCAGCACCGTCTCTCCGGGCCGCAGTGCCGCGCGGCGTTGGAGTGCGAAGTACATGGTGAGGTAATTGACCAGCAGCGAAACCGCCTGTCCGTCATCGAGTTCCGGTGGCGTGGGCATGACGCTGGTGAGCGGAATGGCGGCCTGCTCGGCGTAGCCGCCGAGCATCACCGGACCGAACACCCGGTCGCCGGGTACCAACGTCGACCCCTCCGGCGCGAAGCGCACGACACCAGCGACCTCGGTGCCCGGGATGAACGGCGGATCAATTTTCAGCTGGTACTGCCCGCCGATCAGCAGCAGATCCGGAAAACACACGCCCGCCGCGCGAACGTCGATGAGCACCGAGTCCGGCGAGGGCGCCGGATCCGGAACTTGCGTGTAGATCAAGCCCGAGGGCCCACAGAGCTCCTGGGCGACAAGAGCTTTCACGCGTTACAGCTTGAACGCTGCGGGCTTGGGTGCCGAGAGGTCGTCGATTTGGGACCAGTTGGCGGCCACATCGTCGACGGTCGGTACGTGATCAAAGACGACACCGTCGTTCTGGAACAACGCCGCACGCTGAACTTTGCCGCCGCCGACGATGAAGATCGACGCGTTGTCGGGGACCTCTTCAGTGCAGAGGTAGGCCACGACCGGCGCGACGTACTCCGGCGTCAGCCTCTCGAGGATCTCCGGAGGCATGATGTCCTCGGTCATCCGGGTGGCCGCGACCGGCGCCAGCGCGTTGGCCTTGATGTTGAACTTGGCGCCCTCCTTGGCGAGTGTGTTGATCAGGCCGACCAGGCCTAACTTCGCGGCGCTGTAATTGGCCTGGCCGAAGTTACCGAACAGTCCACTGGTGGACGTGGCGACGACGATCCGGCCGTAACTCTGCTCACGGAAGTGCGGCCAGGCCGCTCGGATCACGTTGTAACCGCCGTAGAGGTGCACCTGCAGCACCGCATCCCAAGCTTCGAACGTCATCTTGTGGAACGTTCCGTCGCGCAGGATCCCGGCATTGCTCACTAAGCCGTGGATCGCACCGAACTCATCGAGCGCGGTCTTGATGATGTTCTCCGCTCCCGCGGCGTCGGCGACGGAATCGTAGTTGGCTACCGCTCGGCCGCCGGCCTGCTTGATTTCGGCGACCACCTGGTCCGCCATCGCCGAGCCGGCACCGGTACCGTCGCGGGCACCGCCAAGATCGTTGACGACGACGCTGGCGCCCTCGCGGGCCAGGGTCAGGGCATATTCGCGGCCCAGCCCACCTCCGGCACCGGTGACGACGATGACGCGATCCTGCACTCCTGGCATGGGCTCCTCTTTCTAGGTCAATTGCCCGTCATCGTAACCAGCCGTACCCAACTCTTTCCGTGGGGCCGCCGTGCCTACTAGCCTGATCCGCTATGAACAGATTCGTCGCGCTCAGCACAGCAGGAATGGCATTGACACTCACCGTCGCACTAACCAGCTGTAGCTCGGCCACCAAGACTGAGTCGACAAGCTCAACCTCGACGACCTCATCAGCGTCGCCATCAACGGCCGCGCCGTCGAGTCCGGCCGCGGCCGCCAATAGGACGATCAAGGATTACCTGGCCGAGAACCAAATCGTTCAGACGCCGATCCAACCCGGCGAACCCGGTGCGCCCGTCATCACGCTGCCGGCATTACCCGGCTGGTCCGATCTCTCTGCGGAGCAGACCACCGTGGCGGGCGGAGTTCCCCCGTACGCGGCAAAGGGCTATGACTCCCCAACAGGGAGCGAGCGACCCGTCATTCAGCTCCGGCTCGCCAAACTGACCGGGAATGCGGACTTCCAGCAGCTTCTGGACTTGGCCCCGGCCGACGCACAGAACGCGCCCGGTTTCACATTCGTCACGCAACCCGGCGCAATAACCCTGGGCGGCTTTGACGGCGTCGCATTCAGCGGAACACTGCCTCAGGATGGCCAGAACTTTGTAACCGCATCCAGATTCATCGTGATCCCCGACGCTGATCCGTCGACCACCTACATCGTGCGCCTGAACGGGACGGCTCCCGAAAGTGATCAGGGAGTACTGACGGATGCCATGGGAATCGTCGATACCGGGACGACGATCGAGCCGAGCTAAGGCAATCGCTCGGCGACGACGAAGGTCGAGAAGGCCTCCTGGTCCTGGTTACCAGGAACCTCGACCCACCGATTTAGGCGGCGCATCTCATCGGTGGACTTCACGCCCGATGCACTCCACCGGTGGGCATTGAGCCACTCGACAACGTCGGCCCGGTGCGGGTCGTTGTAGGTCAGATCGGAGATATCGACCGGCCGCTCCAGACCGATCTCATCGGCCATTTTCTCCCAGCGCATACGCATCTGCTCGCGTCGTTCCTCATCGCGGTGACCGATCGCTTCGGCTGATACCCGGCTACCGGGCGCGCTCAGTTCGGTGATCTCAGCGAAGAGGCGGTCTTGGGCCTCAGCGGGCAGATACATCAATAGGCCCTCGGCAAGCCATGCCGTGGGGGATGCGCGATCGAAGCCCGCGGCCGCCAGTGCCGCAGGCCAGTTCTGACGGAGGTCGATACCCACCTCGTGACGCGCGGCCGTCGGCTTGGCGCCGTGGTTGGTAAGGGTTTGCGACTTGTACTCGAGCACTTTGGGTTGGTCGATCTCGAAGACGACCGTTCCGGCCGGCCACTGCAGACGGTAGGCCCGCGCATCAAGTCCGGAAGCCAGGATGACAACCTGTCGAATGCCGGCGGCGGCGGCGTCAGTGAAGAACGCATCGAAGAAATGCGTGCGCACCGCCTGGTAGGCAAGCATGTTCTCGAAAACAGCGGCGGCTTCGGGATCAGCGGTCTTGATCCGCTCGGCGACGGACTCGTCGATGAAGGTCTCCCACATACCGGTCCCCGCACCGTCGACCAGAAGGCGCGCGTAGGGATCAATGATCAGCGGGGCGTTGCTCTCAGTCTCCCGGGCCCGGGCCGCGGCAACCATCACCGCCGTCGATCCCACACTGGTCGCGATATCCCAGGTGTCGTCGTGACTGCGCAAGTTGCTCATGGGGCTGACCCTAGAGCAGTCGGCGCAATATCTTCATTGCCCGGTCGGTGTAGGGCGGGTACAGCAGGCTCGGATCCGGCTTGGCCGGCTTGGACAGGACGGCCCGGCGGTGACTGAGTGCCTCGAAGCCCCACTGCCCGTGGTACGCGCCCATTCCGCTGGCGCCGACGCCACCGAAAGGCAACTGCGGCACCAGGCAGTGCATGGCGATGTGGTTGATGACGGCTCCACCGGACGGCATCCGGTCGACCAGGTCGCGTCCCTTCTGCTGGGACGAAGTGAACACATACAGCGCCAGGGGCTTGGGTCGCGAGTTGACGAACGCCACCGCCTCGTCTGTCGATCCGACGGTGATGATCGGCAGAATCGGGCCGAAGATTTCGTCGGCCATCACCGAGTCATCTGGCGCCGGATCGATGATCACGGTGGGCTCGATCGACAACGTCGATCGATCGGAGCCACCACCGGTGACGACCTTCCCACCGGTCGCGCTGATGATTGAGACCAGCCGGTCGAACTGGCGCTCATTGACAATCCGCAATGACGGATCCTTCTGATCCGCGCGGAATTTGGCGATGGTTGCCACGATCTTGTCGGTCAGTTCCTTGGCGATTGAGCGGTCGGCCAGGATGTAGTCCGGCGCGATGCACGTCTGTCCCGAGTTGAGTAGCTTGGTCCACGCGATGCGGCGGGCCGTCACATCCAGGTCGGCATCGGCCAGCACCAGCACCGGGCTCTTACCGCCAAGTTCCAGCGTCACGGGCGTCAGCGTCGGCGCTGCCGCGGCCATGATCTTGCGGCCGATCTCGGTACCACCAGTGAACAACGCGTGGTCGAAACCCTGTGACATCAGGTCCTGGGTGACGTCGGCGGCACCTTCCACCACGCGAACAGCCTCGGGGTCCAGGTACAGCGGTACGAGTCGGGCCATCAGTTCCGATGTGGCGGGTGCCAACTCGGAGGGCTTGATCACGACGGCGTTACCGGCGGCGACGGCGGCGACCACCGGCGACATGCACAGGAAGAACGGGTAGTTCCACGGCCCGATCACCAGCACGACGCCGAGCGGGTCGTACTGCACCCATGCCCGGCCGGGCATCTGCGCCAGTGGCAGGCTCTGCCGTCGCGGTTTCATCCACTTGCGGAAGTGCTTGCGTGCGAACACGGCTTCGGCCTTGGTCGAAGCAACATCACCGAGCCATGCCTCGAAGGTCGAGCGACCCAGATCGCGGGTCAGCGCCTCAGAGATCTCGGCCTCGCGCTCCTCACACATGCGCTCGATAGCGCGCAACTGTTCTTCACGCCACTGCACCGACCGGGTGCGGCCAGTGTTGAAAACTGTGCGAACCTGTGCCAGCACTCCGGCGGAGCCGCCCCGGGTGGCGTGGTCGGTGGTCATCTGGATGGTCATACCCCACAGCTTGCCGTATCGCGGGTCAGTAGCCTTACTGTTTGACCATGGCAATCGTCACGGCCAGGGACACCTATTTCGAGGCCGGACTGGACATCCTCGCTGACCTCGGCCTCGGCAGGCTCAAACTGGCCGAGGTGTGCAGCCGACTCGGGGTGACCACCGGCTCCTTCTACCACTACTTCACCAGCTGGAATGCCTACACCCGCGGCTTGATCTCGTACTGGCGGGAGGATCGGACCGTCAAACTCACCGAGATGCTGCGGCGGGAAGTCGACCCCCGCCGGCGGATGCGCTTCATCGTCGAAGCCGCCCTGTCGCTCCCGCATGGGGCCGAAGCCGCCATCCGCGCCTGGAGCTCGGTCGATGCCGAAGTCCACACCGTGCAGGTCGAGGTCGACCGTGACCGCTTCAACCTCTGCTACGAATACGCCATCGAGATCGTCAATGACACGCGCCAGGCCGAGGTATTCGCCGACTGGGCGGTCTACCTGCTGGTCGGTTACGAGCAGTCGACACTCGAACGCGACCCACAGGTCTACGAGTGGATCAGCAAACAGATGCTCGACCACCTGGAGTCGGGACATTTCGCCACCGTGCCGCCGCGATGATCAAGCGGCTAATCAAGCAGTTACGGCAACGGGACCCCGAACGCGATGGATTTCGCAAAGCCCTGCGCGCAGCCATTTTCATCCCGATCGCCGCAGCCGCAAGTTTCGCGGTGGCCGGTGACAGCCAGACGCCGATATTCACCATCCTCGGTTCGATCGCACTGCTGATCGCCGCGGACTTCCCCGGAAGTATCCGCACCCGAGCCCTGGGCTACTGCGGTCTGGCCTTCAACGGTGCCGTGCTGATTACAGTGGGAACGTTAGCCGCGCCCTATCCCTGGGTGGCAGTGCCACTGTGCTTCGCCGTCGGGATGGTCGTGAACTTCCTGGGCCTACTCAGTGAGGTCGTCACCGGGGGACAGCGCGCAACGCTGATGATCTTCATCCTGCCGGTGTGCATCAGACCGGTGGCTCCGCTAGGTGATCGCCTCTTCGGCTGGGTGATTGCGCTGATGATCTGTGTGCCGGCCGCATTATTCGTGTTGCCTCCCCGGTACGACAGTCAACTTCGGCGCCAAGCCACTCGGGTCTGCGCGGCCCTGGCCGATCGCATCGAGGGCACCTGCTCGGCGCAGGAGGTGAGTGACGCCATGGCCGCACTGCGGACCGGGTTCTTCGGCAGCGCGGGTCGCCCCGTCGCGATGACCGCCGGCAGCCGGGCGCTTATCCGCGTGGTATCGGATCTCCAATGGCTCTGCGACCGAGTGGATTCCGAAACACGCTCGCTGCTGGGGCCGTTGACTGCGCCGGCCACGCGCACTCTAAGGGCCTGCGCCGTCGTCCTGAGTTCCGATGATCTAGCCGGGGCCCAAGCCGAACTGGACAACGCTCTTATCGCGCACCGGGCGACTGCACTGAGCCTCTACCACGACGATGTCGCCGCCATTCTCGCCGACCCGGACGATACCTCCGCCGTGCAACGGGGCCGTGTCGTGCTGAGCCGGCGCACCATGAGCGCCAGCATCGGACTGACCGGTCGGATCATCGCCGCCGCAGTCGCCGCCGACACCCGACCGTTGTGGGCTCGCGTACTTGGACGCCAACTACCCGAAACCGGGATCGCCGACCGGGTCTATACCAAGCGCGCCGCGATCGCCTCGCTTGGCGGCTACCTCAGCACCCGTTCGGTCACGGTGCTCAACAGTCTGCGCACCGGTCTGGCATTGGCGCTCGCCGTCGTGGTTACCATTGTCTTTCCCATCCAGAACGGCCTGTGGGTGGTACTCGGCGCGCTGTCGGTGCTGCGAACCAGCGCACTGACGACGGGAACGACGGCGGTGCGCGCCGTCACGGGCACAGTGATCGGCTTCGTCATCGGCGCCGTGATAATCGGACTGCTGGGCATCGACCCGATCGTGATGTGGATGTTGTTGCCGTTGGTCGCTTTTGGCTCCACATATGTGTCGCAGGTGGGGTCGTTCATGGCCGGCCAAGCGATGTTCACCATGATGGTTTTCATCGTGTTCAACCTGATCCAGCCGACCGGCTGGCAGGTCGGCCTGGTCCGGATCGAGGACGTCGTGTTGGGGGCACTGGTCGGCCTGACGGCATCGCTCCTGCTGTGGCCCCGAGGCGCGGTGGCCTCTGTGCAGCGAGCCATCGACGCAGCGCTGAACGTGAGTTCGCGCTACCTGACCGCCGCGGTTCGTCGGATCACACGGGATGCTTCCGGGCAGTCCGACGAAACTGTCCTGGCACTGAGCCAGGAAACTCTGACTGCGGTGCGGACCTACGGTGATGCGGTCCGCAATTATCTTGCCGAGGCAGCTGGCGCAGTAGACCTCAGTGTGCTCGATAGCGACAACCGTATCCCGCGGCTACGCACCACCGCGGATCTCATTGCCGATCTCCTGCCGCCACCCCCGGAGGTCTATCAGAAAGCGCGAAATGTCCTAGAGGATCACGCATCGGCAGTATGCGCTCGACTCACCGGCGAACGGTCGAGCGCTGATCTGCCACCGATCAGTGATGATTTCATTCCCGCACTTCGTGCCGAGTCGCGAGGTATCGAACTCGCAGTCTCCGTTGCATTGCCGTTGGTGACCACAGCCGCCAATATCGGTGAACTGGAGTTGACCTATCCCGGCTAAAGTCTGCGTTCGGCCATCACCCGGGAGTGCCGGTCGGCGGATCGAGTTCGGCGGCGCCTGGGCATCATCGCGCCGTTGCCCGTGGAATTTCTCTGATGCCGAACACCATTGAGCGTTGCGGTGGGTCTGCAGAGTGTTGGCACGAGCAGCTTGCTGCCCGGTTGGGTGCGGTAGGTATGTCCGGTCGGTGCGGTCCAGATCACGGTGCCGTCGCGGAGTTGTTCATCCCGCCAGCCGTCGGATCCGCACCAAAATGTTTTGAGTAAGTGATGTTTTCGGCAGAGCGCTTTGAGGTTGGAGGCGTGCGTGGGCCCGCCGAGATCGTAGGGAATCGTGTGGTCGATATCGCAGACATCCGCCGGACATTCACACCCCGGAAAGCGGCACGTGAGATCGCGGCAACGAACGAAGTTCGCTAATGCCGCGGACGGCCGGTAACGCGGTTCGGGTGGACTATCACCGGGATGAATCACCGGGCGCAGTTCGGCGATCCCCCGGAACGCGAGATCGGCCAGAACACTCGCTGGCACCGCTGTCCCGCCCACCACGAATCCGAACCCCGGGGTCGCACCGGGTATGGCCGGCTGCGGCGCCTTCGGGCAAGCCGCCTCCTTGAGTACCTCAACAAGGCGTTCCCTGCTGGTGATCAACTCGATGGTGTTGTCCTCGGGACGCTCACCATGTACATCGGAGCGCTCCGCGGACGCCAGCACGGCAGCATCGGCCACGACATGAACCACCATCGCGGGTGGCGAATCGTTGTCGGCTGCATTGCACTCAGTTCCCCCGCACGCACAGACCAGCACGATGTGACCCGCCGCGAGTGCGCCCAGCGCGTCAGCACGGCGCTGCTGAACGGTCCGCGGATCGTCATCGCAGACCGTGTGGGCCAGCGCGGTCAGTCGGCGGTCGAGCAACGTGGCATCAGTCTGATGAAGTTGCCCCGAAAGATATGAAGTACCCCGATCATGCGCGATATCGATATGGCGACCGCGGGCCGCAGCATCGGTTCGGCGGCGCGCATCCGGATCATGGCGGACAACGATGGCATCGACAGCCTGCTGCATCTTGTTCACTGACATCGGCCCCCAGCCGCGCACCGTTTCAGCGATCTCAGCATCAATGGCCGCCATCACCTCGGGATCAATCGCGAGCAGAGTACGGGCGACGATCATCCGCACGGTCCGATAGTCGATGACACCGGTCGCGAACACCGCCGCCACCTGAGGCAGCCGCTCACGCAGACAGATCGCATGATGCAGCAGCCCACCGGCCATACCGGCAGTGATCGACTGAACCGCAGCCACCTCAGCGGCCACTGCCTCCCACGGATCAATCCGCCACAACTCACGCCCCCGGCCGTCCTCGACTGGAATCTGGCGGCGCTCATACAACTCCGCGATCGCCACGAGGCGACGCGCACACGCCATGTTCTCCGCACGGGCCGACTCACCAATCGCCTCGACCACCCCGGCATCACTCACTGATTCGAACATACAT
>Ga0007791_10000796_pt1 | contig 10721 bp, 11 predicted proteins | sample CryBogmetaGMA05M_FD_60368 | JGI IMG/M metagenome (GOLD analysis project Ga0007791, IMG submission 60368) | Freshwater microbial communities from Crystal Bog, Wisconsin, USA - MA0.5M | ecosystem: Environmental > Aquatic > Freshwater > Lake | place: Crystal Bog, Wisconsin, USA | collected 2009-07-06 | reverse complement strand
CGTCTGGGCATCGACGCGATCGAGCTGCATGCCGCCCATGGCTATCTGCTGCACGAGTTTTTGTCGCCGATTGCCAACCGCCGAACCGATCAGTGGGGCGGCAGTCTGGAAAACCGGATGCGCTTTCCGCTCGAGTTGTTCGATGCCATGCGCGCGGTCTGGCCGGCCGACAAGCCTTTCGGCGTGCGGGTGTCGGCCACGGATTGGGTCGAGGGCGGCTGGGACATCGAACAGACGGTGGTGTTTGCCCGCGCGCTGCAGGCACGCGGCTGCGACTGGCTCGATGTCTCGTCAGGGGGCATATCGCCCGCGCAAAAAATTCCGCTTGGGCCGGGCTATCAGGTGCCGTTTGCCGAACGCGTGCGGGCGGAGGTTGACATGCCGGTCATCGCGGTCGGCCTGATCACCGAAGCGCAGCAGGCCGAATCGATCCTTGCCAACGGGCAGGCCGACCTGGTCGCGCTGGCCCGCGGCCTGCTCTGGAATCCGCGCTGGCCCTGGCATGCGGCCGCTGCACTCGGCCACCATGTGTCGGTGCCTCATCAGTACTGGCGATCGCAGCCGCGTGAGCTCAAGGACGTGTTCGGAGCGATCACTTTCGGCGCGCGCTGATTACCGATGAGCGGGCTCGCGCGGGCTCGAGCTCGCTCGCTCGGGCGGCAATGTAAACTGCACGGCTCGACAAATTAAAACGCAAGGAGACAAGCATGGTTCAGAGCATCGTCGCCACCATCAAGGTCAAGCCGGGTCAGGAAGCCGACTTCCAGGCGGTCGCACTGCAGCTGGTCGCAGCGGTCAATGCCAACGAGCCGGGCTGCCTGCTCTACACCCTCAGCAAGGGTGACGAGCCGAGCACCTTCGTCTTCATGGAGCGCTATGCCGACGAAGAGGCGATGAAGGCCCATCGCGGCATGGAGCATTTCAAGACCCTCGGGCGCGCAATGGGCGCCTTCATGGACGGCGCACCCTCGGTGCTGCGAATGGTCGAGCTCGGCTGATCGCAATCCTGCGCCGCGTGCGCAGGAGGTCCCATGCCCGAATTTCTATCGCCTGATCTGCAGGCCTTTCGAGATCGTGTTGCCGCGCTCGCGCGCGACACGCTCACCGGCTTTCGCGACGACCCGCAACTTGCGCCTTTGGTCCGCGCGCAGCGGGTTCGTGAGGCGTCGCAGGCAGCCGGTCTCTATACGCTGACGCAGGTCCGCGATACGCCGGCGCTCACGATGCTGGTTGCGCGCGACACCCTCGCGAGCCACGGCGTCGGTTCGCTTAGAGGGATCTTCGGCGAAGAAGCGGGCGTGCTCGAGGGCGTCAGCGAGCCCCTGCGTACGACGCATCTGATGCCGCTGCTGGCCGGCGACAAGCGCACCGGGTTCGCATTCACCGAGCCTGCCGATGCGCCGCGCCCGACCTGGGCCCGAATCGATGGCAGCGAACTGGTGATCAACGGCCGCAAGTCGTATGTCACCGGCGGGGTCGACGCCTCGTTTCTGGCCGCACTGGTCGAGGTCGAGGGCGAAGGACCGGCGATGGTGATCATCGATACCGACCGCCCGGGCGTGAGCATCGAGCGCCGCTTCGAATCCCTCGATGGCAGTCACCATGCGGCGTTTCGCTTCGACGATGTCCGGGTGCCGAGACACCATGTGCTCGGCGCGCCGGGTCAGGGGCGCACGCGCGCGCTCGCGCGCATTAGCGAAGTGCGCCGCAGCCTGGCCGCAGACTGCGTCGGCACCGCCGCCTGGATCATCGATCTGGTGGCTGAATCATTGCGAAGGCCGCGCCGTGGCGGGGTGGCGGCCGACTCGGAACGCATCCGGCTTCGATATGGCGAGATGCGGATCGCCGCCTATGCAGCGCGATCGATGGTCTATCGCACCGCACGATTGACCGATGCCGGACACGACACCGTCAACGAAAGCATCGCCGCCAAGGTCTTCGCCACCGAGACGGCCGGGAAAATCGCCGATTCAGCCATCCAGCTGGTCGGTGGCGAAGCCCTGGTCGTCGGCCATCCGCTTGAGGCGGCGATTCGTCGATTGCGCACCCTCAGGCTCGCCGAAGGCGAGACCGACACCTTGCGGGTGAATGTGTCGCGCGGACATCTCGATCTCGGCAAGGGGCGGATCTGACCGCAGCCCTCATCAGGCGATTCAGAGCCGCGCCAGTAACCACCAAGGCCCTGATCTGGGCGGTTGCCGCCGGCTTCAGCTTCTCGGTGCTCAATACCCTGCTGCGCCGGATCACACTGGAAATGCATCCCTTCGAGGCGCAATTCCTGCGCTATCTGTTCGGGGTGGTGGTCATGCTGCCGCTGATCCTGCGACGCGGATGGCAAGACTATCTGCCGAACAGCATCTCGGGGCAGTTCTGGCGAGGCATCGTGCACAGCATCGGCTTATCGCTGTGGTTCTTCGCCCTGCCCCATCTGACCCTGGCCGACACCACCGCCATCGGCTATACCGGCCCGATCTTCACCATGATCGGCGCAGCCTATCTGCTTGGCGAAAAAATGCGCCCCGAGCGATGGGCTGCCGCGCTGATCGGCTTCATCGGGGTGCTGATCGTGGTCGGCCCAAGGCTGTCGGGCAGCGGCAACTGGTACTCGGTGATCATGCTGGCCTCGGCGCCGATGTTTTCGCTGTCGTTTCTGCTCACGAAAATGCTGACACGGCACGACCGGCCGGAAGTGATCGTCGCCTGGCAGGGGATCACCGTCTCGGTACTGACCATGCCCTTTGCGCTGATGGTCTGGGTCTGGCCGACGCCCACCCAGTGGCTGATGTTTGCGATCACCGGCGTGATTGGCAGCGCCGGCCACTATTGCCTCACCCGTTCCTTCGTCGCGACCGATATCTCGGTGACCCAGTCGGCCAAGTTCCTGGACTTGATCTGGGCTACCCTCTGGGGACTGCTGATCTTCGGCGACTATCCGAGCGGCACGACACTGATCGGCGGCCTGGTGATCATCGCGGCCACCATCTGGATCGGGCGCCGCGAGGCGCAACGGGCAGCACGAACAACACAGGCGACACAACCATGAAAGCCATCATCATCGGCGCGGGCATCGGCGGGCTGACCACCGCGCTGATGCTGCATTCGCGCGGCATCGACTGCGAAGTCTTTGAACAGTCGCCGGCCATCCACGAACTCGGCGTCGGCATCAATGTGTTGCCGATAGCGATCGGTGAGTTGGCCGAGCTGGGGCTGATCGATGCGCTCGATAAGGTGGCGATTCGTACCCGCGAGCTGATTTACATGACCCGACGCGGGCAGCAGGTCTGGCACGAGGCGCGCGGACTGGATGCCGGTTTCGAGCATCCCCAGTTCTCGATTCACCGGGGGCGCCTTCAGGCGGTGATCGCTCGCGCGGTCTTCGAGCGCCTCGGGTCAGACCGGGTGCATCTCGGTCAGCGCCTGCAGGACTTTCAACAGGATGCGCGGGGCGTTCAGGCGTCGTTTATCGATGCCCGAGGCCAGCCTGGCATGTCAGTCAGCGCAGACTTGCTGATCGGCGCCGACGGTATCCACTCGACCGTACGGTCGCATTTGTTTCCGCAGGAAGGCCCGCCGTCCTGGGGCGGGTTGATGCTCTGGCGCGGCGCCACCGACTGGCCGGCGTTTCAGGATGGAAAAACGATGCTGATTGCCGGCGGTCTGGGCGCCAAAGCGGTCGTCTATCCGATCGCAACCGGCGCGCACGATGGCGAGCGTCTGACCAACTGGGCGATCTTGTCTCGCATCGGCGAGGCCGGCACACCACCCCCGCGCAAGCAGGACTGGTCGCGACCCGGCGAACGCGAAGAACTGATGTCAAGAGTGGGCGCCTTCATGCTGCCGCAAGTTGATATCGCCGCACTGATCGCCGCAACAGCTGAATTCTGGGAGTACCCGATGTGCGACCGTGACCCCTTGCCGCGCTGGTCGCATGGGCGCATCACATTGCTGGGCGACGCGGCCCATCCGATGTATCCGGTCGGCTCCAACGGCGCCTCGCAGGCCATCCTCGACTCACGCTGCCTGGCTGATGAACTGTCAAAGGGCGAGGTTGGCATCAGCGACGCCCTTGCTCGCTATGAAGCGGATCGTCTGCCCAAGACGGCTGCCATCGTCATCAGCAACCGCAGCGGTGGACCCGAAGGGGTGATTGACGCGGTCGAGGCACTGGCCCCCGATGGCTTTGCCGACATCGAGGCGGTCCTGCCCTTGGAGGAGCGCCGCAAGATCGTGCAGGGTGCGACCCGCCTGTCGAGCGCCGCCGCCGCGAGACCGCCTCAGCCTTGAACCGACGTCGCGGCGATTCAGCCGTGACGTCAGCCGTGACGTCAGCCGCGAAGTCAGCTGCGAAGTCAGCCGCGTCGTCAGTCCAACGCGCTCAGGGCAGAAATTTTTCGATGGCCTCAGCGAGCCGCTCGGGCTGGTCATGGTGAATATTGTGACCAGCCTGCGCGATATGCTCGATACGCAATCCCCGATAGGCCCGCGAGCGCCGCTCGAACTCGTCGGGCATCGACGACAGGCGTGCCATCAGCCCTGACTCCTCGCCATCGATCCAGAGCACCTGCGCCTCGGTCTGCTGCCAGCACGCGATCGCATCATCAGCCGGCAGCGGCATCGGACTGTTGCGCTTGTGCGCCGGATCGGCGCGACGCGCAACGCTGCCGTCCTCGAGCGCGACACCCCAGTGCTGCACCAGAAAGCGGGCACGCTCATCGGTGAGCCGGGGGTTTTCGGACTGCATGCGCAAGGCGAATTCATCGAAGTCGAGATAGGGCCGCTGGCTGGTGTCGTGGTGCAGCTGCGCCAGCCACTTGGTAAAGCGCCGCGGCGGCGGATCCTGACGCGCGACCGGCGGGCCGAATCCATCAACATTGACGAAGTGGCTGACGCGATCGGGCCTTACACCAGCATAGGTGGCGGTGACATGCGCGCCCATGCTGTGGGCCACGATCCGGACCGGGCGCTGCGGGCTGTAGTGCTCGAGCAGAAACTCCAGGTCGCCAAGATAATCGCCAAACCAGTAGCTGTCTGATCCGCTCCACTGGGTCAGGCCATAACCGCGCCAGTCGGGGGCGACCACGAACCAGTCGCGGCGCAGGGCATCAACCGTGAACTGCCACGAGGCCGAGACATCCTGGAAACCATGCAGCATCACCAGCAGGGGCGACTTGCGTTCGCCCCAGGTGCGGCAGTGATACTTCAGGCCGCGCACCTCGAGAAACTCGGATTGACTTTCTTTCATCAGGATCTCCTCTGAGCTGTCTTGTTTTTATCGCATCAGCCGCCAGCCCAGGATGGTCGCGAGCAGGGCGCCAAGCAGATGGGTCCAGGTGTGCAGCACCGCATGGCCATAGGCGCCGCGCTGAAGCATCTGCAGCGACTCGGCCGAAAAGGTCGAGAAGGTGGTGAGCGCGCCCAGAAAGCCGGTAATCAGGAACGGCCGCCAAACCGCCCCCAACTCAGGACGCCGCTCGAAGATCGCCAGCGCCATGCCGATGACCAGCCCGCCGACGACATTGACCATGAGCGTGCCCCAGGGCATCACATGACCGGGGCGATTGAACAGCAGACCGAGCAGCCAGCGCGACCAGGCGCCCAGCACCGCACCGGCGGCAATCGACAACCAGACCATCGGTCCCATCGACTGATTCACTCGGGGCGCCCCCAGCGGGCTGCGGCCGCATCATCCGATTCACGGGCGTCGACCCATCGTTCACCCTGAGGCGTGGCTTCCTTTTTCCAGAACGGGGCACGGGTCTTGAGCCAATCCATCACAAACTCGCAGGCCTCGAAGGCCTCACCGCGATGGGCCGAGGTCACTGCCACCAGCACGATCTGGTCGAGGGGTTGCAAGGGACCGACCCGATGGATCACCAGCACCTGGTCAAGCTGCCAGCGCGCCTTTGCCTGCGCGACAATGTCCTCCAGCGACTTGTCGGTCATGCCCGGATAGTGCTCGAGCGTGAGCGAGGACACACCGGTGCCCTGATTGATGTCGCGCACCGTGCCGACAAAGCTCACCACCGCGCCGACGCCAGCACGACCCGCGCGCAGGGCCGCGATCTCGGTGCTCAGATCGAAGTCGTCGGTCTGGATGCGAACGGGCATGGCGTGCAGCGGTGCTCGATCAACCGCCGGTCACCGGCGGGAAGAAGGCGACTTCAGCGCCCTCGTGCAGCGGCGTTGCAGGCAAGGCCAGCGACTGGTCGATGGCCACCCGCACCGCCGCGCCCTCGGCCAGGGCCTGAGCCCAGACACCACCGCGGGCGCAAAGATGCGATCGCAGGTCGGCAGCGGTCGCGACCGCTTCCGGCAGATCAAGTGCCTCGCGCGCCAGGCCAAGTGTTTCGCGCAGGCTCGCAAAATAGAGGACAAGCACCCTCACAGCAGTCGCTCCATTGGCAGAAAGTTGACGAGATCACCCCGCCGGATCGCCTGCAGCGGCGGATTGTCGATCAGGCCATCGGCCCAGACCGTTGAGGTCAGCACGCCCGAGCCCTGGTTGGAAAAAATCTCCAGTCCACCGGCCTCATTGAAGCGGGCCCGCAAAAACTCACGGCGCCGATCGGGTTTGGGCCAGTCGAAATCGGCGCGCACCGCGATTGGTCGGGGCAGGCTGTCGGCCGCGCCCTGCAGGCGCAGGATGAAGGGCCGAACAAAAAGCAGGAAAGTCACGAAACTCGAGACCGGGTTGCCGGGCAGGCCGATGAAATGGGCCGATCCGCCGTCGACGCGACGCACCGCGCCCCAGGCCAGCGGCTTGCCGGGTTTAATCGCAATTTGCCAGGTACGCAACGAGCCTTCGGCTTCGAGCGCCGGTTTGACGTGATCTTCCTCACCGACCGACATGCCGCCTGAGGTGACGATCAGATCGCAGCTGCGGGCCGCCTCGCGCAATGCGCTGCGGGTGGCATCGAGCGAATCGGGCACGATCCCGAGATCGGTCACCTCGCAGCCAAGCCTGCGCAGCAGCGCCACCAGCACGAATCGGTTGGAGTTGTAGATTGCGCCCGGCGCAAGCGCCTCGCCCGGCATCGCGAGTTCGTCGCCGGTGAAAAAACACGCGACCCGCAGTCTCGGGCGCACCGGCAGCGCTGCCAGACCGACCGAGGCAGCCAGACCGAGCGCCTGAGGTGTGAGCCGGGTTCCGGCGGTGAGCACGACGCTGTCGCGACGGATGTCTTCGCCGGCACGGCGAATCCAGTCGCCGGCCGCCGGCAGGATGTCGAAGCGGACCTGCCCGTCATCGAGCACCGCCTGCTCCTGCATGATCACCGCATCAGCCCCGGGCGGCACCATGGCACCGGTGAAAATCCGCGCTGTCGTCCCGGCGGCAAGCGGCGCGGCCACATCACCCGCGGCAATTCGCTGGGAGACCACCATCGCTTTGCCTGCGAGGAGATCGGCCACACGCACCGCGTAGCCATCCATCTGCGAGTTGTCCATCGGCGGGACATCAAGGGTCGAGATCTGGTCCCGGGCAAGGACCCGGTCAAGGGCTTCGGAGGTCGGCAAATGCTCAAGACCGCCATCGGCGAGCGCCAGCGGCTGAGCCAGCTCGAGAAGCTGGCGCCGCGCCTCATCAAAGTCGAGCAATGCAGGACGGTTCATGGCTGAAGGGGATCCTGGCTTTGCGCAATCGCCTGACCGATCACGAAGTCCGTGATGGCATCATAGTCGTTGAGCCTGAACTGCGGCAGCGCGGTGTCCATCGGCACATCGCTCGCCAGCGCCACGATGTCGGTGTCGTGCGGTGACAGCAGCGGCTTGCCGAGTCCGGGCCGATGTATTTCGAGTTTGGGAATGCGGGCCTGCTTGTAACCCTCGACCAGCACCAGATCGCAGGGCGACAAGTGCTGCATGAGCGACTGCAAGGCAGGCTCGGGCTCGCCGCGCAGTTCATGCATGAGTGCCCATCGCTGGTCGGAAGCGATCAGGACTTCGCTGGCACCGGCTTCACGGTGACGCCAGGAGTCCTTGCCAGGCTTGTCGATATCAAAGCGATGATGGGCATGCTTGATCAGCGACACCCGAAGACCCGATGCCACGAGTCGTGGAATCAGACACTCGATGAGCGTGGTCTTGCCCGCGCCCGAAAAACCGGCGAACCCGAAGGCGCGCATTGCTCAGGTCACGCGGGCCGCGATGTACTGCTTGAGCATGGCGACATCGGCAGGCATGCGCGAAAAGCGCTGAGCGTGCGCCTCGATGCCGTCGTAGGCCGCAGGACGCTGCGGGCCGTGGCCGAGCGCCTCGACGATGATCTGCGCAAATTTGGCCGGCAGGGCGGTTTCGAGGCAGATCATCGGCACGCCGGGTTCACGCCAGGCATCGGCCACCGCCAGGCCGTCGGCGGTATGCGGATCGACCACCTCGCCATACCGGCGCTCGACCTCGCGGATGGTGTGAATGCGGCGCGCATGACTGCTGGCACCCGAGACAAAACCGAACTGGCCGATGCGGGCAAATTCGCCACTCGCGGCGAGATCGAAAGCACCGCGCTCATCGACCTCGCGCCACAGCGCCGCCACCCGCGCGCCGTCGCGATCGACCAGATCCCACACGAAGCGCTCGAAGTTGGAGGCCTTGGAGATGTCCATCGAGGGGCTGCTGGTCTGGAAGGTGTCGGCGGTGCGTCGCGGGCGATAAATGCCGGTGCGAAAGAACTCGTCGAGCACATCGTTTTCGTTGGTGGCCACCACCAGACGCCTGATCGGCAGACCCATGCGCCGCGCGATATGGCCGGCGAGCACATTGCCGAAATTGCCGCTTGGCACGGTGAACGACACTTCCCGGGGTGAGCCGCGGGTCACCGCAAACCAGGCTTTGAAGTAGTAGACCACCTGGGCAATGATGCGGCCCCAGTTGATCGAATTGACCGTCCCGATGGCATGGCGCGCTTTGAACGGCAGATCGTTGGAGACCGCCTTGACCATGTCCTGGCAGTCGTCGAAAACACCGTCGACCGCGATGTTGAAGATATTGTCGTCGCGCAGCGAAAACATCTGGGCGGTCTGGAAGGGGCTCATGCGCCCATCCGGCGAGAGCATGAAGACGCGAATGCCCTTGCGCCCGCGCATGGCGTATTCCGCCGCGCTGCCGGTGTCACCCGAAGTGGCCCCGAGGATATTGAGCGAGCGCCCGTCGCGTGCCAGCACATACTCGAAGAGATTGCCGAGCAACTGCATCGCAACGTCCTTGAAGGCCAGGGTCGGCCCATTGGACAGGCGCAGCAGATGCAGGTCGGGTTCGAGGGTTCGCAGCGGCACGATTTCGGCTGAACCGAAGACCTGCGGGGTATAGGTACGGCGCACCAGCTCATGCAGATCGGCGTCGGGAATATCGTCGCAGTAAAGGCGCAGCAGGACGAAGGCCAGATCGGCATAGGGCAGCGCCCGCCAGCGCTCGAGCGTGGCGGCATCGATCAGCGGATAGCGCTCGGGCACCACCAGTCCACCGTCGGGGGCCAACCCACCCAACAGGATCTCGCTGAAACGCTGGGGCGGCATGTCGCCGCGAGTCGAGAAATAACGCATCGGTGCGGTCGCGGGTTCAGTTCAGGTCTTCGAGGCGGATACGGGTCGCCTTCGAGACGACCGTCGGCAAAGCCTCGATGCGGGCGATTGCCTGGTCGCATTGCTTCTCGATGGTCACATGCGTGAGCAGGATGATGTCGGTCTGATGCTCGCCCTCGGCCGGCTCTCGCTGCAACACCGCATCGATCGAGATGCGGGCATCGGCGAGGATCCGGGTGATATCGGCCAGCACGCCCGGCTCGTCGGCCACCCGCAGCCGCAGGTAGTAGGCGCTCTCGACTTCGCTGATCGGCAGGATGGGCAGATCGGCCATCGCATCGGCCTGGAAGGCCAGGTGCGGCACCCGATTGCCGGGATCGACGGTGAGAGTGCGGGCCACGTCGACAAGATCGGCGATGACCGCACTGGCGGTTGGCTCGGCACCGGCGCCTTTGCCGTAATACATGGTGTGCCCCACCGCATCACCCTTGACCCAGACCGCATTCATCGCGCCCTCGACATTGGCGATGAGTCGGCGAGACGGGATGAGCGTGGGATGCACGCGCAGCTCGATGCCATGCTCGCGCCGACGCGTGATGCCGAGCAGCTTGATGCGATAGCCGAGCTGCTCGGCATAGCGGATGTCGGTGGCCTGCAGCGAGGAGATGCCCTCGATGTGGGCACGCTCGAACTGGACCGGGATGCCGAAGGCAATCGCCGACATGATGGTGACCTTGTGCGCGGCATCGACGCCTTCGATGTCGAAGGTCGGATCGGCCTCGGCATAGCCGAGTTGCTGGGCTTCTTTCAGGACGTCTGCGAAGGACGAGCCCTTGTCGCGCATCTCGGACAGGATGAAGTTGGTGGTGCCGTTGATGATCCCGGCGATCCAGTCGATGCGATTGGCGGTCAGCCCTTCGCGCAGGGCCTTGATGATCGGAATGCCGCCCGCAACCGCCGCCTCGAAGGCAACCATCACGCCCTTTTCGCGCGCGGCCGCAAAGATCTCGTTGCCATGGACTGCCAGCAGCGCCTTGTTGGCGGTGACCACATGCTTGCCGTGAGCAATCGCTTCCAGGACCAGCGTCAGCGCAATCCCGTAGCCGCCGATCAGCTCAACCACCACATCAATCGACGGATCGCGAACCACCGAGAAGGCATCGTCGCTGACCCTGACCGCCGCACCCGCATGCTCGCCAACCAGAC
>Ga0007791_10000792_pt1 | contig 10747 bp, 15 predicted proteins | sample CryBogmetaGMA05M_FD_60368 | JGI IMG/M metagenome (GOLD analysis project Ga0007791, IMG submission 60368) | Freshwater microbial communities from Crystal Bog, Wisconsin, USA - MA0.5M | ecosystem: Environmental > Aquatic > Freshwater > Lake | place: Crystal Bog, Wisconsin, USA | collected 2009-07-06 | reverse complement strand
CTCCTTGCGAACAAACAAGATCTTGGTCGTATAATATGATTTGATTCGCGACGAGCGAGACGACGTGCCTGTATGCCCCAACGGAGTGTGCAATCTTGAGAAATATCTCTCTGTACACGTCATTTCGAAGCCTCGAACGACCATTGGGTCCGCGTGGAGGACTGATTCCGCATCGAATCGTGCTGAATCGAAGCTTGATATTCTTCAAGTCGGTACCCTTGGCTTGAATGGCGTCGGCCTCAGATGCCTTGATAGTATCACTCTTCTTCGACCCCATTCAATTCTCTTCGTCGCACATATCTAATTGTTCGGACTCAAGAACGACACACGCCATTCTCTTACGGTCTGTTTCATAAATTCCCTTGGACTACTGAAGTCACTATGTCTCACCCGCGGCTTACGACTATTTATGAAACAACCTAGTTGGCTACGAGGACAACATGTTGAAAAAATATGTGAATACAATATGAATATGAATGTCAAAATGTAATTTTCAGAATGACACAGTCATTCTGAGTTGATTGAACATATTTTGGGTTGAAAAAAAAAACGATACTATTTTTGAAACAGACCCTAAAACACGTTTTTCAAACGGTTCACTTCTCTTTCTTTCTTTCTTCGATGTACCACCACATATGCGCCGGAGCCGCGTCGTGGATCGCCGGGCCGCAGTTAGTGCCCGTTCAGCCAACCTACACCTACGTGATCGACGCTTCAGTTTGCGCCTCACTCCTCCCGAGGTATAAATAGAATAAATAGAATCAACCTTCCACTGTAGAACTGTTTTCCTTACATATTATGCATACTTACTTATCTTTCCAGGTTCACCGAGTCGAACGGAATCTCGTGGACGAGGTTCGGGTGTGCGGACGTCCACGCCCACATCCGCGCAGCCTTCGAGCCGTGGATGCACAACGCGCCTATCGCATTCGTCGACGCGACAGAGCACTCCGTCGCCACACCAACTTCTCCAGACTCGGCATGCACTTCAAATTACGACTTCCTCTTCGACTCTTCGCATCTTTCCTCCGGCAGTTTTCTTTCCAATATTTCCAATCCCCCCTCTCCTCCCAGCCCGCCATCTCCTCCCAATCCGCCCCTCGCTCCCTTTTCTTGCCCGCCTCCTCCGCCCCTTCCGTCGCTCTACGTCGTCGCTGCATTCCTCGGCACCGACTCAGCACGCAATAGCCGCACCTCGACTTCCAGCCGCAGGATCAGCCGCAATTCAAATTCAAATACAAATTCGAATTCTTCTCCTTCGAATTCTTCTCCTTCGCCTGCCTCGTCGAACGCGAGCGTCGTCCTGCGCAGCGGCTCGAACCTGCTCCTCGTCCTCGACTCGTCGACGTGCTGGTACACCGACCGCGCGTTCTGCGACGCCGAAAGCTCGTACGAGTGGCTCCTCGTGGTGTGCGTCGTGGCGTGCGGCGTCGTGTCGTCTGCTGCGTGCCTCGGCCGCGCGAACGTCTTCTCGTCTTCGCACGAGATCGCGGCGTCGTGCTGGTGCCTCGTCTTCGCGTCCTACGTCGCGACCGCGTGCATGCTCATTCTGCTCGCCACGACCGCGCCGACGTGCGCGCGGTGCCACGACGTGCGCGGGGCGACGACGCGCTCCGTCGGGCAGGTGAGTGGGAGAGAAATCATAAATAATGAATAATAATATGTATGCTCTCATACTATAGCAATGTTGAAAACGTCTTCTTGTCCAAAGAACGTTTCTATACCCCTCAAACACAGATGTTGGGACTCGTGATGGACTCGGCCGACTACGACGCGATCAGCGCCTATGCCTACTCGAATAAGTCTTCTGTATCCACACCGATCCAGATGTGCGGCTGCGGCTCGAATGCAAGAAGGTGCTACGACTTCGGTCCGACCCGCGAGCTCTCTGCGACGACGGGGCTCACGAACGTGCTCTCGGCGGACGACGTCGACGGACTGCGGACGCTGCATGGAGGCGACTGTGCTGCGCCAAGGTGGATAGATAGATAGATAGATAGATAGGAGTAGGAATAATGATATCACTAAGGAGTTGTTTCATAAATAGTCGTAAGCCGCGGGTAAGACATGGTGACTTCAATGGTCCAAGGGTATTTATGAAACAGACCCTAAATAGACTTATTCCTTCTTCCTTTTTTATTATTAGGTGGATCGAGACTACGTCATCGCAAGTTGGCGCCGCGGCCGTCGGATCGAGTGTCGCCTACGCCTTGCTGATCGCTCTCATGTGTGCGTGGTGTCAGGTGAAAAAGAAGAATAAAGAATGATTTCATGATTCCCTCCTACCCACCACGACTACTTATTTACTTCTCCTTCCTTCCTTCTTCCTTTCTTTCTCACAGATGGCGTTCAAGTCGTCGCTCGTGTGCGAGTGGCTAGCAGACAAGTTGGGCGACGTGCCCGAGAACTCGAGCTCCTCGAGCTCTTCGGCTTCCCCCTCTGTCGGAAGGTGGTGGGGGCGCCGAGACTCGAGACGAACGGGGAGGAGAGGAAGGTCGATCAGACAAAGTCTAGCGTGGTGGATGTGTGGGACCTACCGAGTTGCAGTGCGTCGCATCGTTCCGACAAACGAGGTCGACGACGCGACTAGGGCAGGAAATGTCGGGAGGAATGGGAGGAATAGGAGGAATGAGAGGAGTGAAAGGAATGGAAGGAACGAACATTCTGAGAGGAGTGGGACTCGGCAACAAGATGTGGAGGGGGGGGTGGTGTTGATACGCGTCTCACAGACTCCGTCCTCACTCTACCCTCCGCCGCCATACCCGCGTCTAGAGCAGTCGTAACTGAATAATTATAATTTCAACATGAGTGAAAAAAAATTACATACGCAATTGTCAAGAATTGTGACGGACGGACGGGAATATCATATATACACACACAAATAATTCATGAATACAACACATATGGACTACCCCTTTCGTGCGGTATCATCGCCCACTCCTTCTTTTTCTCCTCCTTTTTCTCCTCCTTCGTCTTCTTCTTTTTCCTTCTCCCTCTCTTCTCTCCCTCTCATTTCCTCATTCTCTTCCCAATCTGTCCGTTCGTCCCCCCTCGCCGTGTGCGGCGCACTCGTCGCGACACTCGTTTTGCTCAACGTGATGTCGACGAAGGCGACGTGGGGTGCGTGGTCGAGCGTGCTCCGCGTCTCGCTCGCGACCGACGCGCAGGGCAACGAGGCGATAGTGACTGAGGGCCGCGTCGGCGGCGCGTCGATGGTGTTCATGGTCGACACCGCCTACGCCGGCGCGCCGGTGCTCTCGACGAGCTACCTCGAGGGCCGCCGACACGCTCCCTTCTCGCTCTCCTCTCTCCTCCCCTTCTTCTCCTTTTTCCCGCCGCTCCCGTTCGTGTCGTCGTCGCTCCAGGACCGGTACAGATTCGTCGTCGACGGCGCGATGCGCGAGCGCGCGAACCAGGAACTGCCGCCGTTTGAGTCGAACTCGGTCGGAGCGTTCGCCGACGAGGCGCGGTGCAACATGTACACCTCCGGCTGCACGATGCGACTTATGGGGATCGGCGAGACGACCGAGGCGCAAGCCGACTTGCTCATGTGCCCGCGCGTCAGCTTCGGCAACAGGTCGCTCACGTCCGCAGCTTCGAACGCTCTGTCGGCTCTCCTCCCCTCATTCCTCACTTCGTCGCCCTCCTCGGAAATCTTTGTCTCCAATCCGCTGCGCTCGAGCGTCCACATCCTCACGATGGACTACCTGCTCCACCGGTCGCCGTGCGTCATACTGCCGCGCAGGGGCGCGATCGTGTGTGGCGCGAGCCGACGCACGCTCCGGAGGTTCGCGCGACTGAGCCCCACATTCGTGGGCGGCGCGATGCGCGTCGAGATGGTCGTGGGAGATACGCCGCTGCAGATCGTCCTCGACACCGGCGCGGCGGCGGCGCTGTCGATATCTGCAGACGCGGTGTCGCGCATCCGCACGTGCGTCGCGTCCGACCCGCCGCGGCGCGTCACGCAGACTGGAGTGAACGGCGAGCGCATATGCTCTGACGCCTTCTTTGCAGAAGTGGCCGTCGGGCCGATCCAGCTGGGGATGGTAGAGACGCTCGCGAACTCGCACGCGGTAGAGGGCGCCGACGGGTACGCGGGCATGGGACTGCTGCGTGCGCTTGACTTGTGGCTCGCTCCCGATGTCGTCGGCGTGCGCAGGTCGGGATTGCCGCCGCGGAGCTCGCCGTCGTTGAGGGACGGGAAGTGTGAGGGTGGCGCCATGCCCGCGTGTGTGAAGAAAGAGTGAGAGGGGGAGGAAGGAGTGAAAAGGGAAGGAAGAAGTGAGGGAGTGAGGAACTGAGGAGTGAAGGCGCACAAATATATAACATATATATATATTATGTATAAGTTTCATTTATTTTTTTGTTTAGTTTCTTCTGTTGATTCTTTTCTTTACCTTCTTATACGTCTTCCTTCCTTACTCCTCTCAAATGGAGTTCCAAGTGCTGAGTGTGTGCCTCGAAGACCGGTACCCGCGCGGCGTGGCCTCGGGCGTGCGACGCCAGGACTTGCGTGACATTCTAGAAGTGCTGGGCGAGTCGGTCGTCGTCGAGAAGGAGCGCGAAGGATGCATCGCCTTCGTTTTTGGGCGCGCGGCCGACGGCCGGTCGGTGTGTGTGCGCGTCGAGGACGTCCACCCGAAACTCTACTTCGAAGTCGAGGGGGGCAACGATACTCACCCTTCCACTTCTCTCTTTCCTCTTTTTTCTTCCTCTGCCCCCACCTCGTTCCTCCCCGCGAACGAGATGGCGGCGCGGTCGAAACTCGAGGCGGAGGTCGGCGGGTGCGTCGGCGTGCGCACGTGCCACTTCGCGCACGACTACGGCTACGAGTTCGACGAACGCTCGCCCTCGGGTCGCCGCGTCCACACCTACATCGAGGCGTCGTACTCGAGTCTCACGCACTGGCGCGCGGCCGTGCGTCTTCGGAAGCAGGAACGGAGGAAGGAAATAAGGAAGAAGGAAGGAAGGAAGGAAAGAAGAAGGAAGTATGAGAGATGAACAGTAGTGAAGCAAAGAAATCAAGCATAAGAGATGCATAGTGAAACTCTGTTTACTTTTCTTTCCCTCTCTCCCAGGCGCAGGCAAGGGAGCTCCGACGTGCTCTCGATGCGGCGCGCGAGCAGGTAGTTTAAAACAAGTAAGTGAGTGTTTGCTGTTCGCTCTTTTTGTTCCTGAGAACGTTCCTATCGCAGGCGCGCGAGTTGGAGGCGAAGCTCGTCGATGTGCGCAAGCAGCAGTTGGGAGGCAGGATGGAGGAGAAGGAGGAGGTAAAAGAGGGAGAAGAAGAGGTGAGCGGAGTCGTACGCTCCGACGACGTGAGCGTGAGGCTTGCGAAGCTCGTCGACGTCGTTATACCTTCGCTCGTGCGTCGAGAGGCCGCGCTGCGCGACGACGACGACGCCAAAGACAAGGATAAAGATAAGGACAAGAGGGACTTTGGGACCGAGTCGAAGAACGACTGGAACGACAAGAGGCGACGCACCGACTTCCGGTCCTCCTCCTCGTCTTCTACCCCCTCCCTTCCCCCATTCGCGCACGAACACTTCGTCGAGCCGCTCTCACGCTTCCTCTTCGAAGCGAAGCTCACTCCGGCGACGTGGGTGCGTGTGCCCACACAACAAGTCGACGTGCGCGTGACGACGTGCGACGTCGAGTTGGCCGCTACGATCGACTCGTTCTCCCCCCTCGACCGCGAGACGAACGCGCCGTACGTGACGATGTACTACGACATCGAGACGCTCGGCCTCGACCCCCACTGCGCGCCAGTGATACAGGTGAGAAGAGGGAAGGAGAGGGAAGGAGGATAGAGGGAAGAAAGAGGGAGAGAATGACACGTTTTTTCTTGCCCCTACACCACTTTTCCTTTCTTCAGGTTTCGATGGTGTTCTCTGTCGGTGGCGGCGGGAACGTCGTGAGGGAGAGTCATCTCGTGAGTGTGGGCACTGTCGACGCGATTGAGGGAGTGATCGTGCACTCGTGCGTCGACGAGGACGAGTTGCTGCGTACGTTTCGCACACTCGTTATCGAGAAGGACCCCGACTTCGTGGTCGCGTACAACGGAGTCAACTTCGATAACAGGTCAGAGAATAGGAGAAAAAGATGTTCAAATATGTCATACATTTTGCATAACCTTCTCTTTTTTCACACAGGTACTTGGCGGTCCGTGCTTCGACGAGGAAGAGTGGAGGAGGAAAGGAGGGAGTGAGAGATGTAGACCAGGACGACCACCCGTTCTTCTTCCTCTCACGATTCGCGACGCGAGCGTGCAAACTGCGCGAACTCCACCTCCAATCGTCGGGAATGGGGGACAACCTCCTCCGATACTTCGAGATGCCGGGACGCGCGACCTTCGACTGGTTCGTCAAGCTTAAACGCGACTTGACCTCCGAGCCGCAGTACTCGCTCAACCACTTTGCGAAGAAGTACTGCGGTCTCAAGAAGGAGGACGTCGATCACAAGGAGATTCCCGGCTTGTTTGCAGGAAGGAAAGATGTATCATTGTTCCTTTTATTCCTGGTTTCTCCTTTCTATGCATCCTCCTTCCTTCTTCCTTCTTTTCTCAAGGCTCGTCGGCCGACCGCGCGCGACTGGGCAAGTACTGCGTCGTCGACTCGGAGTTGCTCGACGACCTCGACCGCGCGCGCGCGATGGTAGTCGAGATCCTTCAGTTCGCCACCGTTTTCTGCGTGCTGCCCGAGTGGGTCTACTTCCGCGGGCAGCAGGAAGGATTTGGAGAGGGAAAAAAGGGAAGAAGGAAGGGAGGAGGGAAGAAGGAGAAAAGTAAATGTATGAATCAGCGTTTCCCTTTATGACTCTCTCAGGTTCGGTTTGTGTCGGTGCTCCTGCGCAAGGCGCGCACGGCGGAGGCAGTTCCCCTCCTCCTCAACACTCCGCGCGGTGGATTCTACGGAGAAGGTGTGATAAACAAATAAAAGATATATTTTAAGATAAATAAAGGTTAATTTATTATCTATCATCTTTAGGTGCCGCCTCGTTCGAGGGCGCGACGGTAAATGAGCCGAAGGAGGGGTTCTACAAGCAGCCGGTCGCGACGCTCGACTGGATGTCGCTCTACCCCTCGATCATGCGTGCACACAACTTGTGTCACTCGACGCACGTCCTCGACCCGACGATGCAGCACCTCGACGGAGTGAACGAGTACGACATCGGCGCAGAAGGTGAGAGGGGAATAGAAGGAAGGAATAAGAAAGAATTGATTGTACGAATCGTTTCTCTCCATTCCTCCTTCCTTTCTTCCTCCATTCCTTCTTCCTTTCTTCCTCCTTCCCTCCCAGAACCAGTGTACTTCGTGTCGTCGGCCCGGCACAAGGGCATCCTCCCGCGCATCCTCGAGGAGCTGCACGCCCAGCGCAAGGCGGCCAAGGGAAAGGTGAAGGAGGAAAGAAAGTAAGTGACAGATAACACAATATTTCTTCCTTTCATTTCTTTCTCTTTTCCAACCAAAGGTGAAGGAGTACGCGGAAAAGGCGAAGCGGTGCGCGCAAGCCGATGCGGACGGCTCGGCACTCGCGTCGGCACTCTCACGCATCTGGGACGGCCGCCAGCTCGCGCTCAAGGTAGAAGGAGGGGAAGAAAGAACGAAAAGAAGAGTGGTAAAAGTAAGTAAGTGTATGCCGACACGCTGTATTACCCCCTTTTCTTCTCCCTCCTCTCAAAGGTGTCGATGAACTCGATTTACGGCGCGTGCGGCGCGACCGACACTGGCAAGTACCCCGACCTCGCGGTGTCGGCGACAGTCACGCTCCAGGGCCGCACCGCGATGGTGATCAAGAAAGAGATCTTGCCACAGCGTTTCCCCGGCATCGACGGTACGAGACGAGTAAAAAAAAGAAAACTAGTACTCTCCTCTCGACACAAATTCACCTTCCTCTCTTTCTATTACTTCATTCCTTTCCCTCAGTGATTTACGGCGACACCGACTCGGTGATGGTGACTTTCGCCGACGCACACGACGTGCACACGTGCGGCATTCGCGGGGACGAGGCGTCGGCGTTCGTGACCGCGCACTTCGCTTCGATCGGCTACCCGGAGATGATGCTCGAGTTCGAAAAGGTGGGAAGAACGGAAAGAAAGAGAGGTAGTCTCTCATTTCGTAATTTCTTTGTTTTTCTTCTTCTTCCCTCCCAGGTGTATCAGCCATACCTGCTGCTGGGCAAGAAACGGTACTCTGGACTCAAGTACGAGCCGGGAGTGGTAGTTGAGGAGATCGACGACGGCAGCGGGAACAAGGTTACGACAAAGAAGCAGACGATGGTGTGCAAGGGCATCGACTGTAAGGGTATCGAGACCGAGCGTCGTGACACGCTCCCTTTTGTCAAGGACATCATGCACGGGTGCCTCGAGTTGCTCATGTACAAGGTCGACGAGGTCGGCGCGCTCAGGAGGGAAGTAGGAGGAAGTAGGAAGGAAGAGGGAAGTAGATAGGACAAGAGTAGACAAGGGAGATGAAGCATACTTTTATCCCTCTAGGTTCTTCGAGACCAAGGTAGAGGAGCTGATTCGTGACCAGGTCGACTTCGACAAGTTCGTGATGCGCAAGAACCTCTCCGCGAAGGTGGAGTCGAAGGTGGACTCGTGTGTGCAAGCACGTGTGAACGCGCTGCGTCGCGAGCGCGAAGCCGGCTCGGAGGCGGCGACGAATGAGCAGGAATGGAAGAAAGTAATGTTTGGAGTATATTTGTAATCTCTTTCAAAATGAACGAACGCGTGCACTTTTTCCCTTTCTTCCTTTTTTCCCATCCAGGTGGCGTACGTGATCGTGAACGGGCACAAGAAGGACAAGACTACTCAACTGGCCGAAGATCCTGAGTTCGCGCGCTCGAACGGCTTGAAGTTGAATCGGCTCTGGTACTTCGAACACGCGATCGAGGGGCCAGTACGTCGACTCTTCGCCGCGCTCCACACCGTCGACGTCAAGCGGTCGTGCGACAAGTTGAGGTGAGAGGAAGGAAGGAAAAAAAAGTACAAGGAGGGAGAATACAGAAGTGGAAGAATAACATGTGGGAATAGATGTATTTTTTTCTTTTTACAGGGCACAACTCGATCGCGAGCGACTGGGTGTCGGGTCACTTAAGGACTTTGTCGACGACGAAGACGACGAATGTGTTGCGCCTATGTCGACCAAGATTCACGTTCCGAGGCCGATTGAAGTCAAGAAGACAAAGAAGAAGAATGGGAAAAAATAAGAAAGAATAGTAGAACAGGTATAGAAGTGTTTAAAACGTGCCTATAGCTTCACTCTAGATGTGTTTAAAACGCCTTCTTGCGCAAAAGAACAGTTCAATAAGAACAGGAGATGTTTATCGATCGATCGCATACGAAACATGCCGTAAATAGATAGTTGTTCATGTATTTTTTTTTGAATTGCATATTAACAGACCCTAAATACGAGTTCAATCTTATAACAAATGAAAGGTCTTCTTAAAAAACACAACAAAAACAACCAAACAACACCTATCGGTAGTACCTCTCCAGAAAACAACGCAAAACCTGAAGGGGATGAAGACACGGATAAGAAGTGGAAATTCTCGCTGAACGACGGGTGCAACAAGTGCTCATACGACGGCCGACTAATTAACGTCGTCGTGGGCACGCTAGTAATCGCATTCGTCTGCTCAACGATCGCGAACGACGCGTTCTACCGCGACTACACCGACCCTGGCGTCCGTAGAAAGGTCTGGTCGCACGTGAGCTTCGGAATGGTAACTGGCTTAGTCACGACGTTCACCACAGCGAAGATCGGCATCAAGAAACGGCCAAAGGGGGAAGATTACGAGGACTACTCGTTGAACTCGTTCGTCTCGGACGCGCTCCGCGCATTGCTGGTGAGCAGCGTGACCGCGACGTTCGCACTCTCGCGCGCGCCAATGCACGGCGGGCGCAAGGACGCGACAGCTCTCGGAGCGAACGGGAATGGTGCTGCACCTATTGGAGTGATGAACACTACGCCGAGTGGTAGCAGCGCGCGTGCGGCGACAAACGTTCCGAATCCCACACCTAATTCCGTTGGTGTCGCACAGAACAGCAACTCGTTCCCAGCCGCCTTCGTCCCCGCCGCTCCAAATAGTTCACCACCTGCTCCGTTCTCTCCTTCCCCCTCCTCGTCTTCTCCCCAGAAGTCGAGTTACGGCATTCTCGACTTCACGTCGTACGACCACGACTGGGGCAAGCTCACACTGGCGATACTATTGCTGATCGTGCTGGCCGTAGGCGTGCTGCCCAAGGCGTACACGACGCTGCGCACGCTGCGCGCACTAAGGAGGAAGGAGAAGGGTAAGAACGTCGACAAGATATCTAGAGCAGCTCTCGTGCGATTCGCGATGAACGTGTGTGTCGTCGGTGTGATTACCTTCGGCATGGAGACGCTCGCGTGCGTCGTGAGCGGCGAACCGATTGGATTCGCGAGGATCGCAACGAACACGGCGATCGCGACGACTCTTCAGCTTGCGCTGCAGTACCATGCGTTGTACAGAGAAGAAAAACTCTCGGAACAGAGCGCAGCGCCGGTTTCTCCAAAGGAAATAAATAAGAATGGTTGTGAGCAAACAATAAGTGATTTAACTAAGAAAAACGAACAATTAGAAATAACAGAAAACAATTTTGTAACAGAATGTCGTGATCTCATACAAGAAAACAATTCTTTGAAACAAAAAATTCAAATACTTGAAAATCCTGTTCAGGGTATACCTGTACCACGATCATTACCCCCCATTACGTATCCCTC
>Ga0007791_10000785_pt1 | contig 10772 bp, 12 predicted proteins | sample CryBogmetaGMA05M_FD_60368 | JGI IMG/M metagenome (GOLD analysis project Ga0007791, IMG submission 60368) | Freshwater microbial communities from Crystal Bog, Wisconsin, USA - MA0.5M | ecosystem: Environmental > Aquatic > Freshwater > Lake | place: Crystal Bog, Wisconsin, USA | collected 2009-07-06 | reverse complement strand
ATTCAGGTTCGATTCCGGCCAACAGCACGTTGATTTTTGTTATCGACATTCTCGGTGTTGGCAAATAAAACCAGATTCTCGGGGGAAGCTTGGCTAAGAACATAGATCCATCAGAGAGACTCTTCAATCTCACCTGCGCGTTGGTCTTCACACAAACCGGACTAACCAAGCAAGAAATATTCAGCAGTGTTCAAGGCTATAAAGAGACCTACGATCGCGACGATGCCAAAAAACTCGCAGCGATGGACAAACTATTTGAACGAGACAAGACCGAGCTAAAAAGAAGTGGCGTCTTAGTCGAAGGTTCAAGCCCCCCAGAGGCGCAAGATAATAATCAGGAGTTTCGCTACTCAATTCCAAAGGACAGTTACGTTTGGCCTAAAAATCTCAAGCTAACTGCGAAGCAGGTGGCACTTCTGAACCTGGCCGGCCAGGTCTGGGCAAAGGCTTCCATTTCTACCGAGGTCAACCGTGCAGTAATGAGATTACGCGCCTTGGGCGACGCGCCAGAACAGAGCGAACTAGCAGGTGTAGCGCCAAGGATTCGCACCTACCACTCAACTTTTACCCCCCTGAGCCTCGCCATTGAATCCAGTGACGTAGTTAGCTTCGATTATCGAAAAGCAGGATCAGACCTGATCGAAACTAGGACGGTGCAGCCCTGGCTGCTTCGAAGTGTTAGCGGTCAGTGGATGTTGGTCAGTTGGGACGAAGACCGGGACGCACCAAGAAATTTTCTGCTCAAGAGAATTGTTAATGCAAAAGTTGACCTGATCGGCCGAACCTTCTCAAAGCCAACCAAAGAGCAACTTAGAGACGCAGAAATAGAACTTGACGAGTTGATCTCGGAACAGATAGCGACCCTTCGAATCAAGCCCGACACCGGAGCTTGGCGATACTTTGAGATGGATCTTCCGGGAATCGCAGAAAACGAAGATGAAATCAGCATTCATTTCATGGATCTAGATCTTTTAGCCAGCGAACTGAGATCCTTTGGAACAGATTTGCAGGTAATCCGACCCGCTTCACTAGCACAATCCCTTCGAGCCGGACTCGAAAAGGTGGTGAACGAGCACCATGCCTAGACAAACAAAGATATCGGGAACAGACAGATTCAACCTGCTCTTGGCCATGGTTGGATACCTAATGCATAACCACGAGGTTCCCATTCAAAAACTAGCGGACCAGTTTGGCATTAGCGTTGCTGAGGCAGACAGTGCGGTTAACACAATCTGGGTTAGCGGAGTTGGAAGTTATTTTGGTGGGGAACTCTACGATTTCGAATACGGGCAGTACGAAGACGGAATCATCGAACTCAAGTTCAACCCAGGCATTGAAGACGTTCCTAAGCTTTCCGCCAGGCAGGTTGCCACCCTCAGCGCAGGGCTAAGTTATCTGAGCAAGCTGCCCGGATTTGCGGAAAAATCAGCCGTGGACGATCTGCTTGAACTGCTGGCCAAGGGGAGCACATCTGCGGTCACACCAATCATCGATGTGACACCGGGCAGCGTTAACGCCGACCTACTAGTTGTGAGAAAAGCGATTGTCGACGGAAAAAGAATTCGCTGTAGCTACCGAAATGCAAATGACGAAACTAGCGAGCGCGACATCGACCCCATCTTGCTTGAAGCGATAGACCAGGTCTGGTACCTGCGCGGTTACTGCCACACTAGGCAAGCGGTGCGCGCCTTCCGCCTAGACCGAATGCAGGGTGCTTTAGTCCTAGACCTGGAAATCAGCGAAGAAGCGAAGAATTCGGAACTATCCGACGAGATTTACGAACCACGCGATACTGATACAGAGGTAATCCTTGATCTGGAAGCTGATGCCTTTTCAATAATCACTGACTATCAAGCGGTGATTTTGCAGGAGCTCGCGAACGGAGGGCAACGCGTAATGCTGAAGATTGGCAATCTAAGGACTCTGGGTCCACTCGTGGCAAAGTTCGCTGGCTCCGCCCGCGTGATTGAGCCGGTCGAGGCAAAAGTTATAGTCAGGGATTTCGCACTCAAGGCTCTGGGAGGGCCTGGACTTCAAGAGAACAAAGCCGAATAATGCCTATTTGGCTTTGGGTGAGCATTTTTGCCGCGATCTTTATTGTGGGCGTTTGTGTTCTCCTGTATTTGCTCCTTGGCCTCAGGTCGAAAGCACAAGGAGTTCAACTCGCTATAGAAGTCCTCAAAACGCAAGCCAACGATCTCAATGACGCTGCTTCAACCCGGTCAGAGTACCAGGCTCCGAGAAACAACCTTAACGATGACCCCGTTGCCACCACTCAGGCATGGTTGAAGCGAAGAAACGCCTCTGAACGCAAGAAGGCCGAGCGACAGCGTAGGCTTATAAAGAGATTATCCAACCGAAAGTAGTCAAGGTGCTCAAAAGTCTAGAAGGCCCAGTGGGTCTGATTCTTATCCTTATAGTGGTTGCAATTTTTGCTGGACCAAAGCTTCCTGGAGCGGCCAAGGGAATCGCTCAGTCAATCAAGATCTTCAGAAAAGAAGTCAAGAGCGACGAAAAGAAATCTGAGGAATCAAAGTCCGAAAAAGGCTCAGACGAAGCCGGCAAGGGTTCTGCCGAGGACAACTCCTCAAACAAAAACTAGGCCATGGCCAAACAGAAAAACCCGCGGGGCCAAATGAGCCTCGGCGGTCACCTAAAAGAACTTCGAAGACGATTCTTTTGGGTTGCTCTTTTTGTGATTGCCGGGTCGGTTGGAGGTTGGTACCTTTTCGACCCGGTCTTCTTGGCTCTTCAAGCTCCCATCATTGCGGCTGCCAGAAATTCCCACATCAATGCCACTGTCAACTTTGGCACTATCGGCGGTGCTTTCGATCTCAGGTTGCAAATTTCAGTTTTCATTGGGGTGATTATCACTAGTCCGCTATGGCTGTATCAATTTTGGGCCTTTGTTGTTCCGGCGCTTAAACGCAGAGAGCGGAACTACACAATAGGATTTCTGGGCGCTGCCATCCCGCTGTTTCTGGGCGGCTGCTACATGGCATGGACAGCCCTCCCAACTTTCGTGTCTGCTCTCTTGAGCCTCACCCCTCGGGGAAGCGCCAACCTTATCAACGCCAACGAATACATCCTTTTTGCCATTCGTATCCTGCTAGTTTTCGGCATAGCTTTCGTGCTGCCGGTAGTCCTGGTACTGCTCAACTTCATGGGAGTGCTGACGGCAAAGGGAATCATCAAGGGCTGGCGCGTGGCAACAGTGATTTCTGCATTCATAGCTGCTCTTGCAACACCAGTTGCAGACCCCACATCGATGTTTATTCTCATGGTTCCGCTGATGGGGCTTTATTTCTTGGCAGCAGGGATAGCCTGGCTGCGTGACAGATGGAGAAGCAAAAGGATGGATCCTGAACTTCTACCAAGCGAGGTTGACCTGAGCTGATGGCTAAGACAGATCCAGCAGAGCTTTCTCCGGCCGAGCGCTATGCCCAGTCACGAGAGACCCAAAAGCTATCAGAGCTAACAGAGTTTCAAGAGTTGGTCAAGTTTCCACTTGACAAGTTCCAACTGGATGCCTGCAGGGCTCTGGCTAAGGACAAAAGCGTTCTGGTAGCTGCTCCTACCGGAGCCGGAAAAACCATTGTTGGAGAGTTTGCCATCCACCTTGCAATCTCGCGGGGTCTAAAGGTCATCTACACGACTCCCATCAAGGCACTGAGCAATCAGAAGTTTGCCGAGTTGGGAAAGAGATACGGCGCAGAGCAGGTAGGACTCTTGACCGGCGATAACAACACCAACAGCGATGCACCCATTGTTGTGATGACCACAGAAGTGCTGCGCAACATGATCTACGCCAACAGCGATTCGCTCATCAATCTCGGTTTTGTGGTCATGGATGAGGTTCACTACCTAGCGGATAGATTCCGTGGGGCTGTTTGGGAAGAGGTCATTCTTCACCTACCCAAAGATGTAAAAGTAATCAGCCTGAGTGCAACCGTTTCGAATGCAGAAGAGTTTGGTGCTTGGCTCAATGAGGTTCGGGGCACCACGGAGGTCATAGTCAGTGAGCACCGTCCTGTGCCATTGACTCAACACGTTATCTTTGGCGATGAGCTGATGCCGCTGTTTGAGGGTGGAAACAACAACCGAGTAAACCCAGACTTGCAACAAAAGCACAACAACAAACTGCGTCAAGGACAAGATAAGCCAACCCGTGGACGGCGCGGACATTCGGGTTTTCCAGACAAGCGCGTTGCGAACATTTATCGAGCCACAAAAGCTGAAATCATCGACATTCTCGACGAAGTTGAACTGCTGCCAGCGATTTTCTTTATTTTCTCACGCGCCGGCTGCGAGGCCGCCGTGCGAGCCTGCCAACACTCGAGCATCCGCCTGACCACCAAGGAGGAACAGCGCGAGATTCGAATGTTGGTGGAGGAAAAGGTCTACAACATTGCCGACGAGGACCTTTCAACATTGGGCTATTTCGAGTGGCTTGCCGGGTTGGAGAGGGGAGTTGCGGCGCATCACGCAGGAATGCTGCCCGCTTTCAAAGAAGTTGTTGAGGAACTCTTCCTACGCAAACTGGTAAAGGTAGTTTTTGCCACCGAGACACTCGCACTCGGAATAAATATGCCCGCCAGAACAGTCGTCTTGGAGCGATTGGACAAATACAACGGCGAGGGACGAGTTCAGCTGACGCCGGGCGAATACACCCAGCTAACCGGTCGGGCCGGACGCCGGGGGATTGATACCGAGGGACATTCGGTCATTCAATGGGCGGGAAACTTGGAACCTCAAATGGTGGCCGGGTTGGCATCAAAGCGAACCTACCCACTCATGTCTTCATTTCGGCCAACTCACAATATGGCCGTTAACCTTCTAGAGGCATTTGGTCAAAATCGCTCCCGCGAAGTATTGGAAACCTCATTTGCCCAGTTTCAAGCTGATAGATCGGTTGTAGGGCTGGCACGCAGCATTCGCGAGAAGCAGCAATCTCTTCAGGGGTACCAAGAAGCGATGCAGTGCCATCTGGGCGATTTCGAGGATTACGCTGCAATGCGACGCGAAATTACCGACCTCGAACGCACCCTGTCGGCGGGTCGCATTAGGGCGGAACGCGGCAAGACTGTAAAAATCAGTGATTCCAGACGCTCTCAGGAAAAGCAATTAAACGACTTAAAAAATCGCATCAAGCACCACTCCTGCCATCGATGCCCAGACCGGGAATCCCACGCTCGCTGGGGCGAGCGCTGGCACAAGTTGGCCCGCGAGGTTGACCAGGTTGTAAACCAAATTGATCGTCACACCAATCAGGTAGCCAGAACTTTCGATCGCATTTGCGACCTTCTGCTGGAACTCGGATACATCGCTAAAGATGGCGATGACCTAGAGGTCCTGGAAAATGGGAAACTGCTTGGCAGAATCTACGGCGAGCGCGACCTACTGGTTACTGAGTCTTTGCGGGCTGGTATCTGGCGCAACCTTGATGCACCCGGCATGGCTTCAATGGCAGCTGCTCTGGTTTACGAAGCCAGGCGAGAAGATGACCAGTTAGAAATCAAACTGCCTCGGGGAATCTTCGCCGACGTACTAGAAGAAACCGAAGCAATTTGGGACCAACTTGAACAGCTTTCTAAACAGCACAGGCTACCAGGGACTTCGCCGCTGGACCCAGGACTTTGCCTTCCAATCCACAGGTGGGCGACTGGAGCCAGGCTTGACGCTGTTCTACAACAGGCAGATTTACTACCCGGTGATTTCATAAGGTGGACCAAACAAATCATCGATCTACTTGACCAACTTTCTCAGACCGCCGAAATGGCCATTGCTCAAACCGCCAAGGACGCCGTAGACAAGGTCAAGCGTGGCATTGTTGCGTATTCGTATTATGGCTAAACGCGTTTCCTCGATTCTTCTAACACTGCTTGCTGCTGCCGCGAGTGTCTTTACAATGCCTCCATTCGGAATTTGGCCGCTTACCTTTGCCACCACCGGAATCATCATGCTTTCGGTTCGAGGCAAAAGCATTCGCTACTCGGCAGGTTTGGGACTTGCAACCGGTGTCATCTTCTATGCAGCACAAACAACTTGGCTCACCGCCTACCTTGGCCCAGAGCCGTGGCTGGCCTTGGCCACGCTAGAAGGCATTCTCTTTGCGGTTGGCATGGTTTTCATTCGACTGGTCTGGAAACTGTTCGACGATGATTCCTACCTTCCTGCGAAGGTGCGGAACCTTCACAAAACCATTGGAATGCCAGACACCGTGATTTGTCTCGCACTCATCTGGGTGGCAAGAGAATGGCTCTCCGGTCACGCTCCTTACGGAGGGTTTCAATGGTCCAGGCTGGGCCAAACCCAATCGGGGACAATCCTCGCAAACTGGGCCTACTGGGGCGGTGTGAGCGGTGTCTCCCTGGCAACCGCAGTAGTCTCGGCCACATTAGCCGTCTCCTTACAACTGAGAAAGACTAGCCGGATCGCTAAAGGCGCATTTCTGATGCCTCTGGCGGTAGCGCTACTGGTCCCAGCACTGACTTTCATAAACGTCACGGGGGAGAGCAGTAAGGTAGTTGGCGCGGTTCAGGGCAACGCGAACGCGGGTTTGTTCGCAAATCCGGTTCCTGGAAGCATTTTGCAAAAGCACATCACGGCTACCCGAAACTTGATGCAAGACCCAGCCTCTAGTCAACTTGACTTTGTGGTTTGGCCCGAAAACTCCAGCGACCTAGATCCACTCAGCAACGCTGTTGCACATCAAGAAATACTCAACACGGTGACCAGCCAAATCAAGAGACCACTGATTTTAGGCGCTGTCACCTGGCGCAACGGCAAGCTTTACAACAGCACCATCCAAGTTGAGCCGGAACTCGGCGCAGTGGCAATTTACGACAAGCGAAGGCCGGTTCCATTTGCGGAGTATGTTCCGGATCGACCTTTTTGGTTCGCAATTGCACCAGACCTGATCGGCCTTATCCAGCACGGCTTCGAATTCGGCCAGCAACCGGGCATTTTCCACGTATCTGGCATTCGCGCGGGATCGCTTATTTGCTTTGAAATCGCCATCGATGACATTCCTCATGACTTGGTAACCAATGGAGCTCAGGTCATACTGAGCCAGGCCAATAACGCGGACTTTGGTCACACCGACGAAACTTTCCAACAGGAAGCGCTCGCTAGGCTGCAAGCAATAGCAACGGGAAGGACTGTCGTACACGTTTCAACCGTGGGCGTGACCGAAATCATTCGTCCAAACGGCACCGTGAGCGCGCGCCTGCAACCATTCACCCGGGGTTACCTAATCAAGCGGGTTTCCCTTTCCACTGCGCTCACACCCGCCATGCGCTTTTACGGCTGGGTTGACTCGCTGGCTCTGATTGCCTCAGTGGCCATGCTCGCGGGCTTTTTTGTCACCTCCAGCAGGCGTCGATCCCTCATTCAGCAAATTTCCAGCCTGGAAAACTAGGCTCAAGCAAAGACTTTGTAGAGGAACCTATTGAAGACGCTCGTAATCATGCCAACCTACAATGAGGCGGCTGGCATTGAAAACATGGTTGGCAATCTATTGGAAACGGTAGTAAGCGTCGACCTACTGATTGTTGATGACAACAGCCCAGATGGCACGGGTGATATTGCAGAGGGCCTCGCTGGGCGAAACTCTCGGGTCTCGGTATTGCATAGGAAGAAAAAGGAAGGTCTTGGTCCTGCCTACCTAGCTGGTTTCGAATGGGGATTTGCCAAGGAATACGATTTCCTGGTTGAAATGGACGCCGATGGCAGTCACAGGCCCACCGACCTAGCCAAGTTGTTGATTGAGGCTCCGATGCACGACTTGGTAATCGGCTCTCGCTGGGTGGCTGGTGGTGCCATACAGAATTGGCCATTATCTAGACAGCTCATAAGCAGACTTGGAAACACCTACGCGAGGATCATGCTGAACGCCGGAGTTAGGGACATAACGGCAGGATTTCGGGTATTCCGGGCAAGTTTCTTGAAGCAACTCGATCTAGAGCACATCGCATCGCACGGCTATTCTTTCCAGGTAGAAATGGCCTACAGGAGCCGAAAAGCTGGCGGTCGAATCATCGAGGTTCCCATCACTTTTGTAGAACGCGAAGTCGGAGTTTCCAAAATGAGCCGCAAGATTGTGGCCGAAGCTCTCTATCTAATAACCAAGTGGGGCTTCGCTCGACTTGTGGGGAAAAAGTAAAAAGCCGCTGACCAAGATTGGTCAACGGCTAAGTTTTTACAGAACTGCTCGCAGCTAGCTAATTTGGAGTCACGTTAGTACCGTGAGCGGCCAAACGCTTAGCGCGAAGTACCTCTAGTCGCTCTTCAAGGATCTCCTCGAGTTCCTCAACCGAACGGCGTTCAAGAAGCATCTGCCAGTGGGATCTAGGAAGCTTTTCAACCAAATCTCCCAGGTCAACCATCTGACCATCTTCTAGCAAGATAGCTTCCTTGGAGCAGGTCTTGCATTCCCAAATCTGGGGAATTTCCGCGTCGGCAGAGAAAACCAGTTCGGACACATGGCCGAGCGGGCACTGGTACAGGTGCTTGCCGCGAGCCTCGTAGTGCACACCGCGGTCGGTCTCAAGGCTTTGAGTGCCTAGACGCATACCGCGCATAGTTTGCTGTGACATGATTCCTCCGTGAACCCTTTTGGGGAAAAGATTGGGTAGATGTTACTAAACCGAGCAAATTGGAAAAACATTCCGAAAACTGGGTTCGGCCTGAGCTGGTAGCCACCACCACCTTGGTGGGACGGAGACCTCTAAGAACAAACTAGAGAAGCGCGGCAACGGCCAAGTCGGCCCTATCAGTGACCACGCCAGCGGCGCCCAAAGCAACTAGGCGCTTCATTTCATCAGGGTTGTTGATGGTCCAAAAATGGGTCTCGATTCCCGTGCTGGCGAGTTTTCCAATAAATTTTTTACTCGCAAATAGGATCGGACCTGAACTCACAGGCACCTGAATAGCCGCCGCGCCGCGCAATGCCCAAGCCGGGTTCCTTGCGCCCATCGCGCTCAACAAACGACAAGCTAAGAGCGTTCCACTGCCCGCAGAAGCAACTGCTCCCGGAAGAAGGGCTTGAGCACCAAGCCGTCTGGCGTCACTGAAGCTGGCAACCAGCACGCGATCGATGGCCCTCGACTCCTGAATCACCTTTGATCCCGCGCTAACCGCGGCCGCAACCTTGAAGTCCAGATTGAATCGAGCGTTCGGCAGGCTATCTAATGCCTCTTGGAGGGTTGGGATACAACCCCCGTGATCTAGAGAGATGCTCCGCAAATCGGCAATCAAAACTTCCGAAATTTTGCTCGGTATTCCGGCCACTCTTGCAAGGTCATCGTCGTGAAAGAGCACGGCAACACCATCCGCCGTCACCTGGATGTCGCTTTCAATGTGAGTTGCCCCAACCTCCAGAGCACGCGCAAACGCTGGAATTGTGTTCTCGTCAATGGGGGAGCCGAAGGCATCAATAGTGAGCCCGCGATGGGCCAGAACCCTTGGCGCGGTGGTGGGGTAGAGGTAGGTCACGAGGCTAGGCTAGCAACATGTTTGCCAAGTACTCCGTGCGTTATCTAAAACTTCTTTTAGGTCTTTACCTGTTTGGTTGGGGAGTGGCTCTTCTGGTTCAGTCTGCCATCGGAGTTCCACCGTGGGATGTCCTTGCTCAAGGGCTTTCAATTCAGCTTCACGTTAGCTACGGATTTGCAAGCATTATTGTCAGCGGTCTGGTGCTTCTAACCTGGATCCCGTTACGTCAGAAACCCGGGGTGGGAACCGTCTTGAATGGTGTTCTTGTGGGAATATTTGCAGACTCTGTTTTTCCTCTACTTCCTCACCTCTCCATTTATTGGCAGCAACTACTTATGTTCTTGCTGGGCATGGCTGCCCTGGCCACAGCAACTGGCTTTTACATAAGCGCCAGCCTGGGCGCGGGTCCACGTGATGGCTTGATGGTTGGCCTGCAAAGGACCTTGAAACGCCCACTCTGGCAGGTAAGGACAGTGGTGGAGGTTTTGGTGTTGACCACCGGCTGGCTGATGGGTGGTCAGGTTCGCGAGGGTACTTTGATCTTCGCCCTTGGCATTGGTTACCTCATGCAGCTTTCATTCAGAATCTTCAAAGTGAAGACTCACAAGTCAGAATCTGCAAATCTCAAGAGTTATGTAAAGTAAATTAAGTTATGTCAAGCAAACACAAACCAAAGAATCCCGAATCGCTCGAGCACGTCAAACATAGGGAGACCGCCAGAGTCCTCCTGACCAACTCGAGAAACGAACTTTTCCTCATGAATACTCACTGGGATCCCGGAACGGGCTTGCCGCCGCGTTGGTTGACGCCTGGTGGCGGAATAGATAAGGGTGAAACGGTTCATCAGGCTGCTGTGCGGGAGCTTTACGAGGAAACCGGCATGGTCGTGGCGGAGGCCGATCTGGGCGAGTTGGTTCATAGCCTGCCATTCAAGATGGTCTGGTCAAATGGACTCTACGAAACGGGTGTTGCGCACTTCTTCAAACTGGAAGCCACCGATGACTTTGTATTGGATAACACTCATTGGACCAAAGACGAACATCGCGACGTGATCGAATACCGCTGGTGGAGGATTTCGGATCTCATTGAGTCCGATGAGCTGGTGGGCCCGCCAGGGTTGCTTGAATACATTCAGCACCACTTCCAGGCATGATATCGCTTTTCCGATAATGAACATTATGTCAACTTGTATTTTATTGGCAAGAAGGCCCCGCTCTCTTACTTTCAGAAAATGCCCTTTTTGACTTAGGCCTGCGTGGCAGCAACCCATTCGCTCA
>Ga0007791_10000783_pt1 | contig 10781 bp, 10 predicted proteins | sample CryBogmetaGMA05M_FD_60368 | JGI IMG/M metagenome (GOLD analysis project Ga0007791, IMG submission 60368) | Freshwater microbial communities from Crystal Bog, Wisconsin, USA - MA0.5M | ecosystem: Environmental > Aquatic > Freshwater > Lake | place: Crystal Bog, Wisconsin, USA | collected 2009-07-06 | reverse complement strand
CGCTCAGCGCTCCGGTCGCCGTCACCCGCGCCAGCCCATGCCCGCGCACCACCAGCGTTCCGCCAAACAGCCGGTCTGCCTGCGCCTTGGCCAAGGGCAGCGACTCGCCCGTGAGCAGGGATTCGTCGGCCTCCACATCCGTGCTGCTGAGCAGCGTGGCATCGGCGGCAACCCGGTCGCCCTCGCTGAGCACCAGCAGGTCGCCGGGAACCACGGCGCTGCCGGCAACCCGCTCGGGTCGGCTGTTCCGGATGACCGTCGCCTGCGGATTTGCCAGTGCACGCAGCGAAGCCAGTGCGTGCTCCGTCTTGCCCTCCTGGTACAGGGTGAGCGCCAGCACCACCAGCACCATCCCGAACATGACCAGCCCCTCGTGCAGATCGCCGAGCAGCATGTAAAGGACGCCGGCCACCATCAGCAGCACAAACATGGGTTCGCGCAACAGCTCGCGGCCGATGACCAGCCAGGTCCGCGGGGCATCGCCCGGCAGCGTATTGGGCCCGTACTGCGCCAAGCGCTGCGCCGCCTGCTGCGAATTCAAGTCCAGGTCGGGGGCGCGCTCCCCGGCCCCTTTCAGACTTTTTGCAGGCGCCGGTAAAACCACTGCTTGCCTCCTTCCACCATGCACAAATAGCCGCAGAGCAAGGCCGCCAACAGGCCGAAATAGCCCGCCGGCAGGGGTACGAACCCCAGCCAGGGCGCCAGCGGTGTGAAGGGGAGCGCCATGGCGCTGAGCACCACGCCCAGCGAGGTCAGGACCAGCCAGCGGTTGGGGTGGCTGCGCAGCGGATTGCGGCGCGTGCGGATGACGAAGATCACCAGCACCTGCGTTGCGATCGATTCGACAAACCAGCCGGTGCGAAACAGGGCCTCCTGGGCATCAAAGAGGCGCAGGAGCAGGAAAAAAGTCAGAAAGTCAAACAGGGAACTGATCGGCCCGATGGTGAGCATGAAGTTGCGGATGAAGGCCATGTCCCAGCGCTTGGGGCCGACCAGGTCTTCCGGGTCCACCGCATCCATCGGCAGCGTGATCTCGGAAAAGTCGTACATCAGGTTGTTGAGCAGCACCTGCAGCGGCAACATCGGCAAAAAAGGCAGAAACAGCGTCGCCGCCGCCATGCTGAACATATTGCCGAAGTTGGAGCTGGTGGCCATCATGATGTATTTCATGACGTTGCCGAAGGTCCTGCGTCCTTCCAGGATGCCCTGGTGCAGCACCATCAGGTCTTTGTCGAGCAAGATCATCGCCGCTGCCTGCTGGGCCACGTCCACTGCACCATCTACCGAGACCCCCACATCGGCCGTGTGCAGGGACGGCGCGTCGTTGATGCCGTCGCCCAGGTAGCCCACCACATGGCCGCGCGCCTTGAGGGCCAGAATGATGCGGTTCTTCTGCGCCGGATTGACCCGGCAAAACAGGTTGGCGTCCTCCACGCAGGCGCGCAGGGCGTCGTCGTTCATGCGTGCAATCGCGCTGCCGGTCAGCACGCCGCGCACCGGCATGCCAAGTTGGGCGCACACATGGCGCGTCACCCGTTCGTTGTCGCCGGTGACGATCTTTACCTGCACGCCGCTGTCCGTCATGGCCTGGAGCGCCACGCCGGCGCTGGCTTTGGGCGGGTCCAGAAAGGCGGCAAAGCCGGCGAACACCAGAGCGTTTTCGTCGGACACCACCGCATGCGACATCGCCAGCGGCACGTCCCGCCAGGCAATACCCAGCACCCGAAAGCCGTCCTCGCCCAGGCGGTCGAACAACTGCAGCATGCGCGCGCGCGCTGCTGCATCCATGGGCAGGGTGCGGCCATTGTCTGCTTCAAAGTCGCCACACAGTTGCAGGATGTCCTCCGGCGCGCCTTTGACAATCAGCCGGCGTGCGCCCTCTCGCTCCAGCAGCACCGAGACGCGGCGCCGCTCGAAATCAAAAGGCACCTCGTCCACCTTGGACCAGCCGCTTACATCCACCTCGGTGTGGCGCAGGATGGCGTCGTCCAGCGGGCTCTTGAGGCCACTTTCGAAAGCGCTGTTCAGGAATGCCAGTTCCAGCACCCGCTCGCTGTTTTGGCCCTGCGGGTCGAGGTGCTGTTCCAGGCGGATGTGCGCCTCGGTCAGGGTGCCGGTCTTGTCGGTGCACAGCACGTCCATGGCGCCCATGTCCTGGATGGCGGAGGGGCGTTTAACGATCACCCGCAGCGCGGCCATGCGCAGCGCCCCCTGGGTCAGGGTGATGGAGACCACCATCGGCAGCAGTTCGGGCGTCAGTCCTACGGCCAGCGCCACGGCGAACATGAAGGATTCCAGCAAGGGGCGGTGCAGTGCGACGTTGACCAGCAGCGTGAAGAGCACCAGCGCGAGGGTCAAACGCAGGATGAGCATGCCGAACTGGCGCGTACCCAGTTCGAACGCCGTTGGCGGAGCGGATTTGTTCAGCTCCAATGCGATCTGCCCCAAAGCCGTGGCGCTGCCGGTGCGACCGATGACGGCGCGCGCCGTACCACTCACCACCGAACTGCCCAGGAATACGCAGTCCCTTGCGTCAAGTGCCCAGGTCCCCTGGGCTGGTATGGCTGCAACCCGGGGCGCTGCCGCCACTTTTTCCAACGGAAAGGCTTCGCCGGTCAGTTGTGCCTGGTTGACGAAGAAGTCATGCGCTTCGACCAGGTGCGCGTCGCCGGGTATCAGCTTGCCCGCCGCCAGCACCACCACATCGCCAGGCACCAACGCGGCCATCAGCACCTCTTGCGCGCGGCCATCGCGCAGGACGGTGGCGGTCAGCGCCACCTGCAGGGCCAGCTTTTCTGCAGCAAGGCCCGCGCGGTGCGACTGGATGAAATCGAGCGTCACGCTCAAAGCCACAATCCCCGCAATGATCAGGGCGCCGCTGACGTCACCGGTGGCGGCTGAAAGCAAGCTGGCTGCCAGCAGCACGACCACCAGGGGGTTGCGGAAATGGGAAAGAAATTGCAGCAGCAGGGTGCGCTGCAGCGTCTTTTGCAACTGGTTGGGGCCGAACTCCAGCAGCCGGCGCTCGGCCTCGGACATGCTCAGGCCCACCAAACCGGACCCTGCTGGTTCGGGCTCAGGCGCTGTTTGTGGCAAGAGGGGTGGGGGTTCGTTCACGGCGCACCTGGCCCTGCAGTCTGTACCCCTGGCGGGGATTCATTCTTGACCTGTGTCAGGCTTTGCGGGAACTGCCCTGGCGTGGGAGCGGCGAAAGGTTGCCCTGGGCTGTTAATTCATACAGTATTATTCACCCATGGCCAAAGAAAAAACGGTGTTTACCTGCAACGAGTGCGCTGGCGTCAGTCCCAAATGGCTGGGCAAATGCCCGCATTGCAATGCCTGGAACACGCTGGTGGAATCGGTAGCCCACAGTGACGCACCAGCGCGCAACCGCTTTGCCGCGCTGGCCGCCACGGCAGAGGTGGCAGTGCTGTGCGACATTGCGGCCTCCGACATTGACCGCACACCCACCGGGCACGAGGAGCTCGACCGGGTGCTGGGCGGCGGCATGGTCGAAGGCGGCGTGGTTCTCATCGGTGGGGATCCGGGCATCGGCAAATCCACCCTGCTGCTGCAGGCGCTCGATGCGCTGCAGCGCGCCGGCAAAAGCACTTTGTACGTCACCGGTGAAGAGAGCGGCGCCCAAGTGGCGCTGCGGTCACGGCGCCTGGGCCTGGAGCGTTGCCAGGTCCGGGTACTCGCGGAAATCCAGCTCGAGAAGATCCTCGCAGCGCTCGACGCGCAGCAACCCGACGTTGCCGTGATCGATTCCATCCAGACCGTCTATTCCGAGCAACTGACCTCGGCACCCGGTTCGGTGGCCCAGGTGCGTGAATGCGCGGCCCATCTGACCCGCGCAGCCAAGGCCAGTGGCACCACCATTGTGCTGGTCGGTCACGTGACCAAGGAGGGCGCCCTCGCCGGTCCCCGGGTGCTCGAGCACATGGTCGACACCGTGCTGTACTTTGAGGGCGATACGCACAGCCAGTTCCGGCTGGTGCGCGCCATCAAGAACCGGTTTGGCGCGGTGAACGAAATTGGCGTCTTTGCCATGACGGAAAAGGGCCTCAAGGGGGTCTCCAACCCCAGCGCCATTTTCCTGAGCCAGCATGCCGAGCCGGTGCCCGGCAGTTGCGTCATGGTCACGCTCGAAGGCACCCGTCCGATGCTGGTGGAGATACAGGCGCTGGTCGACAGTGGCGGCCCCTCGCCGCGGCGTCTGTCGGTCGGACTGGACCGGGACCGCCTGGCCATGCTGCTGGCCGTGCTGCACCGCCATGCGGGCGTCGCCTGCATGGACCAGGATGTGTTCGTCAATGCCGTGGGCGGCGTGCGCATCTCGGAGCCGGCCGCTGACCTGGCGGTGATGCTGGCGATTGCCTCGTCCCTGCGCGGCAGGCCCCTGCCCAAGGGCTTCATTGCCTTTGGTGAAGTTGGCCTGGCCGGTGAAGTGCGGCCCGCACCGCGCGGCCAGGAGCGGCTGCGCGAGGCGGCAAAACTCGGTTTCAGCGTGGCCCTGGTGCCCAAGGCGAATGCGCCCAAGAAGCCGATGGCCGGCCTGACCATCCACGCCGTTGAGCGCGTGGAAGAAGCCATGGACGTGGTGCGCTCCTTGCTGTAATTTGGTCGCGCGGGTTCCTGCCAAAATAGGCCCATGCAAGTGCAAAAAATATTGGTGCCGCTGGGCAGCCTGTTGCTGCTCGCCCCGGGCTACCGCTTCTATGGCTGGAGCGGCATTGCGGTGGCGTCGGGTGCGTTGGTGATGTGGATGCTGCTGCACTTTACCCGGTTGATGCAGATCCTGCGGCGGGCCACCGGCCGCCCGGTGGGCCATGTTGACAGTGCCGTCATGCTCAACGCCAAGCTGCGCCGGGGCGTGACCCTGATGCACACCGTGGCCCTGACGCGTTCCCTGGGGGCGCTGCAAAGCCCCAAGGATGCCCAGCCCGAAGTTTTTCGCTGGACCGATAGCACGCAATCCCACGTTACCTGCACCTACGTGGGCGGCCGGCTGGCCCACTGGGAACTTGCGCGACCCGCACCCTCTGAACCGGCCCCGTAAAATCGGGCTTTTGCAACGCCGGCAAACCGCCCAACCTTAAGGACACCTGCAATGACCGCTCTACCGCCCTCCATGTCTGACCGCGACGGAAAAATCTGGATGGACGGCCAGATGGTCGAGTGGCGCGACGCCAAGGTGCATGTCCTGACCCACACGCTGCACTACGGCTGTGGCGCTTTCGAGGGGGTGCGGGCCTACAAGGGTGTCAACGGTACGGCTATCTTCCGGCTGGAGGAGCACACCGAGCGCCTGTTCAACAGCGCCAAAATACTGCGCATGAACATTCCGTTCACCCGCGATCAGGTGAACGAGGCGCAGAAAGAGGTGATCCGAGCCAACCACCTGGAGTCCGGCTATATCCGCCCACTGACTTGGATCGGGGACAAGAAGCTGGGCGTCTCGCCCAAAGGCAACACCATTCACCTGATGGTGGCCGCATGGCCCTGGGGCGCCTACCTGGGCGAAGAGGGCCTGAAGCGGGGTATCCGGGTCAAGATTTCCAGCTACACCCGCCACCATGTCAACATCACCATGACGCAGGCCAAGGCGGTCAGCAATTACACCAACTCGATTCTGGCCAACATGGAAGCTACCGACGATGGTTACGACGAGGCCATGCTGCTCGACGCCAGCGGCTTTGTGTCGGAAGGCGCGGGCGAGAACCTGTTTGTGGTGAAGAACGGCGTGGTCTACACACCGGACCTGTCAGCCGGCGCGCTCAACGGCATCACCCGCAATACGGTGATGCACATCTGCAAGGACCTGGGCCTGGAGCTGGTGCAAAAGCGCATTACCCGTGACGAGGTCTACATCTGCGACGAGGCATTCTTCACCGGCACTGCAGCCGAGGTGACGCCGATCCGCGAGCTCGACCGCATTGCGCTGGGCAAGGACGACTATGTCGGCACGCGGGGCCCGATCACCGAAAAGATCCAGAGCGCGTTTTTTGACATCGTCAATGGCCGTGACCCGCGCTACGCCCACTGGCTGGCCAAAGTCTGAAGCGATCCGGGCAACATCCATGCACAACGCCGTCATTGAACTCCTCGCGCGTGACCTCAACCACCAGGGCGGCGTGTTTTGCCCCAGCCCGCTGGCCGGGATGAAGTCCTGGGACACCCATCCCAAGGTTTGCTTGGATGTGGGCCGCAGCGGCCAGGCCAAATGCCCGTATTGCGGCACCGTCTACCAGCTCAAGGACGGTGAGCATTTCCACGGCCACTGACAGCGTCCGCGCGCTGCTGATCGCGCCCCAGTGGATCGGGGATGCGGTCATGACCGAGCCGCTGCTGCGGCGCCTGCAGGCCCGTGGCGAACGCATCACGGTCGCCGCGCTGCCCTGGGTCGCACCGGTGTACCGCGCCATGCCGCAGGTGGCCGAGGTGCTGACCCTGCCCTTTGCCCATGGCGGTCTGCAATGGTCCGCGCGGCGTGCCCTGGCCAGGGCGCTGCGGGGCCGCTTCGATGTGGCCTACCTGGGGCCCAATTCGCTCAAGAGTGCCCTGCTGCCGTGGTGGGCCGGCATTCCCCGGCGCATTGGCTACCGCGGCGAAGCCCGCGGGTTGCTGCTCACGCAGTCTCTGGCCAACCCGGCCCCGGGCACACGGCCGCCCATGGTGGCGTTCTATTCCGCGCTCAGCGGCGAGGGTGGGCTCGGCACCGACCGCCCCCGCCTGTCTGTCAAGCCGGCCGGCGTGGACGCTGCGCTGGCGCCCTGGGGTCTGGCGCCACAGGGCTTTTATGTGCTGGTTCCGGGGGCCGAGTACGGCCCGGCCAAGCGTTGGCCGGCTGAACATTTCGCCGCCCTGGCCGTGCAATTGCCGCTACCGGTGCTGTTGCTCGGGTCTGCGCGCGAGGCGGCGCTGTGCGCCGGCATCGCTGCTGCGGTCAACCGCCAGCGCGCTGGTCAGTGCTTCGACGGCGCCGGTCATACCGCGCTGTACCAGGCGATTGCGCTGATCGCTGGGGCGCGCGCCATGGTCAGCAACGATTCCGGCCTGATGCACATTGCTGCCGCGTTGGGGGTGGCGCAGGTTGCGCTGTTCGGTTCCTCGAGCCCCCTGCACACGCCACCGCTGAGCGACCAGGCCCAGGTCGTTTGGCTCAAGAACGACCCGAACTACCTGCCGCCGCTGGACTGCGCGCCCTGCTTTGCGCGTGTCTGCCAGTACGGCCACTCCCGCTGCCTGGCGGACATCGCACCTGCCAAAGTGCTTCAATTTTTGTAGCGAAAGGCCCAGCATTCGTGCGGGCTACAGCCTATTTTGGTTGTGATCCGGCGGGCTTGAGCGCCAGACTGGCAGCCGCATCCTGGGCAAATTGCGCCATGGCCGCTTGCGTCAGTGCATCGTCGGCCCAGCCCACCAGGCTCGCTGGCGGCACCGTCACCGCGGCGGCGCCGCAGGCCAGCAACCGGGCCAGCACGTCGCTGCTGCGGATGCTGGCAGCCAGCAGCGCCGGGCCGCCGGACTGCACTGCCACGCAGGCCTGGACCAGTGTCCAGACGTCGCGTCCGTCAGCCGCCAGCCGCCCCAGGTAGGGTGCGACGAAGTCTGCCTGCAGCGATTGCGCCCAGAGCAGCTGCACCGCATTGGACAGACCGGTGAGCAAAAACGGCTGGCGCAGGCCTTGGAGCACGGCCACGCAGGGCAGCCAGTCCGGGTGGCAGGGCAGCTTGATGGTCAAGCGGACGTTACGCGCTGCAGCTGAGTCCTGCAACGGCACAATCCATTGCCGCGCCTGCACCGCATCGTTGCTGGGCAGTTGCAGCATCAGTTCGGCCATGCCATGGTCCGCCGCAGCCTGCAGCAAATACTGCGCTGAGCCCAGGGTCACCGGCAGGCCTGCCCGCAACAGCAGGGTGGGATTGGTGGTGATGCCACACACCGGCGGGCATCCGCGCGGCAGCGCCCAGGATGCGACATCGGCCGAATCGAGGTAGACCTTCAAGCGATGTCGTCCTTGAGAAAAATGTCCTTGAGCGGAAAAAACTGGGTGTGCAGGGGCAGCAGCGAACCGCCGAGCGCGCGCGCATGCGGGCCGACCTGGCCGGCCATGATGGCGGGCGCGTGCAAACCCTCCAGGTTGTAGTGTTGCATGCAGGTGCGCGTGGCCGCGACCAGCGCCTGCATGAGCGAGCGGCCCAGCGAGCCGTCAATCACGATGGCATCCAGGTCCATCAGGGCCGCAGCGCTGACGCCGCTCATGGCCAGGGCCTGGCCGGCCTGCGCCAGCCAGGGCTGCACCAGGGCCGCATACGCCGGGTCCATGATGGAGTCCTCGTGGGCCAGCTGGGGCGCAAATCCGGCCTGCTCCAGGGCCTGCTCGAGCTGCCAGCCCGAGGCCATTTGCAGCAGCTGCGCCGGCCGGGCAGTGCCATCGCCCCGGCCCATGGGCATGGAGCCGATGGCACCGGCATTGCCGCGCTGGCCGGTCACGATGTGCCCCGACAGGACCAACCCGCCACCGACAAAGGTGCCGACAAACACATACAGGTAATTGGCCACCCGGCGCCCGTGGCCTTGCAGCATCTCGGCCATGCAAGCTGCAGTGGTGTCCTTGGCGAATTCCACCGGCAAGTCGGTCAGAGCCTGCACGGTGCTCTGCAGGTCGATCGCCTCCCAGCGTTCCAGCGCCTGTCCGGCTGCACCACCGAGCAGGTCCGACCAGCGGTGCAGCGACAGCGGTGCCGTCAGCCCGATGCCGACGGTGCGGTCCCAGTCTGCCCCCAGGGTGGCGCGCATGTCTGCCAGGCCCTTTTTGATATTGGGCAAGACCACGTCCGGGTCCGGGTAAGGGTAGTGAAACTGCAGTCGGTGGCACGGTTGGCCCAGGAAGTCCGACACCAGCACTTCCAGGCTGCGCCGGCCCACCTGCAGGCCCAGGCTGAAAGCGCCACGCGGGTTGAGGCTCAAGGGCACCGAGGGTTGGCCGATCTTGCCCCGGACCGGCGCCTGCTTGAGCAGCAGCCCGTCGTCGAGCAGGCGCTTGACGATGATGGCGACCGTCTGCGAGGAGAGCTGGGTCAGGCGCGCAATGTCGGCCTTGGCCATCGCACCGTGGTGGCGGATCGCTTGCAGCACGATGCGCTCGTTGAACTGGCGCATTCCGCTGTGGTTGGAGCCGCGCATTTGGCGCGGATCGCGAACGAAGGCAGTTTCAGCGTTCAAAGGTCAGTGGCGGGCGGGTTGATGATGACGCCTTTGCAGAACATGGCATTGCCGTAGGCGGTCGCTTCGCCGCATTGCACGATCAGGCTGGCACCCTTGATCTTGTCATAAAACGCAAAGCGTTCCACCGCCTCCACCCGTTCGGCCGGCAGGGACCCGGCCGCGAGCGCCTGGACCAGTTGCTGCTGCGCGGGTGTGCGGTGGCCCACGGCTTGCTGGCAGGCCTGCATGTAGGCGGCGGGCTGTGCGACGTCGGTAGCCAGGGGAATGACCGACAACACCGCGCGGGACACCCGCACCAGGCTGTGGCCTGGCAGGCGGATGACCGGTTTGCCTTGGCTCAGGAAGTCGGCGGTGAAATTGGCATCGACCACCGCCACCCATTCCCCGTGGCCCATGGCACACAGGTGCATCAGCAGTTCGGGCGTCAGCAGCGGATCAATCCCGATCAGCATACGGCGGCTCCCTCGCCGGAGAGCCGGGCCGGATCGATGGCGCCCGTGATCAGGCCAACGATTTCCTCGGGATGCGTTTCGCGCGTCAGGCGGCTGCAGATGATGCGGCCCTGGCGGAACACCCAGATCCGGTCGACCAGGTCAAACACCTGGCGCAGGTTGTGGCTGATGATGATCAGCGGGATGCCCTGGCGCTTGAGGCCGCGGATGATGTCCTCCACCCGTGCCGTTTCGGCCACGCCCAGCGCGGCAGTCGGCTCATCGAGAATGATCAGTTTTTTTGCAAAGCCTGCGGCCCGGGCAATGGCGACGCACTGGCGCTGGCCACCAGACATGCCGCGCAGGCTCTCCGACATGTCCTGGATTTTCACCCCGGTGGTCGAGAGCATGGCGGTGGACCGCTCCCGCATGGCCCGGTGGTTGAGGATGGACAGGGGCCCGAGGTTGATGCGCGTGAGTTCGCGCCCCAGAAAAATGTTGGCCGGCACATCCAGGTCTTCGGCCAGGGCCAGGGTCTGGTAGACGGTCTCGATTCCCTGCTCGCGGGCATCCAGCGGCGAGTCGAATTGCATGGACTGGCCATCGAGGCGGATTTGGCCCTCGTTGGGGCGCTCGGCACCGGTAATCAGGCGCACAAAGGTGCTCTTGCCGGCGCCGTTGTCGCCGACGATCGCGGCATGCTCGCCGGCCAGCAGCTGGAATTCGGCGCCGGTCAGCGCTTTCACGCCGCCGTAATGCTTGGTCAGGCCGCTGATGCGCAGCACGGGTTCTACAGAGTTCATGGCAGGGGTCCGGATACGAATCTGACCGCAAGCATGCCACAGGGCTTTCGTTTCCCGTATTAGTAAAACTACTAGGTTTATTTAATAGAAAACTCTGCTGTAATCCTTTCCCAGCAAGCAAAGGGCCTCCCATTGACCGGCGCTGCTACCCTCAACTCACACACCTGGAGATAGAACTATGAGCATCCAACGCACCATCGGCCGTCTGGCCATTGCCATGGCAGCTGCCGGTCTGATGACCGCGGCCATGGCCGAGACCACCGTGGCTTACATCACCAACGGCAACACCAACGAGGGCTGGACCCTCATCAAT